>Ga0302118_10000489_pt1 | contig 18707 bp, 16 predicted proteins | sample AG5_331_MG_FD_203126 | JGI IMG/M metagenome (GOLD analysis project Ga0302118, IMG submission 203126) | Marine microbial communities from Western Arctic Ocean, Canada - AG5_33.1 | ecosystem: Environmental > Aquatic > Marine > Oceanic | place: Canada: Western Arctic Ocean | collected 2017-10-01 | reverse complement strand
CGCTAGGATTCACAATATTCTTCGCCGCAGCAGCGATGACAATAATCTACGCGACATAAAGAATATCAATGGCCTAGAGGTCGATTCTTCGCGCCGAGAAGTTAAGCTCGATTCTGAAGTGCTTGACCTCACCACTATGGAATATGAACTGCTCATACTGTTTATGCAGTTTCCCAACAAGACTTTTACGCGTGACGAACTTATGAATCGCTTACGCGGTATTGACGCCGAGCTCTTTTCTCGAGCCGTAGACACCCTAGTGAGCCGCTTGCGGCACAAGTTAAATGACACGTCGAAAACTCCGCGGTTTATTAAGACCGTGTGGGGTCGCGGTTATACTTTTATCGGCGAGCAAATATGACCACACTGGTTCAAGTAGTCAGGCGATCACTTTTTGTCCGCCTGGTCTTCATATTTGGCGTCACCGTAATTTTGTTCTTTGCTATCTTCTCCATCTCCCTGCGTACCGTTAGTCAGAACAACAACACGATCGATGCCATCCCCGACTTTTTTACTCGCAACATCGAATCGATCATTGAGGACATAGGTACGCCTCCAAACCTGAGCAACGCGATTCGCCTTGCTGAGGAGTTAAATTGGAGCATCGCGATTAACAATCCGATTATGCGTTGGAGCTCCGACAATGAATACCGACTCCCAGTCGAGCAATCTGTTTTCAGTCGAACCCTAACGGTTGATGCCGAGGTCCGATCGATTAACAGTGAAGACATTATTATGGTTCAGCGTGGCGGCTACGACTTCTATCTGTACCAACGATCCCTAAACACCAATAACTCGAACTATGTCGTGCTCTATATCGGTGTAGCATTGGCCAGTATCGTCTTATTCCTAAACTACTTCATGGTCAATAAGTTGCTCGACCCTGTGCGCTTGCTAAGAAAAGGTGCCGAACGAATTCGTCTTGGCGATCTAAGCTTTCGCGTAAAGAGCAATCGGCAAGATGAACTCGGCGAGCTAACCGATAGCATCAACCACATGGCGGATTCCTTGCAATCGATGTTAGAAGCTAAACGCCAGCTGCTCCTCGCCATTAGTCACGAACTACGCACCCCCATAACTAAGGCAAAACTACGTCTGGAGTTCATGCCTCAGAGCGACGAGAAGGATCAGCTAAAAGAAGACATTCAGGAGATTGAATTACTGATCACCGATCTTATTGAAGCCGAGAGGCTCAACGAGGAACACGCGGTGCTAAATGCCGATCCCACTCCCATTGTCGCCTTCGTTGAAGGCATCTGTGAGCAGTTCGAGAGTTACCCAGGTGGCTTGGAGCTAGAACTACCCACTGAGGATCGTGAGATTGTCCTAGATAATCTGCGCATTCGTCTACTAATTACCAATCTAGTCAACAACGCCATACGGCATGGCGAAGGCAATCCAATTGTTGTGCGGATTAGCTTTAGCGGCGATTTCGCCCATTTAGAAGTTGAAGATAACGGAGAGGGTATCGCAGAAGAACACTTGTTGCAGATCAGTGAACCTTTCTATCGCGCCGACAGTTCCAGGCAACGAAATACTGGTGGCTTTGGGCTAGGCCTCTACCTGTGTCGACTCATTGCGAAGGCTCACGGCGGCGAGCTCATTATCCAAAGTCAGCTTGGCGAAGGGACACACATTAAGGTAAAACTACCGCCACACCCACCGCTCGAAGAACCGATGGGTGAGTAGCACCGTTCTGCGATGCTACTTCCATTTCTTCCTAACCTGAGATACGTCAGCCAGATTCCAGTCCAACCACTCAACTTAGACGCTTAGACGCTTAGGCGCGTGCCGCCTTGCGACGCTTTGCTCGAAGATAGCTCAGCAGCAAAGCTAGCAGACTCAGAAGCACAGGAATCAAAGCCGTGTTAATCAGCTTCAGGTTCGCACCAAGCTGCTCAATGTCTTCTGTCAACTGGTACTGCACATCGCGAAGGCTACGGCGGGTTTCTAGCATCAGTTCGTTAAACCGATCTACTTCGGCTTGAATCTCTGGCGTTACCTGGCCGATTAGTTCTCCATTCTCATCTTGGTTTAACTCGGCCAGTGCCGCTTCAGCTTCGGCCAGACGATCAAGCAGTTCAGCTTCCTCAACTCTTAAACGATCATCCGCCTGACGCTGTAATTGGATTACCTTAGTAAATGGCCGCGAGTAAGTTCCACGGCCGCGGATGCTGGAGAGGTCTGCGCCACCGCTGAGATTATCTAGCGCGTTGATCACCATATCGCCATTGTTAGAAAATGGCCGCGGAATACGCTGACCCATGAATTGACCTACCTGAACCCACATCCTATCGCCGAGCATGTCAGTATCAGCAAAGACCAAAATATTCACTTCGCTATTTGAGCTGCCAAGATGCTCGGGGGTCGGCTCTTCCTCGGCTGCGGCAGTGTCTTCTTCATTAAGTGCTGTAGTTTCTTCATCGAGTGCTTCCACTTCCACTATAGGCCTGCCATCAGGAAACGCCGTCTCGATGACGCCGCTAATTCTCGCGGCGATGGTATGGCTTATACCTTCAGAGACAAACTCGTCGAACAGGATAGATGGATCGGTAACATCCTCGAGCAGCCCCGCATCCATTAACATCGAATCACTTGATGAAACTATCAACGCCTCGAAGCGAGTGCTTGCGCCTGCCGCCTGACGAATCACACCAGGGGACGACATGTTAATAGTCTCGAGACGGCTCGTAACGCTGTCACTCTGCGTCAGAAAATTTCGCTGCGCGCCTAACATACCGAGGTGAGCGATAGGACGTTGACCCTGACCCATAGATACGCGCAGAGCGAGCTCGTTGTCAGTGAGCACCTTGTCGCCAGGGAATTCTATCCCCCAAGCCTCAAGCAGGCCCGGTAATTCTGAGCTCATGCCGGCAGGTATCATATTGCCCTGCTGTGTGCGACTGACCATTGAATCCGCATTCGGATCTAGGAAGACCATAGTCTTGCCGCCACGCATCACAAACTGATCGATCGCATAGAGCATTTGCTCTGATAGACCCTGCGGATGAACGATCATCAGAATGTCGATCTCTTCATCGATCTCCTCTGCTGACTTGTCAACTCGTTGCACAGCGTAGAGCTGGCGGATGATATCCATGATCATCCACTGCGCAGTTGCCTGCCCGGCGACCGGATCGAAGCCTCCATCAATGTCCAATTCCGTTAGCAGGCCCACTACTTGTAAATCTGGCTGATTAACCTTGGTAATCAATTTCATGAATTCATATTCTAGAAACTGCTCTAGTTCAGGCCGAATAAGGGGCAAAGTTTCAGCTGCCCTACCCTGCGGATTGATCTCTCGATCCTCCGGCTGGGCTACGACCAAACCAAAATATATGCCCGGGGCTCCCTGTGAAATCGGAACTGCCTGGATGCCGAACTGAGTTGCCAAATCTTCCTCTTCGGAAAATGGCTGAGGATCGATAATACTTAGGCTAATTCGATTATTACTAGCGATCACGATTTCTCTCAACAGCTCCTGAACTCTATTTGCATAGGTTCGAATTTGAGGAGTATCTTCAGTGGCGCTTTCCGAATAGAAGAACATTATTTCCAAAGGGCCCTGCAAATTGGAAACAATATTTTTTGTGCCCGGCGAGAGTGAATAAAGATCATCCTGGGTAAGATCGATCCTTACGCTCGGCAAGGAGCTAATAACTAATACACAGATTACCAGCCCTACAGAAATAGCTAACAATGCGATTCGAGAAAATAGAAAATAGATATTCATAAGTCTGCTCTTCCTTAACTGGCTTTCTTAAGTTCGATTACCACGGCACTGGCGAAGAGCCAGGCTGCGATAAACACACCGAAGAACAAAAAGTCACGAACATCGAAAACCCCTTTGGAGATAGAGTCAAAGTGAGTTAAGAATCCCATTGATGAAATTGCGTCAATAATAATCTGGGGAACCCAGCCGATTAACATGCCCAATAAAAAAGGATAGCCAAGCAGTACAAAAATCACGCAAATAGTTACTGTAAGTATGAATGCAATCACGGGATTCTTAGTACACGCTGATAAACAAGCACCTATCGCTAGATAAGCTCCCGCCATGAACCAACTGCCAACATATGCCGCAAATATAACTCCATTGTCAGGGTCGCCTAAGTAATTGGCTGTTAACCAAATCGGAAACGTCAAAGAAAGAGCTATCCCTATTAAGGCCCATGCTGCTAGATATTTTCCAAGAATTGCATCTCTGAGATTTATCGGTAGGGTTAGAAGCAATTCAATTGTTCCAGTTTTTCTTTCGTCTGCCCACATGGTCATTGCAATGGCCGGCACCATGAACAAATATAAAAAAGGATGAAAAGCAAAAAACGGCGAAAGGTCGGCTTGACCTCTGGCATAGAAACCACCGAAGTCGAAGGTTAAGAAGCCATTCACCACTAGGAAAATGACAATAAAAATATATGCCAGTGGCGTTGCAAAATAACTTAGTAGTTCGCGCTTAAAGATAATTAGTAGATTTCCCATTACTGCGCTCCTTGTGTCTGCTGCGTCACCGTTCTAAACACATCTTCAAGTTGCCCGCGACTGGCATGAAACTCGATAATCGGCCAATGCTTAGCTTGTGCGATTTCCGATACCTGAGAAAATATTGAATTGCCACCGCTGGCTAGTATACGAAAGACCATATTGTCTTCGCTGTCCATCTCGACATCACCCACTTCAGCGAGACCGGTCAGGTCAGCTGCCAGGTCGTATTTTTCGCTCAGACGAACACTCACCGCTTGATGGTATTTTGAACGCGCTTCAAGTTCAGCTGGTGTACCGTCTGCGACAATTCTGCCTTGCGCGATGATGATCGCGCGACTGCATACTGCGGCGACCTCTTCCAATATATGCGTAGAGATGATGACAATCTTGTCGCGGGCTAGGTTCTTGATCAGTTCGCGGACATGGTGTTTCTGATTTGGGTCAAGGCCATCGGTAGGTTCATCCAAGATTAGTACCTTAGGGTCATGCATGATTGCCTGCGCTAAGCCTACGCGCCGCTTAAAACCCTTGGACAAGGTTTCAATAGTTTGCTGACTGACTGAATTAAGCTCTACTTCATCCAGCACTCGCTGTACACGCCTCGTAATCTCTTCTCCAGTATAACCACGAATCTGCGCCACAAAATTTAGAAACTCTAGGGTTGTCATATCGCCATAGGAAGGAGCCCCCTCCGGCAGATAGCCCATGAGAGATTTCGCTTCGATTGGGTTCTTGCTGATCTCAAAGCCGTCGATGCTTATCGATCCGTGACTGGCGGAAAGAAATCCAGTGATTAGTTTCATGGTCGTGGATTTACCTGCGCCATTTGGGCCGAGAAATCCGAGCACTTCGCCTTCCTTCACGGTAAAGGTGAGGTCATCAATGGCGGTAAACTGGTCGAATTTTTTTGTTAAATTGTTAATTTCAATCATCTACTTTCAGACCCTGATGGTTGCATATCTAGTTAGTATTACAGGAGCACCGGCAAGGTGCTGCAGCTGATCTTCGCTCTTGAATCGAACCGAACTCTCTGCCGACATATCTAGCCGACTAGCCGTAAATGTTTGCTGCAAATTGTGATGGGCAAATATAGGCACTTAGACAACATATTTCAAGGCTGACAGACCAAACGGGCGATTCCACAGGACAGAGTGCAAAATAGGATGACAGTGCAATCAGCCCTAGCGTTGAAGGAAATTTAGCCTGTGCTTCTATTTGCACTGGCGTTATAATCGCGGCTTTCCGGCTATTCAGATACGAAGTTAAGCCAAATGAAATCTCAGACCAACAGATTCTTCGCGCTTTTGATGCTGGCAAGTCTTACGCTGAGCCTTAGCTATTGCGGACAAAAAGGCGGCCTAACTCGCCCAGAGCCATCTGCGCTCGCTGCCTCGAATTTCAGCGCGGACAAATAGCTCATAGGGGCCACGGCCCTCATCTACTGGACTCCAACTACGAATGGACTATTTCAATTACAAAGGCGATGCACTCTATGCAGAGGAATTGGCCGTCTGTGAGATTGCGCAGAAGCATGGCACGCCCTGTTTCATCTATTCCCGCGCCACTCTCGAGCGCCACTATAGAGCCTATGAAACGGCACTATCTGGGCTGTCCAATATGATCTGCTATGCAGTTAAGGCGAATTCCAACCTGGCGGTATTGAATGTCCTGGCCCGAATGGGTGCTGGATTCGACATCGTATCTGGTGGCGAGCTAAGCCGCGTCCTTCAAGCAGGCGGAGATCCCGCGAAGGTCATATTTTCTGGCCTCGGCAAGACCGTAGCCGAGATTCAACAGGCGCTTCGGGCTGGCATTCACTGTTTCAACGTGGAATCTGAGGCAGAGTTAAATCGTCTCAATGAAGAAGCTTTGCGGCTTGATCTGCCGGCCTCAATATCTGTGCGTGTAAATCCCGATGTAGACGCCGGCACCCACCCCTATATATCTACTGGCTTAAAAGAAAACAAATTTGGAATCTCCACCGATCGCGCGATGGAGGTATATAGGGCCGCTTCGCAGATGGGAGGGATCAAAATATGTGGCATCGACTGCCATATAGGTTCACAGCTTACATCCGTAGAACCTTTCCTCGATGCGATCGATAAACTGCTGGCCATGGTGGACCGCCTGAGCGAGGAAGGTATCAATTTGAGTCACTTCGATATGGGAGGGGGACTAGGTGTTAGCTATGGCGCAGAGAGCCCACCCCTGCCTTCTGAGCTTATCAAAGCGGTGAAAGGTCGGTTCAGCGATCGCGGCCTTACCCTGATGCTCGAACCTGGGCGCTCAATCGCCGCAAACGCCGGCATCTTCGTGACTCGTGTCGAGTACATAAAGCACACTGAACATAAGAATTTCGCTATAGTCGATGGTGCAATGAACGATCTATTAAGGCCTGCGCTATATAGCGCCTGGCAGGAAATCATTCCGGTGAGCAAGCAAAATGGCGATGCACTTAACTTCGATGTTGTTGGCCCAATATGCGAGTCAGCCGATTTCCTTGGCAAGGACAGAGAGTTAGTAGTGGCAGCAGATGACTTGTTAGCCGTGCGCTCCGCCGGCGCTTACGGCTTTGTAATGAGCTCGAATTACAATACGCGCCCACGCGTCGCCGAGATAATGGTCGATGGAAACCGCGCGCATGTGGTCAGACGTCGCGAAGTCTTAGCAGACCTTCTCGATCTGGAATCATGTTTACCTAGTTGATACAAAAAATGGATATTCACTTCACAAAGATGCATGGCCTCGGCAACGACTTTATTGTGCTCAATAATCTGCACAATGAGTATCAATTGAGCGCTGAGCAAATTGCTGTACTGAGTCATCGACAGTTCGGAGTGGGTTTCGATCAATTATTATCGGTCGAAGCTGCCTCAGAACCCGGCGTCGATTTCCGCTACCGCATCTTCAATCAGGACGGTCAAGAAGTGGAGCATTGTGGAAATGGCGCACGCTGCTTCGCCAAGTACGTCCTTGATAAAGGCTTGTTCGAAGGCGATACCCTAGTCGTCAAGACGGTCAACCGCCTACTTACGCTTAAAATGGGCAGTGATGGCTCAGTCACGGTAGATATGGAGGCGCCCGTGTTTGCCCCATCGAAAATTCCATTCATCGCCGACGGCGATTCAAAACTACATTCACGACGACTTATAGTTTCGGGCAGTTCAGTCGAGATAGAGTTTTGCGCACTGTCCATGGGCAACCCTCATGCGATAATTAGAGTTGAAGACCTAGACCAAACTGCCGTAAAAGAGATAGGGGAAGCACTCGGTGCACATCCGGATTTTCCCGAAGGCTGCAATGTAGGCTTCATGCAGGTGTGTGACAGAAATACCATAGCTTTACGTGTGTATGAGCGCAGTGCCGGCGAGACGCTAGCCTGCGGTACTGGGGCCTGTGCGGCTGTAGTTGCCGGTTGCCTGCAAGGACTGTTAGATGATACCGTCAGAGTGAAATTACATGGCGGAGAACTTAGTATTGCATGGCTAGGATTCGATACTCCCGTCCTAATGACAGGGCCAGCCACAACAGTTTTTGAGGGGAAAATTCAGATATGAAGAGCGATAATTCGGCGGCTGAAAAATTTGAAGCCCCCAGTAGTAGCGAACTCTCTGCGGCAGAAGTAGCCAGCTACCTGAAGGCCAATCCGAAATTCTTCATCGAGCAAGATGACTTGCTTGCAGATCTTTCTCTACCGCACGAGAGCGGTGAGGCGATCTCTTTATTAGAACGACAAGTTACTATTCTGAGAGACAGAGGAGCCGACGCGCGACAGAAACTCAATAACCTACTTGAGAATGCCCGCAACAATGATCAGCTCTTTGATACGACGCGCAGTCTGGTCCTAGCCCTACTCCGCGCGAAAGATGTAACTGAAATTGCCGACGCGGCTCAGGATCAGCTGTCGAATCATACCAATATCGATTCCTGCGAAGTCATCCTTGTGGATAAAAAAAGCCTTAAGGTTGCAGGCTCGGTAAGAACTGAATCGGAAGACATCCTCAAGAAAAAATTCGTAGACGTGTTCCGTCTTAAGCGAACTCATTGCGGCCCTATAAGCGAAGAACAGACTCAGTATCTTTTTCCCGCGCAGGGTAATAGCATCAAGTCGACTGCTCTTTGTCCTGTAATCAGCAACGGCGACTTTTTGGCGCTGATTGCATTCGGGAATAAGGCGGACAACTACTTCAATGTAAACTTGGATACTCTGTTTCTAGATTTTATTGGTCACGTAGTCGGTGCCGTACTCGATAATCAGCACGCTGACAGCGCACAGTAGATCTCTAAGACATGTCGCAGAGCTTGAGCAAAGGTTTCCTCGATGTCTATTGAAGGCCCAGCTGGAAAAAAGAATCAGGTTTCAATCATCTGCCGTACACTGGGGCGCCCTGAATTACAGCAGGCGCTTCGGTCCATCTCCTCTCAAGACTATCCCAATATCGAAATCGTTCTGGTCGATGCTGCTGGTGACGATTCTCTAGACTCGGCAGCCGCCGGCGACCGACCGCTTAAGTTGGTAACTACCGGCGCGGCCCTCAGTCGCTCACAGGCAGCGAATGCTGGATTGAAAGCAGCCCAGGGCAAATATATTCAATTCTTGGATGACGACGACTGGATTGACCCAAACCATGTCAGTCAGTTAGTTAGTGTATTGGAACGTAGTGACGAAACAGCGGCCGCCTATAGCAGTACGCAGAAGACGAATGCGGCGGGCGACTCTCTGGACTATGTATTCAGAGAAGATTTCGATCCAACATTGTTGATGCGAGACAATTATATTCCGATTCACGCCATCCTATTCGATAGTTCGCTACTCGAGAATGATTGCAGTTTCGATGAGACCTTCGACATTTATGAAGATTGGGATTTCTGGTTACAACTCAGCCAGCATACCAACTTCCAGCATATCGACTCGATCACAGCCTACTACAGAGAGGGCGGTGACTCCGATACTGCAGTCGAGGATGTTCGTCTACGTTATCATGCAGAAAATATTCTTGGTAAAGGCCGCGCCGCCATTTTTGAGAAGTGGCTGCCAAAGTGGACGGGCGATCAGATGAATGCCCTTATCGGTCAACTCGATCAATCTGTATTGCTCTGTGACCAGGATACCCGAATACACAGCGAGCTGAAAAAGAATGCGGAACTGCAGTCTGAGATCGAAAAGCGCGACACAAAAATAATCGACCTCGATCTGCAGATACTCAACAATTTATCGCACCTAGAGCAACAAGCTCAGCATATCAACGAGCTCAATCTGCAGATACACAACAATTTATCGCACCTAGAGCAACAAGCTCAGCATATCAACGAGCTCAATCTGCAGATACTCAGCAATGTATCGCATTTGGAGCAACAGACTCAGGATTTTAAGAACCTTGAGGCTCATACAGAACAATTACAGCGCGCGCATGAACTCATCGAGCACTCTATCTTCTGGCGGATGACCTATCCTCTGCGCTTGTTGAGGAATGCGGTCGCTCCAGGCAGCAAGAAGCAAGATCCAGTGAAGGAGATACTGGCTATTGAGAATTCCGAGCAAGCGACGGGACAGATCGAAGGACAGCAACTAGAAAAGCAAAAGCTCGATAATTCGGCCAAGGGCGCGTTAGATAAGTTTTTAACGTCTACAGAGCAGTTACAGTTTCCAGAAACTGAGACCCCGCAACTTTCTATTATACTCGTGTTCTACCAGCAGGCACACCTCAGCTATCTCTGCCTGCAATCACTTCTTGAATTTGCGGACGTTTGTTACGAGCTAATCATAGTAGACAATAACTCCACTGATGAAACTGCCAAACTTCTAAATAAGATTGATAATGCCACAATTATTCGCAACGCAGATAATTTTGGCTTTGTGAAGGCAGTAAATCAAGCAGCAGGAATAGCTACAGGCGAGTACATCCTTCTTCTTAATAATGATGCCCTTATAGAAAAAAATACCTTGTCAAATGCCCTGCAAGTAATCGAGTCAGATAAATCTATTGGTGCTGTAGGCGCCAAGATCAAGTTGCTCGATGGCAGTATACAAGAGGCAGGAAGTATTATCTTCAGCGATGGAGCCTGCCTCGGCTACGGTCGCGGCAATGTATCGGACAATTATGAGTTTATGTTTCAGCGAGATGTCGACTATTGTTCCGGCGCTTTTCTGCTCTTCAGAAACAGCAATTTCAAAGCCCTCGGCGGATTCGACCTTGACTATGCGCCCGCCTACTATGAAGAGTCTGATTTCTGTATTCGTTTGCAAAAAAAGGGACTGCGTATCGTCTATGTACCCAGCTCCCAGATCACTCATTATGAATTCGCGAGCTGCGGCGGGATGGAGAATGCACAAAAACTGCAAGCCAAACATCGTGAAGTACTTTGCACTAAACACGCGGACTATTTAGCGGAGCAATTCGCGAACGACGACAGTAAAGTTCTCCATGCTCGCACGCGCAACAATTTTCCAAACATACTCGTAATTGATGACCGGGTTCCCCACCCTAGCCTTGGGTCTGGCTATCCTCGATGCTCAAGCATGCTTTTCGAACTGAGCAAGATGGATCTCAATATCAGCTTATATCCTCTTCAGTTTCCTGAGGAGCAATGGGACGACGTCTACAATACTCTGCCTAACACGATTGAAGTCATTCTGGAAAGTGGCCGTGACGGCTTGCAGTCGTTTCTAGCAGCGCGGAAAAATTTTTTCCAATTCATCGTAGTGAGCCGTGTGCACAATATGGAATTCTTTAATCATTGCCTGAGTCTGGATCCTGACCTGTTGGGTGACGCCAAGATCATCTACGATGCTGAAGCCGTGTCTGCTCCTCGCGAAATTCTGCGTATGGAATTTCACGGCGAAGCCATGCCCACCGAAGATCAAGCAAAGCTCATCGAAAAAGAGTTGCAACAATCGAAGCTGGCGGAAAAAATTGTTGCTGTATCAAAAAACGAGGCCGAGATTTTCAAGCGACACGGCTATAGCAATACCGTTGTGCTCGGTCACACCATTGCCAGCAAACCTGGAAGCAACAGATTCATGCAGCGCAGCGGCTTACTATTCGTGGGCGCGCTTCGAGACGAGGGCTCACCGAACGTCGATTCATTGCTCTGGTTTCTGATCAATGTCTTCCCAATACTCGAACAGGCCATTCCCGACATAAAGCTCAATGTTGTCGGTGACAATTCGGCGCCTTCGCTGGCAACCATTGGCAAAGACAACATCAACTTCACCGGTCGTGTCGACTCAATTGAGGAGATCTATAACATCTCTCGCGTGTTCATTGCTCCGACGCGTTTCGCAGCAGGCATCCCACACAAGATTCACGAGGCCGCAGCGAAAGGATTGCCTTCGGTGACCACCCCACTGCTCGCGCAGCAGCTTGGATGGAAGGACTCAAAGGAATTACTCGTGGGCGATACACCTGAAGCCTACGCAGCCCAATGTATTAAGCTCTATCAGGACGAGAAGCTCTGGCAGGATGTTCGAGATGCGGGCTTAGCAGCGATAATCGAAGACTGTTCGCAAGAGACTTTCCGAAAAAAACTAGCCGGACTTTTTAGCTAAAACCGTCTAGCCAAGCGATACATGAGGCGCTGCACAATACCAATCTTAATCCCCATCCCTATGCAGAGTCGCAGGCTTAGCCGCTCCCTGCCAGACAACTGAGATCCATAGCGGCGATTAAACTCGGCCGCTTGAATAGATACCTCAATCAGATGTTCACTAGGCTTTCGCGCCAGTATCCTACTCCACAATGACATGCTGACAACAGAAACCTTAGTAAACTCTTTTGCCCCGATGGTGTTATTGCCATGTTGGCGGTAATGCACCAAGGGAATATCCAAGTAGACTAATTTCCCGAATGCAGTAGCAACTAGAGCCAGCCACCAATCGTGCATGATCGCCTTTTCAGGAATTGGTAGCGCCTTCTCCGCTAGAGGCTCGTTAATCAGCACGGTGCATCCTGTCACTAAATTACTGATAACGAGATTGGGAAAGCTATTCCTCTCAATTTCTAGACCCTGATAGCTAATCAAGGATTTCGCTATCACCGTATTTTGCTCGGAAACTACTTCGAGATCGCTATGAACAATTATGGGTAATGTAGAACCGTTATCCGCTTCCGTTGCCAGCATTGCCGACAACAGTTTCTCTATCTTCTGCGGATACCATATATCGTCCTGGTCACAGAACATCATATAAATCGACTTCAACCCTAGGAACTCTTTGCTCTTAAGTACGTAATCGGCAAGGAAGGCGAAGCTAGCGCTCGCTCCCATATTTACACCATCGCAAGATAAAAGATGAATTCGTTCTGGATGATCACCAGCATAGCTCTCAAGAATAGAAACCGTTCTGTCACGCGAACCGTCGTCTCTCACTACCAGAATGAAATTTTTATGGGATTGGGCTAGCAACGAATCAAGTTGTTCACCGAGGAATTTCTCCCCATTGTAGGTCGAGAGCAGTACAGCAATCTTTGTGTGTGCGCTCATCTGTCACTAAACCAGTGTCTTCGCATCACGTATGCCGGAGCGAATAGTTTGAAAATATTGACGGCGCTGCCCAGAGGTTATCAACAGCCAGCTTGCCTTTAGGGTAAAGCGAACCATGTCGCGCAACTTCCATCCCAAGGGTGAGTAAGCTGCGCCGTAGAGGTGAATTCTATTCCTGCTAGAGTAGTAGGTACGCGATGGATTGTGTTGTGCGAGTAGCCCTGCTTTCACCAGCGGATTGGAGCTGCGCTCGCCGATAGCGTGATACAGCACTGCTGCGTCGGTACCCACCAGATCGAAACCCAGCGACTTGGCACGAAAGCACCATTCCAGATCAATATTATCAATGAAGTAACTTTCTTTCATGTTTCCCACCTCATCGATACATTTGAGAATGAGCAGAGATCCGGAAGTAATAAGAAAATCAGCGATGAAATACTCCCCCTGACCAGCGAAGGATCGATCGGAACGCCAGAAAATTTTGCTAAACAATTTAAATGGCGCCTGGCGCATAGTCTGAGGATTGATAATTCGAGGGCCTATTGCGGCTATACCATTCTCGCTGAAGCGACTCGCCTCTATGTGCGCATCTACCATACGCGCTATGAATAGGTCGCAGAGGATACTGTCTTGATCGAACAGGAACACATATTCATAATTTCTAGAACGCGCCCAATTGATACCTCGATTGAGAGCCTTTGCCAGACCTTCGTTCTCATTGAGACGAATTAATTCGATGCAGCGCCTATAGCCCATGATCGACGAAGCCAGCTCATCGATTCCGACGGAGCCATTGTCGATGACTAGAAAGTCGGTTTCCTTGTTGAGCTGACTAACCAGTTTCAGTAATGCAGTTATATCAGGGTTGTAAGTGACCACAACGGCGCAGCTACCGCTTTGCGCAGAGTTAATCGTCTCATTGCCGTCGCTAGCTGTCACCTGGCACTTCCGCTGAGATAGTGAGTCGAGCTGGATCATTGCTCGATATGATCAGGAAATAAGCAATGGACAGTACGCCAAGGCTCAGACCGACAACTACCCCCGCATCCAGGATTCCGCGCCAAGGTTGCGGTATGCTGCGAGCAATAAGTACAAAACAGATGATCATAGTCGTCAGCGCGAAGGAGATAATTTGTCGTTTGCGAGTCGCATAGATGTAGCCCATGCAGAAGAGCGGCGCGAGCAGCACGTGCAGCGGTCGCGGGTTATCGGCGAGATAACGGGCTCGAACGATCACTCTGGGCGCGAAACCCAGATGAAACCCTTTATAACCTTCCGCATAGGCCATGTAGATTACACTGAAAGCCAAGGCTAACCAGTGGACCTGACTCATAGACGATTTTTCTAGCTCCAGCGCCATGGGTGCTAGCCTAAATATCGCGAATATCAGCAGTAATAAGACCCCGCCAATACCCCATGCCATTCCAAATATTTTCAATTTAATTCACTGCCTAGAGTCGATGTACCATTATAACGGCTTTGCTGCAGAACCTGAAAAATCTTTTAAGGTGCCTATGAAAAACTCTAAAGCCCCCTTGAGTATCTAGGGACTTGCCACAGGTTTAGAACATCGCTTCTCCAGATAAAGTGAGATATTATTTAGCCCTGTTATCGGCGGCCACAATCCATTGGAATTATCTAGCCGTCCCGCCCGCTACAGCTCACTATAGGATAGACCGAATGAGTGTAAAACTTGGTGTAGTGATGGATCCCATCGAATCCATCACTGTTAAGAAAGACACGACTCTGGTCATGTTATTAGCCGCGCAGAAGCGTGGCTGGGTGATTCACTATATGTTGCAGTCCGACATGTATCTTGATCAGGGCCAATCCCGAGCGACAATTCAAACTCTTTCGGTTAAAGATGATGAGAAGGATTGGTTCAGCCTCGGCAGCAAGACCGATATCGCCTTATCGGAACTAGATGTCGTTCTCATGCGCAAAGATCCTCCATTCGACATGGATTATATCTATTCAACTTATCTGTTAGAGCAGGCGCAGCGTGAAGGGGTAATGATAGTCAACGATCCACAAAGCCTGCGTGACTGTAACGAGAAGTTGTTTGCCACTCAATTTCCGCAATGCTGTCCACCACTGATCGTCGCCTCTTCACAAGAAAAGCTAAAGGCATTTCACAAACAGAACAAAGACGTAATATATAAGCCACTAGATGGAATGGGTGGCGCATCAATATTTCGGGTAAAGGCTGGCGACCCCAACCTAAGCGTCGTCATCGAGACTCTAACCGATAACGGCCGACTACAAATTATGGCACAGAAGTTCATTCCCGATATCGTAAACGGCGATAAGCGCATCCTAATGATCGACGGAGACCCTGTAGACTATGCTCTCGCCAGAATTCCTGCTTCCGGGGAAACTAGAGGGAATCTCGCCGCTGGTGGCAGCGGCGCAGCCCAGGAACTGACCAAGAAGGATCGTTGGATTTGTGAACAGATCGGTCCTGCTCTTCGAGAAAAGGGTCTAATCTTCGTAGGACTCGATGTCATAGGTGACTATCTAACTGAGATCAATGTCACCAGCCCAACTTGCATACGTGAGTTAGACAAGGCGTTTAGTCTCGACATAGCTGGCGACCTGATGGATTGTATTCAGGCGAAACTAAACGCCGCCTGATAACAGCAAGGCCCCAATAAGGCGGATGCATGGCAACAAGCGATGAGGATCTTTCCAGAGAGCGTTTCGGCTTTACTGTCTTTCTCTCGGCTTGTGTTCACTCAATCATAATTCTGGGTGTCAGTTTTACCTACCTTGAAAAATTGAATAGCGAGCCTGCTCTCGAAATTACCATGGCACAGTACAGGAGCGAATTCGCTCCCGATGAGGCTGATTTTCTAGCACAGGAAAATCAATTAGGCAGCGGCACAATCGATAGCGCTGCGGCACCTAGCACTCCCTTTAAGTCCGACTTCAATGATGAAGTAATTCAAGAAGTTGTACCGATACCGCAGGCACCAGAGATAGTAAAAGAAATAGAGGTGCGAGACGCCGCCATAATCTCTTCGATTCAGAATGAACAGCAGGTGCAACAGCAACTTGATGAGCTCGAACCCGAGCACGAAAAACCTCTGTCCGAAGAATCTATTCCGGACGATCTAAGCCTCGCAATTTCGAGTCTACAGGCACAGCTCGATCTACAACGTCAGGCCTATGCCAAGCGGCCGAGGAGATACACTATCTCTTCCGCTTCAACTAAAAAGAGCCATGATGCACTCTATTTGGATAGTTGGCGAAGAAGAATCGAAGCCGTTGGTAATATAAATTATCCACTTGCAGCGAGGCAGCAAAAACTCTACGGAAGCCTCAGGATGCTAGTCGCGCTGTTTCCAAATGGCGAGGTCTCGGAGATTCAAATATTGCAGCCCTCGGGGCATAGTCTCCTAGATCAGGCTGCGGTGCAGATCGTCAACATGGCTTCGCCATTCGATCCTTTTCCAGAGGCAATGCGTGCCGAAGCTGATATACTAGAAATTATACGAACGTGGCGCTTTCACGAAGGAAATGCATTAACCAGTTTCTAGAGTGTCTCTAAATAATTCCATGGCGTTTTAGAATCTCCCTATTCATAGAACTATCACTCACTACCATTCCAAGCAATGACAGACATTAATAGCCCGAGTTACTTAGAGAATCAATTCCTGATCGCGATGCCGCAGATGGAAGATTCCTATTTCGCCAACACCGTAACCTATCTTTGGAAGCACAACGATGATGGCGCGCTGGGTATCGTCATCAATAAACCCTTGGAGGCCAGTGTTGCTGACATATTCGACGAATTGGAAATCGAGTGCAGCATCGAACAAGGCGCCTTTCGAAAAGAGGCGGTGCTAGCCGGCGGGCCTGTAGAACGAGACAAGGGCTTCATCATTCATGATGCCCCAAAGAACTGGGAGTCATCCATATCGGTAACTGAAGAGATCAGTATCTGCACGTCGAAGTCTATTCTCGAAGACATAGCGAACGGCAACGGGCCAGAAAATTACCTTATCGCACTAGGCTGCGCGGGCTGGGAAGCGGGCCAACTGGAATGCGAGATCATTAAAAACACCTGGCTCACCGTGCCTGCTAACCCTGCGCTGATCTTCTCTGGCGATTATGAAAACAAACCACAGCGCGCGGCTTCACTTCTAGGCGTTGATTTGCGACAGCTTGCTCCAGACGCTGGCCACTCCTAAACTGGCTTATTCGTGATAATCCACAGCTTTCCCAATAATGACGAACCAGTTTCCGCTTTCGGATTTGACTACGGCACGCAGCGAATTGGCGTAGCATTCGGTCAGAGTCTTACAGGAACTGCTCAACGCATTTGTGTGCTGAAGGCGAAAGATGGCATTCCAGACTGGGGTCAGATAGAAGCTTTAATAAGCAAATGGAAGCCTAGCCTCTTTGTAGTGGGTATTCCCTATAACCTCGATGGCAGCGAGAGCGAGCTCATGGTTCGAGCCATCAAGTTTGCAAACCGCTTGAACGGTCGCTTCCACAAACCCAGCTATTCAATGGACGAACGCCTCTCTTCAGTTGAAGCCGCGGAACTGGCTCTCGAAGAAAACAGGGGCGCAAAAAAAAGAGCTGCTATAGATGATATAGCGGCTCAGATTATTCTAGAAAGTTGGTTTTCGGAATTGGCTGCAAGCAAAAAAAATTAGACAGCCTACTATTCCAATTTAGTACTAAAACGAATCAAGCATTTTCGCTTCTTCTCTACTTACCCTGTCTTTCGACAACAGATCTTTAAGGCGTTGATCTAGAGTCTACATTCCTACACTGGCACCTGTTTGTATCGCTGAGTACATCTGCGCAACCTTGTCCTCGCGAATCAGGTTACGAATTGCCGATGTTCCTATAATAATTTCATGTGCGGCAACTCGACCGCCGCCCGGCTTCTTCAACAAAGTTTGCAGAATATTGGCCCGGTTAATACTACTAATCCTCGAGGCACATCGGAAATCTTCCTGAAGATTTTACCCATGCCTAACCGCTCCTTGGTCAAAACCTTAGAGGGGATAGTACGAAAAACTGCAGCGGAACCACGATTCTGCATAAAGGCATTTACACGAAAGCAGACAAGGTTGGAATTTCAATCGAAAAGTCGGTTTCCAGAAACTCTTCGTAATCTTTCCGCTGCTTATCACTCATGATTTCATAAATGAGCGAGTAAAATTCTTTGTGACCCACTTCCGACACATTGATTCGACGGATATCGCCATCAACACGACTAAGTGGTGGCATGCCAGCTGTGATGTGTAAACCCAAAGCGCCTTCCTTACCGCTTTTTATAGTTTTTCTACTGTTCAGAGGTGCGCGAGAATTAACTTCTAACCCCAGTCGCTTGCGTCAGCCTTTTCATAAGCGATGCGGAGCCCTGATACCACTAGCCAATAATCACAAGCTCGCCTATAGTGCATATCCTGTATTGAATATCAGATACCTAGCTAGCGCATAATTCGAATCAAAACGTGACCACCATAGCAGATAATATTGAGCGGCTAAGCGATCGATTACAACGGTTTGAACGCCAATATGAGCGCAGCGCAGCGAGCGTGAAGTTGCTGGCCGTCAGCAAGCGGCACTCGGTAGAGAGCATTATTGCGGCCAATAAGGCCGGCATTGAGGACTTCGGCGAAAATTATCTGCAAGAAGCGCTGGATAAGATCCAGCATTTGTCTTCAATACGCGTGAACTGGCATTTCATAGGGCCTGTCCAAGCAAATAAAACCAAAGCT
>Ga0302118_10000484_pt1 | contig 18731 bp, 23 predicted proteins | sample AG5_331_MG_FD_203126 | JGI IMG/M metagenome (GOLD analysis project Ga0302118, IMG submission 203126) | Marine microbial communities from Western Arctic Ocean, Canada - AG5_33.1 | ecosystem: Environmental > Aquatic > Marine > Oceanic | place: Canada: Western Arctic Ocean | collected 2017-10-01 | reverse complement strand
TGTGATCCCAACGAAATTGTTTACTGCGTTCTCCGGCCGTCACGGCAAGGGTGCGGCGGCGCTGGTCATCGTTGAGTATTTGTATTAATGCCTCTGCCATTGCTGGCCCGTCGCTTACCAGAACGCCCGTTTCTTCGTTCATCACTGCATCAGTATGACCAGGAATATTGGTAGCGATCGCCGGGGTGCCACAAGCAGCCGCTTCGGTGATGGTCATGTTCCACCCTTCGCGACGAGACGGGGCAGCCAGCACCCAAGCTTGGCGATACAAACGAATCTTTTCCTCCGGCGAGACAAACCCCGGCATCTGCAACCAGTCATCGGCCTTTTGAGCTTTGACCTCAGCGGCAATTGCTTCATGCTCTGGCCCGTCACCAAAAATGGTGGCCCGCAACTCGGGAATCTCTTGGCGTACCCGTACCAGCACATCGACCAAACGATCGAAAGCCTTGGGACGCATAAACCGACCTCCGGCCACCACCGAAGGATAAAGAGACTTCTCTACCGATTCGTTTAAGCAAAAATCTTCTGCCACCCCCACGGGTCCAACCCGTAACCGAGAACGTTTGATACCCATACGAGACGAAATCTCATCGGCAGAAGAAGGAGACAAGGTAACCAACGGGGTCTTCTGGTAAAGCACTCGCACCCCGAAGCGTTCAATCAGATACCCCAACTGGGCCAAACCTGGTGGGGCGAGATCACCCCAAGTACCCATATGGCAGTGGTGGATAACCCCCACCCTTGGGCGATGCGCCCACAAAGGGGAGAGAAAGGGCATGCCTTGAAAAACATCTACCACCCCGTCGGCTGCCCCAAGATGCCCGCGCAGAACCCCCAATGCTGCTCCCGGAAAAATCGAGACTCGGCCTCCGGAACGCTGTACCTCAACCCCGTTGCGAATTAACTTTTCTGGCCCACCGGGTACTGCAGCGGTACGCAAACTCACGCCAAGACCTGCTTCTACCCAATGACGGGTTACCTCGGTCAAATGCACTTCGGCCCCACCGGCATCCGGAGCATCAAGGTCGCGCCAAGCCACCACCGCTACCTGGCGAAGCCCCAACTGGCCTGCTCTTTCCACCACCGCAGCAAGCGATGGGGTCTCTTGGTCAAACAAATTAGATGAGTCCATTGACTCTGGTTTAGCAGTCCGGGCACAGCTTTCCGGTACTCTGGCCGTCATGACTTCCGCGGAGGCCCCCAACGGCACTGGTATCGCTCGCTTACGCTTGCTCTGGAAACTTTTTCGAGACGAACGCCAAAACCCTGAACCCTTCTATCGGGCCTTAGCCGCCGAGTCTGCAATTGACCTCAATCAACGGTACGGGTTGGCACAAACCAACGTTTTAGACATCGGTTGCGGGCCAGGTTGGTACGCCGAAGCATTGCGCCAACACGGAGCCACCGTGGTCGGCATTGACGGAAGCGTCGAAGCTCTTACCCGAGCCGATCCGCCAATTACCGGCTTGTCTATCGGCGACGCCACCCGCTTGGCTTTTCCCGATGCTTCGTTTGATGGGGTGTTTTGTTCAAACATGCTCGAACACGTCAACGACCCCGAAGCAGTGATCAACGAAATGGCTCGCGTGCTAAAACCAGGAGGGTGGGGCTACCTCTCATGGACCAATTGGTATTCGCCCCACGGCGGACACCACATGAACCCCTACCAATATTTAGGCACCCGTTGGGGCCCTCGGCTTTATGAGAAGCGTCATGGGCCGCCTCCCGACAATCGGTTTGGCAAAGAACTCTTTGCCGTCCATATCGGCCCGACCTTGCGTTTCATGCGCAACCATCCACAGATCAGCGTGCACCGAGTGGAACCACGTTATTGGCCCTGGGCTCGACCCATTACCGCTATCCCTTTAGTCCGTGAAGTGTTGACTTGGAATTGCCTCGTTCGCTTTACTCGTCAAGATATTTAATCGGCAAGCGCCGCCCGAGTTTTGCCAGCAACTCGTAACTAATGGTGCCCAACTCATCGCCCATGTCGCTGGCGGTAATCGTTTCGTTGCCTTGGTTCCCTAACAGCACCACCTGATCACCCACCTTGACCGTCTGGTCGACCTCGACCACTGTTTGGTCCATGGTGATGGCACCCCGAATCGGGTATCGCCGTCCGTTGATAAGTACCTGACCGGCATCTCCCCAAGAGCGCATCAACCCATCGGCGTAGCCCAAAGGCAAGGTGGCCAACTCGGTAGTTTCCGTAGCCTGCCATCTCTGCCCGTACGACACCGTTTCGCCGGGTTCAATACGGTGCCGGTGAGCCACCACGCTGACCAGTGACCCAATCGGCCGCAAGCCCAGTTCGGCCATACGGGGACGCAATTCTGGTGAGGGGTCGGCCCCATAAAGAGCAATGCCGCAACGCACCATAGAATAATGGGTTTGCGAAAAAGCCATGGTGGCCGCAGAGTTCGCGGCATGAACCATTTGTGGGCGGTGCCCGGCCGTTGTTAAATCTTCAAGTGCCGTCTCAAACCGTTGGTGTTGCTTTTGGGTGAGCGGGCTTTCTGGCGCAGCAGCCATAGCAAAATGCGTGAACGCCCCTTCTAAGAAAAGCCCGCAGGATTGCAAATGTTCAGCGGCAGCTACCGCTTCACCGACTGGAACCCCTACCCGATGAAGCCCGGTTTCTATTTTCAAATGAACCGGTGCCCCGGGGGCCACGGCAGCGAACGCCTCAATGCCTGCCTTGGTGTACACCGCTGGGCGCACCTCTTTGAGTTGAGCCACGGTGGACATCTCTTCGAGAGCGGGTTCAGAAAGAATTAAAAGCGGTGCGGTGATGCCCGCAGAGCGGAGTTCCACTGCTTCGTCGGTGAGGGCCACCGCCAACCAGTCGGCACCGGCTTCGAGCACCGTTTGGGCGACCTTCACTGCGCCGTGGCCGTAGGCATCCGCTTTTAGCACCGCACAAAACAAAGAACCGGGCGCTAAACCTCGCAGCACCTCAACGTTGTGGCGGAGATCAATTAACGAAACCTGAAAACTGGTGGGCCGCTTGGTCATGCGTCAACCCCTAAGCGGCTGAGAACTGCCGGCAACTGTGCGTCGAGGTCCCCCGCTACCACCCCGGTGTTGGGCAAAGCATCGAGCAAAGCACCGTGAACCTGCGCCCCGGCGACTGCGGCGGCCCAAGGCTGCGCTCCGCGAGCTAAAAAACCACCAATAATGCCCGACAGCACATCACCGGTGCCTGCCGTAGCCAATCGCTGATCGCCAGACCGCACCAAATACGTTGCACCTGCCGGGTCGGCAATAACCGTGGTGGGTCCTTTGAGCAACACCACGGCTTCGTATTGTTGCGCCAAGGTGCGGGCCGATTCTAAACGATCGGCGGCCGGAGGTTGGCCGGCCAACATGCGGTATTCGCCATCGTGGGGAGTCATCACCAGAGGAACATTACGCAACAAAGGCTCGTCAGCAAGAACCAAAGCACGCAAACCGTCCCCGTCGACAACCATTGGTTGTTTCGCCTGCTTTATCCAGCGCTGCACGGCGTGACTGGTTTCTTCGCTCGGGCCCAAGCCGGGGCCCAAAACCAAAGCGGCAAAACGCTCAGGGTCTTCAAGCGGGTCAGCAAGATATAACGGATACACCACCACCTCTAACGGGGCCGGAGGGCTTGTTTCCCCCGGCACGCTGAGCCGCACGTAACCGGCCCCTGCTCTTTGCGCAGCCCGGCTGGCCAGGTAGGCCGCCCCTTCCATGCCCTGATGGCCTGCAATGACCCAACAGGCGCTTTGCCACTTATGCGCATCAGAGGGGCGAGACGGAACGAGCCCCGCCACGTCGTCTACCTGAGCAAACCAACAGTTTGCCCAAGACACGTCAAGGCCGATGTCGGCCACCACAAGGTCACCGCACAGAGATGGGCCTTGGCCTAAAAAATGCCCCGGTTTGGCGGCGGCAAAGGTGACGGTGCGTTGCGCTGGGGCCGGTTGCCCTATTGCTCTACCGGTGAGGCCGTCGAGGCCTGAAGGCAAGTCCACGGCCAGCACCGGTGCATCGGTGGTCGGTGCTTGGTAGGGACGGCGCAGGCCAGTCCCAAAAGCTGCATCAATGACCAAAGCAAAACCAGAAATATGCGAAGGCGTTAAGTGCGCTTCGGCCACCGTTACCTCTTGGCCATCGGCCGTGAGGTGCCGGGCCGCTACCCGCCCGTCGGCACCGTTGGCCCCCGGCCCCACGATGACCATTACTTGGTGGGCCTGACCGGTAGGCAACATTTTCTTTGCTTGGTGCGCTACTGCGGCACCCGCTCGTTCAATAAGTTCTTCTTGAGTTTCTTGGGCGGCCGCATCAAGGGCAGCCATTTCTTGCGGGGTGACAACCGGGAGCAAAACTACCTTAGAGAGCCACTGCGATAGCCATGGCGGTGTGTTCGGTGTGGCTGAGGGTCAACAACCAGCGCTGCACCCCAGCATCTTGCGCCGCTTGTTGGGCCGTGCCGTGGAGCAACAACTCAGGAGCCCCTGATTCGGATTTTATCACCTCAATGTCATAGAGGGCAATAGCCCCAAGGCCCAAGCCCAAAGCTTTTAGGGCCGCCTCTTTGGCGGCAAAGCGAGCGGCGTAACGTTCCGTGGGGTCGTTTTTCCGGTCGGCGTATTCTTGTTCGCCGGGGCGAAAAAGACGGGTCCGTAGCCCCGGGGTGCGAGCCAATGACCGGCGAAAGCGGTCGATTTCTACCAGGTCGGTGCCAATGCCAATCACCACGAAGAGCGCAACCGTTCAGCAAGCGAACCTATGGGGTCAATAAGCAGGTCAGCTACCGGTAAGGCCACCAGCAGATCTTGAGGCAACTCTGGTTCGGTTTCACACACCGCATCTTCAATGGCGTCGTAACGGTCGTGGTAGCCGCGCAGCACCCCTCGTAAGGATTCTTGATCCAGATGGTCCACCATTTCAACATGAAGCAAGATCAGTCCAACGGTTTCTGCATCTTTTACTTCGGGCACCAAAACTAGGGTGCGGTCATCTCGGGCGCCTCGGGTAACTAAGACCTCTCGCTCAACAGCTACCCGGTGTTTGGTGCCTCGCAGCACGGGGTCGGTGTCGGTTCGTGAGGCGATAGATGTTGAGACCCCACCACGGTCCACAATGGACAAGGTTGGGGTTTCGGTGGCTAAGCCCTGCAAGTGGTAGCGGGTAAAGCCAACTACTTCAGCCACCGCAGGGTCCAAGGCCCCCAATAAACGCAGGGTGCGGTAACTCAAGGAGTCTCGGGGGGTGCCGGCGGCCATAACCGCTTGGGCCAAGCGGACTTCCAGGAGTGTTTCGTCGGTGCGAGAAATACCCACCGTTACCGTTTTGGCTTGATGCTTAATGGCATCAATGGGGCGAGTGAGTTCTTCTATGGCTGTCGTTAAGGCTCCCGCAAGGTCATCTAATACCAACCCGGGGGTCCCCACTTGCCCGTATTGACGCTGGTAAGCCTCAAGGGGTACTTCACCTAAGGCGTAGCGAAATAAACCGGCCAAGCGCACCGCAGTTGAGGCTTCAAGGTGGCCATTAAGTCGACCCGAGCGCAACTCAGAAGAAAAACTCGCTTCAGAGGTCGCTAAAACTTGACCAAGGTCGGCCAGTAACTCTTCGGTAGGTCCTTGGTCGTTGACCAGCACCGCAACTTTTTCAATAGCGGCATGGGCGTGGCGAAGCGGGTCGGCTTGAGCGTCGATGGCTCGGGCCGCTTCGTAACCAAAAAGGTGCCCCACCATGGTGGAGAGCACAAATGCTAAACGGGGGTGCACCGAAGGCACCCCAATGAGATCGGGACCATCACCGTATTGGCGGGCCGAACTGTCGCACACCACGATGGGGGCCGCTCGGTGCGCCCGAAAGATAGCCACTTCTTTTGCAATGTCGTCGGCGGTGGACCCCACCAAGCCGGCCGCACAAACCAAGATCATTGGTTCTGAAGAAAGGTCAATATGTTTTTTATCTTCGGTGGAGTCGCTGGCGATCGACTTGTAACACAACTCAGAAAGCTTGATGCGAATTTCCCGGGCGGCAATCAAGTTGCTTCCGCTGCCCACAATGGCCCAGTGGCGTCGTGGCGGGGCATGACGTTGCGCTACTTCGGCAATGTGCTGGCGGCTGGCCAGTACCTGTTCCATAGCTTCCGGTAACTCGTTAAGGCCTGACAGTACAACTGAACGGTCATCCGCCCCCGGGGCACCCAGAGCATCGGCTAAACCCACCGCCAACAAAAATCCGGCAGTTATTTGAGCGTAAAATGCTTTAGTGGAAGCCACGCTCATCTCAACATCTCGTCCATTAGAGGTATAAAGCACCCCCTCGGAGCGGTCGGTGAGGTCGCTGTTCCGGCGATTCACGATGGCTACCACTCGGGCGCCACGAGAACGAGCCAAATCAACCGTGCGGTTGGTGTCGGTAGTGGTTCCCGACTGACTTATCGCCACCACACAGGTGTCGGCCATATTGGGCCGTAACCCGAAACCCGAAAGCTCGCTGGCTAATTGCGCTTCAACCATTACCCCGGTGCCGGCCACTTCGGCCCTTATCGATTCCGCTATTGCTTGGGCAGCAATCGCTGCGGTGCCTTGGCCAATAACGGTAACGCGCTTGATGTTTCCGTTGGCCAAGTCGGCCCGCAATGAATCGTTAAGGGTGGCGGGAGGCAACCGAACGGCCCACTGGTCTTGCTGGTCTTTTACCAAATGCCCACGCAGGGTTGAGCGAATTGACGTAGGTGCTTCACTTACTTCTTTTAACAAGTAATGCTGGTGGTCCCCGCGGTCGATATCTCGGGTGGTGATCTCTGCAGTGGCCAGGTCTGCGGGTACTACGGGCAACACTCGCTCATCAAAAGAGCGGCGCACCAAGCCTTCGACCGTACCGGCGGTTGCCGTATCGACCTCGATAATTTGGCCGCGGCTAACCACCGGGTGGGCCGGGTCGGCCGGGAGGTCACCTTCCATGCGTAAGTAATTTGCCGTAACCTCAACCACCCCGTATGGCTCGCTGGCTACCACAGTGACGTCTTCGCCTAAACCGAGGTAAAGCGCTTGACCACTTCCCCGAAGCGAAAGGTATAGCCGCCCAGGGTCGTCGGCCAGCGAAGCGGCGATGGCCAGCGAACCTTCGAAAGATTGCACGGTTCGACGGAAAGCTTCGCTGGGGGCCAAGCCTTGAGCCAGATGAGCAGCGCAAAGAACGGGAACTACCTTGGCGTCGGTGGTAATACCTGAGGCGATTGATAGCCCATTTTCTTCAACGAGGGCCGCATGGTTATCCACGTCACCATTTTGCACCGCAGTCACCAATGGCGTGGATTGATTGTCGTCTCGTGTCGAGTCAAGCGGGTGTGCGTTGGCTTCAGAAACCACCCCCACGCTGGCCCACCGGGTGTGGCCCAAAATCGAACCTTGTACGTCCGGAGAAGTCAAAGCTTGGGCCAACCCCTCATCTAATTTCAAGGCGGCCCGCAAAGCAGACGTGTTGTCACCCAGTTCGCCGATTTCTGCTGCTTCTTTTACCACCCAAGTTTGTGCTCCATGAGCAGTTTCATGGGTAGAGCCTGACCGGTAAAGAGCGTCGAGGCCCTCGGTTAGCTCAACTTTTTGATGTCCCCACAGGGTGACCTGCAGCCCCGCTGAATCTCGGCCCCTTACTTCAAGGCGATCCAAAGACCGGAGGGCTTGCTCTATCGAAAGCAGCACCGTTAACCCAGCAGAACTCGGCGGACAGGCGTTTGAAGCCAACGAACGTACCCCACGGTAGGCACCAATGCGGTCTCGGCTCAGAGCCCATAAGACATCGCGCATTTCGGTTACTGCCTCGTTAACTTCTTCGGGGTCTTTTTCAGCAGCCACCAGCACTTCTTCTCTTGACAACAAAGTTTCAACAAACAAAGCCAGTCGATCCTCAAGTTGGTCGGCTAACTCTGGGTTTGCGAAGAAAGATAAAAGCCCGGGGCCGCCCCGTAAAAGGTGGTCAACTTCTTTGAGCAACTGAGTGGACCCAACCAAGGCCAACAAGTCGCCTTTTTTAAGCAATTCTTGAGCTTGGTCAACCAGAGTGGCGATCTCGGACGCTGAGGGCATAGGGCGCGTTGAGGGGCGACGCAACACGGCAATTATTCCGCACATATTTTTGCCCTCTCCAAAGATTGGTTAACAAACATGATTCTAGAGGATTGAAAGGTCGGCATCTCGGCGGCTTACCTCAGAGGCCAAATTTTCAGCCACCGTCAAAGCAACTTGTTGCTCTTGGGCTTCCACCATGACGCGGATTAAAGGCTCGGTTCCTGAAGGTCGTACTACCACTCGTCCGGCATCACCAAGTTCTTTTTGGGCAGCTTCGATTGATGGGGCCAACTCAACGGCCAGTGCATCTCCGGGGTTCTGCACCGTGACATTTAGCAATACTTGCGGGGCTTTTTGCATAATTTGGTGTGCCCATAGGCCCAACGCTTTTTTGTGTCGACGTGCGGCGTCGATCACCTGTATGCCGGTAAGCAACCCATCTCCCGTGGTGGAGCGGTCGGCAAATATTATGTGCCCCGATTGCTCACCACCGAGCACCCATCCGTTTTCGTTCAAGGCAACTAAAACGTGACGATCTCCCACCGGGGTTTCATAAATTTTGATCCCTCTTCGGGCCATGGCCTGGCGGAGTCCGAGGTTGGCCATAACGGTTACCACCAAAGTATCGCCCTTAAGGCGTCCTTGTTCTAAGAGGTCGGTGGCACAAATTGCCAACAAAAAATCGCCATCCAGTAGCGAACCATCAGCGGCTACCGCCACTACCCGATCGCCGTCCCCATCGAAGGCCAGCCCAGCATCAGCTTGGTACTCCACAACCGCTTTTTGTAAAGCCTCGGGATGATTTGACCCGCAGTTCTCATTAATATTGCGACCATCTGGCTGGGCATGGAGCACCGTCACCTGAGCGCCCAACTGGGCAAAGGCCTCGGGAGCTACCCCACTCATCGCTCCATGGGCGCAATCAAGTACCAGGTGAAGCCCGGCAAATGCTTGGGGTTCGACCGAAGTCACTACCGCTTCAAAATAACGGGTGTCTTGCTGAGGGGGCCAGGTCCCCGGCAGAGGGTTGTTGATCTGTGGAGTCTGGTGCCAACTTTTCTCAATGGCCTGCTGCGTAAGGTCGTTGAGTTTGTGCCCCCCGGCAGCAAATAATTTTATCCCGTTGTCGTGCCACGAGTTATGCGATGCCGAAACCACGGCGCCCGCTACCTCTTCTTGGGCCGCTAAATACGCCACCGCAGGAGTAGGAACTACCCCCAACAACAGAGGGGTCACGCCGCCGGCGGCAAAACCTTCGGCTAAGGCTTGGGCCAACGCCGGACTAGATACCCGGGTATCGCAGCCAATGAATACTTGCTGGGCCTCAAGGTGTTCTGCGGCGGCTCGCCCGAGAGCGCGCACCGTTGGAACAGTGAGTTCGGTGTCTGCTCGTCCACGTACCCCATCGGTACCGAAATGCAGAACCTGATTCGTCATAAGACGACAACAAGGTGCGGTAAGTTGCTCCGCATCGGTGCCGGTTACCGCTTAGAGTACTGCGGTGCCTTGCGAGCTTTTTTGAGACCGTACTTTTTGGATTCTTTCTTCCGGTCATCTCGAGTCAAAAGGCCGGCTTGTTTCAAAGCAGGGCGACGTTCTGGCTCAAGAGCTTCCAAAGCACGAGCAATGCCTAAGCAAAGCGCACCGGCCTGACCGGCCATACCGCCACCATGCAAGGTGGCGTCAATGTCGTACTGGCCTTCGGTGCCGGTAACCCGCAAAGGCTCCAAGAACTGTAGGCGATGGCTTTCGGTGGGGAAATAATCTTCCATGGTGCGACCGTTTACGATCACCGTGGCTTCGCCGTCGACCGGGCGAAGGCGTACTCGGGCTACCGCTTGCTTGCGACGTCCGGTGTTTTGGGTAAGAGGTTTTGACATAAGAGGTTCCTCGCTCAGGCTTTACGCGCACGGGCGTGTTCGATGGTCATGGTTTGAGGTGCTTGCGCCTCGTGAGGGTGTTCGCTACCTCGGTAGACCTTAAGTTTGGTCAACATTTGACGACCCAAACGGTTCTTGGGGATCATGCCGCTTATCGTCCGACGAACGGCTTCTTCTGGCTTGTCGGCCAAGAAGTCACCGTAACTGCGGGTCCGCAAACCACCAGGGAAACCGGAGTGATCATAAACTTTTTTATCTTCGGCTTTAGCGCCGGTCAGTACCACTTTGTCGGCGTTAATGATGATGACATGATCGCCGGTATCGAGGTGTGGAGTGAAGGTTGGCTTGTGCTTGCCGCGAAGTACCGAAGCTACTTCGGTAGCCAAACGGCCCAAGATGAGACCCTCAGCGTCAACAACGTGCCAGGCACGTTCGATTTCGCTGGCTTTTGGAGTGTACGTAGACACGAAATTACCTTTTTCTTTGATTCGTAAGCGATGAAATAACTAGACTTTTGTGACTCTTTCAACGTGGAGAAACGTGTCTATCCGCGTCTGAGGGCCAGCAGGTAAGGCTACGCCGGTGGTTCACCCTCAGCAACCCGCGCCTCATCAACCTCTAAACTTGGGTAACGCACCGACCAGAGGGTAAGGCCATGTGGAGGAGCCAGCGGACCCGCAAATTGCCGATCTTGGGCCGCCAAAATCTCTGGAATACGGCGTTCGGCAGTTCTGCCTCTCCCCACGTCAACCAAGGTGCCCACCACCGCACGCACCATTTGGTGGCAAAAAGATGACGCCGATATTTCGAACTCCACCACATCGTTTTCTAAAGATCGCCAAGAAACTTCTTCTACGTGCCGAATCAAACTGCGCTCTTGGTACCCAGGCTGCGGAGGCGTGCGTTTACAAAATGAAGCAAAATTGTGTAACCCAACAAGGTGAGCTGCTGCTTTTTCCATCAAATCAATACGCAAAGGCGTCGAAACATGCCATGCCGTGTTGACTAAAAAAGGGTCTGGGTCGGGCCGGTTTAATATGCGGTAGCGGTAGCAGCGGCCGTTGGCCGAAAAACGTGCATCAAAATCTTGTGGGGCTTCGACCAGTTCAGTCAAAGCAATGGAGGGTCGGCAAAGCCGGTTCAATGAGTGGCGAAGTTTTTTTAAATCCACATCGTCAGGGGCATCGAAGCTGATGACCTGACCTACCGCATGTACCCCACGGTCGGTTCGGCCGGCACAGATCAAGGTGATTTCTTGGCCGAGAACCCGAGAAAAATTCGCCGTAAGGTCGCCCGCAACTGTGCGAACGTCTTGGTTTATAGCAAAACCGTGGAAAAAAGACCCGTCATAGGTAACGGTTCCTCTTACCCGCATGCCGGGTGGGGTCAGACCAGTTCGATCCGAGCCATCGGTGCTTTATCACCGTGACGAGGGCCGATTTTCAAAATGCGGGTGTAGCCACCTGAACGTTCGGCGTAACGAGGGCCGATTTCATCAAATAGTTTGGCCGTCATTTCTTTGTCACGCATAAACGCAACAACTTGACGATGGTTATGCAAGCCACCCTTTTTCGCTTTGGTGATCATTTTTTCAGCGATGGGGCGCAAAGCTTTAGCTTTTGCTTCGGTGGTCACGATGGCTTCAGCGGCGATCAGCGAGGCCACCAAGTTGGCCATCATTGATTTCTGATGTGCGGCACTGCCGCCAAAGCGACGGCCTCTTTTCGGGGTTGCGGGCATGATGTGGTCCTTTTAGTCCCGGGTGGCGAGCGAAAGTCCACGCTCGTCAAGTTTTTCAATAACTTCGTCCAAAGATTTCTGACCAAAGTTGGTGATAGCCAACAGGTCATCGTAGGTCTTTTCCAACAGTTGCCCGATGGTGTCAACCTGGCCACGCTTCAAACAGTTGCGGGGACGTTCGGAGAGGTCAAGGTCTTCGATGGGAAGGTCCATGTCGGGCGAAGTACCACCGATTGGAGCAGCCTCAGCCAATTCAAGGCCTTGAGGTTCATCGCTCATTTCTTCAATCAGTTGCACCAAAGCACGCAAGGTGCCACCGGCAGAAGCCAATGCTTCACGAGGAGAGATGGAACCATCGGTTTCAATTTCCATTACCAAACGGTCATGGTCAGTTGATTGAGCAACCTGCATTGGGTCAACAACGAAGCTCACTCGGCGTACCGGAGAGAACAAAGCATCGATGGGAATAATGCCAATGATGCCGCTTTCGGCAGGGCGCTTGGAGGTTAAGAAACCGCGTCCCCGTTCAAAAGTGACTTCAGCAGCCAACCGACCGCTGTCGTTCAAGGTAGCCAGCACTAAGTCTGGGTTCAAGATTTCTAGGTCGGTGTGACCCTCTAACGCGGCAACGGTTACTTCGCCGGGGCCCCGAGCGTCAAGACGCACGGTCACTGGGTCGTCGCTGTGGCAAGCCACCACAACGTCTTTAAGGTTCAAGATGATGTCTGAAACATCTTCAATTACGCCGCCGATGGTGCTGAACTCGTGTTCAGCGTCATCAAAACGCACTTGAGTGATGGCGGCACCGGGGATCGATGACAAAAGGGTGCGGCGCAGTGAGTTGCCGAGCGTGTGGCCGAAGCCTGGCTCGAGCGGTCCTACGGCGAACTCTTGCCGATCGTTTTCGGCTTCGCCTATTGCTTCAACACTTGGTCGCTGAATTACCAACATGGGATTACCTCTGTTGCTTCGGGGGAGAGCAAAAAGCTCTAAGGGTTACGGTTATTTGCTGTACAACTCAACGATGAGTTGCTCACGTACGGGAATATCAATTTGTTCACGCACAGGTATTTCTTTTACGGTGACTTCGTGTCCGCCGTCGGCCACGGTTAGCCAACCGGGTGACTGACGATCAAGTACGTCAATGTTCCATTGCACAATCACCATGTTGCGAGCTTTGGTACGCAAGGTGATGACGTCGCCTTTACGGGCTCGGAAGCTGGGAATGTCTACCCGGCGGCCGTTTACGTCAATGTGCCCGTGGTTAACTAACTGACGAGCCTGAGGGCGAGTAGCGGCCATCCCCGCACGGTAAACGATGTTATCCAGACGCAACTCCAGGTATTGGAGCATAATTTCGCCGGTAACCCCGTCTTTGCGGTTGGCTTCTTGGAAGATTTTGCGGAACTGCTTTTCGGTCAAACCGTAACTAAAGCGAGCCTTCTGCTTTTCTTGCATTTGAAACAAGTATTCAGATGGGTTGCCTCGGCGGCGGGTACGTCCGTGTTCCCCTGGTGGGTAAGGGCGCTTATCAAGAGCGACAGTTTCGCCTTTGGTGCCAAAGATGTTTGTGCCTAAGCGTCGAGAGACTCGCGCTTTAGGGCCGGTGTAGCGGGACATTAGGCCCTCTTTCGCTTCGATAGGCGACACCCGTTATGAGGAACTGGTGTCACGTCTTTAATGCCGGTTACTTCGATACCCGTAGTTTGAATAGTGCGGATAGCGGTTTCACGACCTGAGCCAGGACCACGAACCACGACATCAACTTTACGTACGCCGTGTTCCATCGCTTGGCGAGCACACTTTTCGGCAGCCATTTGAGCAGCGAACGGGGTGGACTTGCGTGAGCCCTTGAAGCCCACGTTGCCCGCAGAAGCCCAAGCCAAGGTGTTGCCACCTTGGTCGGTGATGGTCACGATGGTGTTGTTGAAAGAACTCTTAATGTGCGCCACGCCGTGGGGTACATTTTTACGTTCCTTTTTACGAGGGCGTCGGCCCCCAGCAGTTGCTTTAGCCATTACTTAAGAACCTTTTTCTTGTTAGCCACAGTCTTGCGCTTTCCCTTGCGGGTTCGGGCATTGGTGTGGGTGCGCTGACCGTGTACGGGCAAACCACGGCGATGCCGTATGCCCTGGTAGCAACCGATATCCATTTTACGTTTGATGTTTTGCGAAACTTCCCGACGCAGGTCACCTTCGACCTTGTAGTTCTCGTCGATGAACGCACGGATTTTAGTGACTTCTTCGTCAGTCAAATCACGCACACGTGCCACCGGGTCTATACCGGTAGCTTCACAAATATCAACAGCTTTGGTACGACCTACCCCAAAAACGTAAGTAAGGGAGATCTGTACTTGCTTATCGCGGGGAACGTCTACGCCCGATATACGTGCCATTTTTACTCCTAGCCCTGCCGCTGTTTATGGCGGGGGTTGCTGCAGATAACCTGCACGCGTCCGTGCCGGCGTATTACCCGGCATTTTTCACAAATTGTTTTTACGCTGGTGCGAACCTTCATAATATATTCTCTGGCTTTACTTGTAGCGGTAGGTGATTCGACCTCGTTGGAGGTCGTAGGGAGAGAGCTCTACTTGTACTCGATCCCCGGGGAGAATGCGGATATAGTGCATCCGCATTTTTCCAGAAATTTTAGCTAGAACGTGATGGCCATTCTCTAGTTCCACTTTAAATTCAGAACCGGGCAACGGTTCAAGAACCGTTCCCTCCATAACAATGGCTTCTTCTTTAGATTTCGTCAGGACTGACCTCCAGGTCGAAATGGGTTCTACACGCACCGAAAGTTCGCGCGGCAGAGCCGACAGACAACGCTACCGCCGCCCTTGGGTATGCCCAACCCGCGAACCGTACCTTGGCACGTGTTTTTAGGCTTTTCATTGCTTATTTCCTTGAGATTCTGTTACTACATGGGCTAACCGGGCAGCTACCTCGTCTTCGGTGCCGTCACCGTCCACTATTTTCAAAATACCTTGGTCGGCAAACAAAGAAAAAAGAGGGGCCGTTTCTTGTTCATAAAGTGACAAACGTTGGGCGATTCCTTCCGGAGAGTCGTCCGCACGTCCCCGAGTAACCATACGCTCGGTCACCACTTCGATCGACACATCCAAGTTGATGGCCAAATCGAGGCTGGTCTCGGCTTCTTCTAGCAGGGCATTCAAGGCCGTTGCTTGGGCCGGGGTACGTGGAAAACCGTCAAGTAAAAACCCGTTTTGAACAACATCCGGGAGAGCCAGTCGTTCGGCCACAATACCGTTGATGATTTCATCAGAAACCAAGTCGCCGGCATCCATTACTTTTTGGGCCCGACGACCAAATTCGGTTCCTTCAGCCACGGCAGCCCTCAGCATGTCACCGGTAGAAATATGAACGGGGCCAAATGCTTCAACCAAACGGGCGCATTGCGTCCCTTTACCAGAGCCTTGGCGGCCAAAAATAACCAAACGCACCGGACTCATTTAGATGCCTCAGCCGTAGCCCAGGGCTACTTGAGGAACCCCTCGTAATTGCGCATGGTGAGTTGCGAATCGATCTGCTTCATGGTTTCTAAAGACACGCCAGCGGCAATCAAAATAGAGATGCCGATGAAACCAAAGCCCGCCGCTCCGGAACCGCCTGAGCTACCAACACCTTGACTGGTGTCAAGGAAAATGTTGATCATGATAGAAGGGATAAGCGCTACGGCAGCTAAGAACAAAGCGCCCGGCAAGGTGATGCGGGCCAAAATTTTGGCTAGGTAGCGTTCGGTCTGGTGTCCAGGGCGAATACCAGGAACGAACCCGCCTTGTTTGCGAATGGTGTCGGCTTGTTTCGCTGGGTCGAAGGTAATGGCCGTATAGAAGTAAGCAAAACCAACCACCATGACCCCGGTAATGGTGAAGTAGAAAACATTATCGGGTTGAGCCAAGTTGTTGTTTATCCATGAGCGAAAACCTTCCCATGGCAAAGCAGCAGCGATAAGTACCGGTAGGTACAGCACCGAGGTGGCGAAGATGATGGGGATTACCCCTGCTTGGTTTACCTTCAACGGGATGTAAGTGTTTTGCCCGCCGTACATGCGGCGCCCCACTACACGCTTAGCGAACTGTACGGGGATGCGGCGTTGGCCTTGTTCGACGAAGGTAATAGCGGCGATTAGCGCCATTAACACGGCCAAAACGATGAGCAGCGCCCACAAACCATTTTCGGCATGAATCAGCGATCCCTGCGCCGGGAAACCGCTAATTACCGAAATCATAATGAGCAGCGACATGCCGTTACCAATGCCCTTTTGGGTGATCAACTCCCCCATCCACATAAGCAATGCGGTTCCGGCGGCCAGGGTAAGCACCACCATAGAGACCGTACCGATATGGAAGTTTGGCAACAGGTTGGCGCCCGATTGGCCGCTGATGGAGTTTCCACCATCGTTGAACAGGAAAGCAAAGCTGGTGGCCTGAATAACGGCAATAGAAACGGTTAAGTAACGAGTCCATTGCGTGATTTTGCGTTGGCCAACTGCTCCTTGTTGTTGCCATTGCTCGATTTTAGGAACCACCACTCCCAGCACCTGCATGATGATGGAGGCGGTGATGTAGGGGGTTACCCCTAAAGCAAAAACGGCAAAGGTGGTGAGAGAACCACCAGAAAACAACTGCAAGAAGGCCAAAACGCCGCCCTGGTTGGCCCGGTCACGGAGTAACTGAACCTGTTCGACGTCAATGCCGGGGGCGGGGATGAACGCACCCACCCGGTACAGCACAATCATGAGCAGGGTAAACAAAATCCGCTTACGCAGATCGGCAACCCGGAACATGTTCAGCATGCTGGCCAGCACGTTGGTCTCCTTGTCTTAAGTGGTTGGGTTAGCGGTTCATGTGCGCATTGCCGCTGGAAGGCGGACGCACGGAGAACGGCAGAGGAAGTTTTTCAAGCGAACCGCCAGCGGCGGTAATGGCTGCTTCAGCTGAAGTAGACCAAGCGTGGGCATGCACGGTCACCGCACGGGTGATTTCACCACGGCCTAAGACCTTGATGAGTGCGCCTTTGCTTACCAACCCTTGGGCCAACAAGGCCTCGGGGGTGGCTTCGGTAAGTCCCGACTCTTCAAGGGTGTCGAGGTTTACTGCTTGGTATTCAACGCGGAAGGGGTTTTTGAAACCACGCAACTTGGGGATGCGCTGATGCAACGGTTGTTGACCGCCTTCGAAACCAACGCGTACCTTGCTGCGAGCCCGTTGGCCCTTGGAGCCACGGCCAGCGGTTTTACCGCCCTTGCCACCAATACCGCGTGCTACCCGCTTACGGCGCTTGCGCGAACCAGGTGCTGGGGTGAGATCATGGACCTTCATTTAGTTGACCTCCTCAACCTTGATGAGGTGAGGAACGCGAGCAATCATGCCGCGAATTTCGCCTCGATCAGGAAGGGTGTTACTTTGACCGATTTTTCCTATGCCCAAAGCGCGCAGGGTGCCCCGCTGTTTGGGTTTAGAACCAATGGCTGACCGCACTTGGGTCACCCGGATTTCTTTTTCTGCCATGACTAGGCTTCCTCGTCTTCGTCATCAGACGATTGGGGTCCGTCGATACCAGCTTCGGTGCGGCGATAAGCCTCCAACAAAGCACCCGGTACGAACGTTTCTGGGTCCAGGCCTCGCAAACGAGCGATTTCGTCAGGGCGGCGTAGCGCAGCTAAACCAGCAATGGTGGCTCGAGCCACGTTGATGTGGTTAGGGGAGCCCAATGATTTACACAAAACATCGTGGATGCCTGCTTCTTCCAAAATGGCCCGTGCAGCACCACCAGCGATTACGCCAGTACCTGGAGCGGCGGGTTGCAAAAGCACTCGTCCAGCGCCAGAAATGCCCAGCACTTTATGCACGATGGTTGAGCCGGCCATAGCGACGGTAGCCAAGTTGCGTTTCGCTTCTTCGGTACCTTTTTGAATAGCCAACGGCACTTCTTTTGCTTTGCCGTAGCCCAAACCTACTTGGCCAGCACCGTCACCGATTACTACCAAAGCAGTGAAAGAAAAGCGTCGACCGCCCTTTACTACTTTGGCCACTCGGTTGATGTGAATGACTCGTGATTCACGAAGTCCGGAATCGTCGATTTTAGGGGATTGTGTAGCCACTAGAACTCCAGTCCAGCTTGACGAGCGGCGTCGGCCAATGCGGCGACCCGACCGTGATAGATGTAACCGCCACGATCAAATACCACAGTGTCTATTCCTGCTTCTTTGGCTCGTTCGGCAATGATGCGTCCTACTTCTTGGGCGGCAGCAACTCCGGTGATGCCATCGGCAACCCCAGTTTGTTCGGTGGAGGCCGCTACCAAGGTATGTCCAGCCTGGTCGTCAATGACCTGAGCTGAAATGTTGGAAGCCGACCGAAATACCGCCAAACGTGGGCGTTGCGAGGTACCCGAAACGGATTTACGAATTCGACGATGGCGACGCAAACGCGCCGCCCGCCGGTCAATAGTTTGTGCGCTCACTTGGCTGCCTTTCCGGCCTTGCGGACTACATGCTCACCGAGGTACCGCACCCCTTTGCCTTTGTAAGGCTCAGGCTTGCGATACGAACGAATATCTGCGGCTACTTGACCGACCAATTGCTTGTCGATGCCCGAGATAATGATTCGTGTCGGTTCAGGAATATCAAAGGTGATGCCGCTAGGGGCCTTCACCGCAATGGGGTGGCTAAAACCGAGTTGCAACTCAAGGGCACTATCGCCTTTGGGAAGCGCACGGTAACCGACGCCAATAATTTGTAGTTCTTTTGAGTAACCCTCGGTTACCCCGATGACCATGTTGTTGATCAACGAACGGGTTAACCCGTGAAGCGCACGGTTGGTGCGTTCATCGTCGGGGCGTTCAACAAGAACCTCTTCGCCTTCTTTGCGGACGGTAATGGCGCCGGGTACTTCGATGTCTAAGGAGCCTTTGGGCCCTTTGACCTCTACCTTGCGACCATCAACACCAACGTCAACCCCTGAAGGGATAACAATGGGGGCTTTACCTATACGTGACATATGTTTCTCCTACCAGACAAAGCAGAG
>Ga0302118_10000481_pt1 | contig 18790 bp, 16 predicted proteins | sample AG5_331_MG_FD_203126 | JGI IMG/M metagenome (GOLD analysis project Ga0302118, IMG submission 203126) | Marine microbial communities from Western Arctic Ocean, Canada - AG5_33.1 | ecosystem: Environmental > Aquatic > Marine > Oceanic | place: Canada: Western Arctic Ocean | collected 2017-10-01 | reverse complement strand
TTTGTGCTTGGAGTTCTGCCATGGGCAGAGACTACCCTCCGGCCCCTCCCCACGGGTTCAATTTGTTTAACTTAAGGCTGAGGCCCGTTGAGCCACCAAAGCCAAGCGTTCGTCGGTGGCCACCGCAGCCAAGCGAACATAACCTGCCCCACGTTCGCCGTAGATTTCACCCAAGGTGGCGACCACCCCGAGTTCTTGAGCCAACCGGTTAATTAACCCCGCCGCATCTCCTTGCGGTGCGGCCACCCACAGGTAAAACGAACCCCCCGGCAACACGGCATCCACGCCCATCTGCCCCAACACCTCAATCAACAAGTTCAAACGGTTCAAATAACGCTGATGCTGCACCGCCACGTGGTCTTGGTCGCCCAAAGCCACCACGGCCGCCGCTTGAGCAGGGCCCGGAACCATTAACCCCTGGTGACGGCGGGTCTCTCGCAGGTAACTCACCAAGTCTTGATCGCCGGCATAAAACCCGAACCGCAAACCCGCCAAATTGGAGCGCTTAGATAACGAATGCACCGCCACCACCCCTTGATGGCCATAATGCAAAATTGAACGAGCAGGGCCATCCCAAGTGAACTCCACGTAGCACTCGTCGCTAAACACCGGCACCTCGTTGCTGCGGCCCCATTCGGCAACTTCTTCAAGATCGTCAAGGCCGCCAGCCGGATTGCCCGGGGTATTTACCCACAAAGCCAGTGCCCGTTGGGCATCTTGCGGGTCAATGCTCGAAACATCTAGCCGCCACTGATCGTCCATAGCCACCGGCACGGCACGACACCCGGCTAGCGCTGCCCCCATGGCGTACGAAGGGTAAGCCACTTCGGGGTACAAAATAGTGTCCCGCGAAGGGTCACGGAGTTTCAACAGATGAGGCAACCCCGCCACTAACTCTTTGGTACCGATGCAGGTACCTATTTCGGCTGGGGTTACGGAAACATTTAGCCGGCTATCCAACCAAGAGACAATGGCGTTTTCAATAATGCGTCGGCCAGTCAACGTGGGGTAAGGCCGGGCCGGGTCTGGGTCGGCCAGCACCGCAGCGATGAGGTCCGGTACGGGGTCTACCGGCGTACCGATAGACAAATCTACGGCCCCACCGGGCAACAGTTCTGCCTGTTGACGTAAAGCGCTCTGCCCATCAAAAGGCATGGGAGGCGGCACAAAACCCGACGACCGATTCATGAGCTTGTCTTTGTTGCTGGGTCGATGAACTCTTCTAACCGGCCCACCGAAGCTTCTTCAAAACGAGCTCGTATCAGCCAGCCTTGGCTGCCGCTGGTCTCGTCAACTACCTCGCCTTCCCGATGCACTTGAGCCAAAATATCTCCGCGGTCAAAAGGGATCAACAGGTCGACGGTGCGGGTCAAACGCCGAAGGTGCGAACCCACCACTTCCAAGAGATCTTCGAGGCCTTCGCCGGTGGTGGCCGAACACACCACCGAACCCGGTTCGCGGGCCTTCAACTGTTGAGCAGCCACTGGGTCAAGGTCCGCTTTATTAAAGACAAAAACCTCCGGCACCGTGTCGGCACCAATTTCTTTTAACACGGTGCGCACGGCGTTGATGCTGCCGGAAGGGTCGGGGTCTGAGGAATCCACGAGATGCAATAAAAGATCCGCATCAACCACCACATCAAGCGTTGAGGTGAAGGCTTCCACTAGTTGATGGGGAAGTTTGCGCACAAAACCCACCGTGTCGGTCAAAAACACGGCCTCGCCCCCGGGCAAGGCAAGGCGTCGGGTGGTGGCATCCAAGGTAGCAAACAAACGGTCTTCTACTAGCACCCCGGCATCGGTGAGCGCATTTAACAAGGTGGATTTTCCGGCGTTGGTGTAACCCACGATGGCCACCGCACGGTTGCTGGTTCGTTTGCGAGACTTCGATTGGGTGGCCCGATTTTTGCGTAACTGTTTTAAGTTGCCTTCCAATTTAGTGATGCGACGCATAAGCCGACGGCGGTCTACCTCGAGTTGCGTTTCACCCGGGCCACGGGTGCCGATACCGCCCGCTTGCTGAGAAAAAGTACGTCCCGAACGACGCAACCGCGGCAACCGGTAACGCAACTGAGCCAGTTCGACTTGCGCTTTACCTTCCGGGCTCGAAGCGTTCTGCGCGAAAATATCCAAGATGACCGCTGTGCGATCCAGAGCACTGCGTTTCAATATTTTTTCTAAATTACCTTGTTGGGCCGGAGACAACTCGTTATCAAAAACCACGGTGTCGGCATCTAGGGACTCAGATATTTGGCGAATCTCTTCGGCTTTACCGCTCCCCACATAGGTTGCTCGGTCGGGGGATAAACGGTTTTGCTGTACCCGAGCCACCGGGTCGGCCCCTGCCGTGTCAACCAGGCGAGCCAGTTCGTCTAAAGACGCTTCGGCTTCTTCGATGTTGTCGCCCGACAAAGTTACCGAAGCCAACACAATGCGCTCACGAAAAGCCCGGTCGATAAAACCGCTGCTTTCGCCACCGAACTCGCCAAACGCTCCCCGGTGTTCGCCTTCGAACGCTTCATCAAGCTCTTCGGTTTCTTCTGTTGGTTGGTCACCCATCAGCTACCTCAAAGGTTGTTTCAAATGTAGACCGGCAACGGTAGGTCGGTTCGCCTTCTACGGTGATGTTGGCCACCCCGCCAGGCATAGACACCGCTACCTCGCCGCCTACTAACCCCCAACGGTGCGCCACCAAAGCAGTAGCTGTGGCCCCGGTGCCACAGGCCTCGGTCAGCCCTACACCACGCTCCCAGGGGCGCATGCTTAGGGCGTTAGCGTTTTGGGCTTGCACAATATGCACGTTGCAACCGGTGGGCATAAAAAAGGCCTCTACCGCTGGCCCCACCTGCGCAAGATCAACCGAATCTATGTTGTCAACTTCGATCACCAAATGCGGGTTACCTAAATCTACGGAATCCATACGGCCCCCACCGAAGCCCACGAGGTCAAGGTTTAACCCCGCAAAATCCGGGCCCTTTTGAGGCTGACCCATACCCACGGTGGCCATTACCTGATCTTGGTTCGCAACGCCGTTTACCTTTATGGAGCGCGGCCCGACTGTGGTGTCAACTTCAAGAGAAAGATCATCAACGGAAAGCTTTTTCGCCAAGGCGTGGCCAAAGCACGCCAAACCGTTTCCGCTTACTTCGGCCCGACCGCCGTCGGCGTTAAATAGAGAAAACATGTATTGGTTTTGGGTACCGGGGGTGCCGAACACTAAGCCGTCGGCTCCCCACGGGCTGGAGCGATCACAAAACTGGCGCGCCAAAGCGGGCGCCTGACTGGGGATCGTTTCGGCAAAGGCAATCAAGAAGTCGTTGCCTAACCCGTGGTAGCGGCTGATCTGCATAGTTAACAGTCTGGCCTCTGGGCGAGCCTCTGGGGTGGTTGATTAATGATTTGCCAACTCGTCAAAACGCAAGAGCACTTTTTCCAGCACTTCTTGCGAACTTTCTTGCACATCAAGCCATTCGATTCTTGGGTCGCGGCGAAACCAGCGTTCTTGACGGCGAGCAAAGCGGCAGGTATCACGCACCGCTTCGGCCACCGCATCTTCGAGCGTGCAGAGGCCATCAAGGTGTGCCGCCAACTGGCGATAGCCCAACGCTCGCTTAGCGGTTCGAGAAGGACCCAAAGTCATGACCGCAGCCACTTCTTCGAGAAAACCTTCATCGAGTTGTTTTTGGTAGCGCTCGGCAATGCGCCGGTCTACGAGCTCTCGACTGAGCCGCAGACCGATCTGGGTAAAGGGGGTCGGCGGGTAAGCATCTATGCCGGGGCCAAAGGCAGAAAAAGGCCGTCCAGCCCCCACCGTGACCTCCAAGGCCCGCAATACCCGGCGCCGGTTAGAGGGCTCCATACGGCCGGCCGCCAGCGGATCAAGGGTCAACAAGCGTTGATACAACACCCCGGTGTCGCTTTCGGTTTCTAACTCAGCCCGTGTTTCAGGAAACTGCCCCGGGATGTCAAGATCGTCGACCACTGAGCGAACGTGTAAGCCCGTACCGCCCACCAACACTGCCCGCTTACCCCGTGTTTCTATATCAGCAATGGCCTGCTGGGCGGCAGATTGAAATTCCGACACCGTGAACTCCTCGGTGGGCGGCACCAGATCAATTAAATGGTGCGGCACTGCCGCCTGCTCTTCTGTCGTAGGGGTGGCGGTACCGATGTTCATATGGCAATAAAGCGCCATGGAATCCATGGAAACCAACTCAACGTTTGGGCGCAGTTGCGCCAAGGCAAAAGCTAACGAAGACTTACCTGAAGCAGTGGTGCCCAGAATCACTAAATGGCCGTTGGCGACAACCATGATTAAGCAGCGGCCACCGGAATACGCCGGCGATGGCGAGGGTCGGCGGTTACTTCTTTCAACTCTCCCATTAAGTAAAAGTTGCCCGCATCAATAATCTCAACATCGGCATAAGCACCCACCCGCAAGCCAGGGGCCGCCGGCAAGTTAACCATCTTATTTTGACGGGTACGGCCCGTTACTTGATTAGGTTCACGCTTAGCCGGTCCGCCGATGATCACCGACTCCACCCGACCCACTCGGGCCGCATGGGTAAGGGCCGATGATCGACTCAAGACCGTTCGCAATCGTTCGTAACGGTCCACGCTCACCGCATGGTCAACAAACTGGTCGGTCATTTCTGCCGCCTCGGTACCCGGTCGGGGCGAAAAAATATAGGTGTAGGCAGCATCAAAACCGACTTCGGCTATTAGCGCCAAGGTTTCTACAAAATCGTCTTCGGTTTCGCCAGGAAAACCCACGATCAAGTCGGTGCTGACAGCCAAGTCTTCAATGGCGGCCCGGGCTTCGTTTAGTCGTTCTAAATAACGCTCAGCGGTGTAACCGCGATGCATGGTCGCCAACACCCGGTCGCTCCCCGACTGCAAAGGCAAGTGCAAGTGTTCGCAGACCTCGGGCACTTCGGCCATGGCGGCAATGGTTTCTGGGCGTAAATCTTTGGGATGAGGGCTGACAAAGCGCACCCGTTCGATGCCCTCAACTTGGCCGGCGGCCCGTAAGAGGTCAGCAAACAACGGGCGCGGGCGGCGGGCTTCGTCTTGAGCCCACAGTTGACCTGCTTCGATTTGGTCGGTGCCGCTAGGGGCCTCGGGCCGCAAACGTAAGGTGAGGTCACGGCCATAAGAGTTTACGTTTTGCCCCAACAAGGTTATTTCGGTAACCCCGTCGCCAGATAGGTCTTCCATCTCGGCCACCAGTTCGCCAAAGGGACGGCTGATTTCTGGGCCCCTCACCGAAGGGACGATGCAAAAAGCACAGGAATTGTCGCAACCTATTTGCAAAGTCACCCAAGCACTGTGGTCCTCGTCGCGCCGGGTGGGTAAGGCCGACGGAAACAACTCAGCATCGTCACGCACTACTTCTTCAAGTATCTCTATGACCGAACCATTTTGTCGTGCTTCGTCTAAGAGTTCGACCGCTCGATGCACATTGTGGGTACCGAAAACCACATCTACGTGGCCGGCCCGTTGTTGGATTAAATCTCGGTCCTTTTGCGCCAAACAGCCGCCTACCGCTACTTGCACGTGAGGACGTTTTTCTTTGAGCACCTTGAGGTTGCCCAGCGCTCCGTAGAGCTTGTTGTCGGCGTTTTCACGGATGCAACAGGTGTTGAGCACAATAATGTCGGCCTCGTCTTCAGAGGCCGCTCGGGTAAGCCCGTCTGCTTCAAGCAAACCAGCGATGCGTTCGCTGTCGTGTTCGTTCATCTGACACCCGTAGGTACGCACGGAGTAAGTGCGTGGTGCAGGAAGTTCAGGGGTTTCGCTCACCCCACTAGGTTATGGCGCGCTCACCCAGCGGCCACCACGTTGGCCTAACCGCTCTCACGGTTAGGCCAACCGGCCAGCGTTAGTCCTGAATAGCGATGGGCACATCGTCAGCAGCGGTGAACTCATCGGTTGCCGCTCCATCCTCTGCTTCCATAACCGGTTCTTCTTCTTCAACTTCAGGAGTCACCTCACGCCACACCCGGTCAGTGATTTCCATCATCACCTCAGGGTTATCAAAGAGGAACTTCTTAGCGTTTTCTCGACCCTGGCCAAGTTGCTCGCCTTCGTAGGTGTACCAAGCACCAGACTTCTTGACGATGTCGAGGTCGACCCCAAGGTCAATAACCGAACCTTCTCGGCTAATACCTTGGCCGTACATGATGTCGAACTCAGCTTGCTTAAAGGGCGGAGCTACCTTGTTCTTCACCACCTTGACCCGAGTGCGGTTACCCACGATGTCTAAACCATCTTTCAACGCTTCGATGCGACGAATGTCTAAACGAACCGAAGAGTAAAACTTCAGCGCCCGACCACCAGGGGTGGTCTCTGGAGAACCGAACATGACGCCAATTTTTTCACGCAACTGGTTGATGAAAATACAGATGGTGTTGGACTTGTTTAGGTTGGCTGCCAACTTACGTAAAGCCTGCGACATCAAACGAGCTTGCAGGCCTACGTGGGTGTCGCCCATGTCGCCTTCAATTTCTGCCCGAGGGGTCAAAGCGGCCACCGAGTCAACAACAATCACATCTAACGCACCGGAACGAACCAGCATGTCAACAATTTCTAATGCCTGTTCACCAGTGTCGGGTTGTGAAATGAGCAAGGAGTCAACGTCGACCCCGATGGCCGCGGCATAGACCGGGTCCATGGCGTGTTCTGCATCGATGTAGGCACAGACGCCACCGTTGCGTTGGGCCTCGGCCACCACGTGGATGGCGAGGGTGGTTTTACCTGAACCTTCTGGTCCGAAAATTTCTACCACACGGCCCCGAGGCAACCCACCGACACCCAAAGCCAGGTCGAGGGCCAAAGCGCCAGTGGGGACGGTCTCGATAGCCATGGAGGCTTTGTCGCCCATCTTCATGACGGCACCGGTACCGAACTGCTTTTCAATCTGATTCAAGGCCAGGTCGAGGGCCTTGCCGCGGCCTACGGCATCTGCTCCAATTTCTGGAACTGTCTTAAGTGGTTTGTTCATTTTCTTTGCCATGATTAACTCCGTTATTTTTGTAGAGGGGTAAGAGAAGTTGTTACGTAGAGAAACTTAGTAGAGGGGTGTGACAATGTGCCCTTGCGAATAACAACAGCGTAATTGCGAACAGGTGTTCGTTGCAAGCATTTCGCCAAATTCTTTTCTTTACTCTTTAAAACAGGTAGGTTTTGGCCATGAACGACACCCCCTCCCCCAAAGAAACCACCGAACAACTACGCAACCGGCTTACCGGCCAGCAATTTGCTTGCACTCAAGAGGCAGGCACCGAAGCTCCTTTTACCGGCATTTACTGGGACGAAAACCGAGCCGGGACCTACCGCTGCATTGTGTGCGACGAGGCCCTCTTTGCGAGCAGCACTAAGTTTGACGCCGACTGCGGGTGGCCCAGTTTTGATGCCCCATTAAGCCCCGACATTGTCGACACCAACGAAGACCGCAGCACCGGGTACCTACGCACCGAAACCTTGTGTCACAACTGCGGCGCCCACCTGGGTCACGTGTTCCCCGACGGCCCCACCCCCACCGGCGACCGCTACTGCATCAACTCGGCTTCCATCCGCCTCGAAACCGACGAATAAAAACTAACCGCTAACCCCGGTCAATTAAACGCCGGCGCAGCATGTTGAGCGCCGAAATAACCGTGAGTTGCCTGGTCATGGTGCGGCCATACGGAAAACGCACCTGCACCGCTTCGGTCACCCCATCAACGCTGGTGGCTATCCACACCACACCCGGTTCCACGCCCTCTTGAGCCTCTGGGCCAGCCACCCCAGTAACCGCCACCGACACATCCGCACCGGTTGCCTCACACACCCCAGCGGCCATAGCTCGCACCGCAGCCTCACTAACCACCGGCCCCTCGGGCACCCCCAACAAATCATGTTTCACGCTATTGGCATAAGACACCACCGAACCCACAAAAGCCCGGCTCGCCCCCGGCACCTCAGTTAAGCGCGCTCCAATCATGCCGCCGGTCATGGACTCCGCCGTAGCCATGGTTAAGCCCTGAGCCACCAAAAGGTCCAACACCACCGACTCCATATTTTGCTCATCCACCCCAAAAATCACCGAACCGATAATGGCCCGCACCCGAACCTCTTCTTCGGCCAACATGGCCAAAGTGTCTTCCTCGGTGTCGCCCTTAGCGGTAATCCGTACCTTCAACCCCTCTATACCGCTGGCCAAAAAAGCCAACGTAGGGCCGCCCGTAGCATCAAGGCGCACAATTTCTTCAGCCAACAACTCGGCCAAACCTGACTCCGACTCGCCCCAAGTACGCAGCACCCGAGACCGGATAACCGACGTAGAACCCGAACGCAAAATCAAATCAGGCAACACCGTGCCGTTCACCATGTCACGCATTTCGCTGGGCACCCCCGGGACGGCATAAATAACCTTGTCGCCCACCGGGCACACCAACCCTGGTGCCGTTCCTGGCATTTGTTCAATAGGCACCGCCCCCACCGGCACATCGGCTTGACGCAAATTATTCTCCGGCATACGCCGGCCACGGCCCGCAAACCTTTTTTCAATCCGCTCCACCAAAAAATCTTGACGCTCCAACCCGACCCCCATCACCTCAGCAATCACCTCGCGGGTGATGTCATCTTGGGTAGGGCCCAAACCGCCGGTGACGATTACTGCATCGGCCCGGGCCAGGGCTTCAGAAAGCGCATCATGAATGCGTTGCCCATTGTCGCCCACCGCCGCATGGCGCAAACAATCAATGCCCGCTAACGCCAACTGCTCGCCAATCCACGCCGAGTTGGTGTCCACAATCTGGCCCAACAGCAACTCTGTACCCACGGCCACGATTTCACAGCGCACCGCGACCTACTCCCCTGTGGTGTTGGTGGCGTTACGGCCATCGAGCAAATACTGCAATCCGGTGACCAGCGTCAACACCACCGCCGCCCACAAGGTGGCCTCCACCAACCAATCAAAGTTTTCAAACAACGGGATAACCGCTACCAAGAGCGCCAAACCCTGCACCGTAGTTTTTGCTTTAGCCGACTTGCGGGCCGGCACTGCCAACCCTTGGCGGGCAAACCACAAACGATAAAAAGTAATCAGCACCTCACGCACGGCCAACAAAATCACCGGCAGCCACGTGTAGCGATCTACCGCCACCAAACAAACCGCCGCCCCAATGACCGCCACCTTGTCGGCAAGGGGATCTAAAAAAGCTCCCCATCGGCTGACCTTGCCCGCTCGACGAGCCAACGAGCCGTCCATGTAATCGGTGAGCCCAAGAATGAACCCCAGCAAAAAAGCACCCCACGACACGCCACGACGGTCCTGGGCTTCCAAAATAATGACAAACAACACCGGAGAAAGCGCCAGCCGCGACAAGGTCACTAGGTTCGGCGGGCTCACCACCGTGCCAAAATGCTTAAAAAGATTCATGCTGTCTCCAAGTCGGGGCCCAACGCACCAGTAACCGTAACCGTTGCCACCGTACCCACGGGGAGATCCTCGTTTACCTGCACGATCCCGTCAATTTCTGGCGCCTCACGCCAAGTGCGCCCCACCCCCGGTTCATCCACCAAAACCTCTACCGGCTGGCCGATCAACGCATCTCGCCGCTGGGCCGTAATAGCATCTTGCACCTCCGAGAGTTCACGCAAACGCTCCGCTACCAACTCCGCCTCCGGTGCCCCGTCCAAGCCCGCCGCATAAGTACCCTCCTCTGCCGAATACGAGAAAAAACCGCACCAATCCAGTTGGGCTTCTTCAATAAAAGCCAACAAAGCATCCTGGTCTTCTTCGGTTTCGCCCGGGTAACCCACAATAAAGTTCGAGCGAAACACCGCCTCCGGCTCACGCTGACGAATAACCTTCATGCGCTCCGTAAACTTTTCGCCGTTGCCCCAGCGCTTCATGGCCCGCAACAACGGCGGCGACACATGCTGCAACGAGAGATCAAAATAAGGCACCCCGGTAGCACAAATAGTGTCAATCAACTCGTCGCTAAGGTCTGACGGGTAGAGGTACAACAAACGCACCCGCTGCGCTACCTCAGACACCGCTTTAACCAACGGCACGATGGCCCGCTCCCCCACTCCTTGATCTCGGCCAAAAGCCGCCAGGTCTTGAGCCACCAACACCACCTCATGTACTTGCAAAGCCTGCGTTTCAGCCACAATGTCAGCAATGGTTCGGCTGCGTTGCGGCCCCCGAAAACTCGGAATGGCACAAAACCCGCAAGCCCGATCGCAACCCTCAGCGATTTTTACGTAAGCCCACGGACGCTCCGAAGCCGGCCGAGGCAAGTTCAACAAGTCGAAAGAAGGCAGCGCCTGCCCTGATGTTCGCTGGCCCAAAGTAACCGGCACCCCAAACCCCGCTACCCGATCCACCTCAGGCAACGAAGCCGCCAGATCATCGCCGTAACGCTCGGCCAAACAACCAGTCACCACTAGTTTGGCTCCGGCTTGCCGCAAATCATCAAGGGCCAACACCGTGTCGATGGACTCCTGGCGAGCCTCTTCGATAAAAGCGCAGGTATTCACTACGATTAGGTCCGCATCTTCAGGACGATCGGTGGGTTGCATGCCGTCTTGGGTGAACAAGCCCACCAACTTGTCGGAATCCACCTCATTTTTTGGGCAACCCAAGGTCACCAAATGGTAGGTAGAAGCAGTCATGATTCTTTAGGTTACGGCCCAACTGGCCTCGACCCCCGGATTACGTCAAAGCAGCGTTAAAGCCCAAGTAAGCCAGTACGCCCAAATAAGTCAGCACCAAAACTGCGCCTTCACGACGACCCACCACCCGGCCAGTCGCCATCAGCAACAATGCCAAAAGAGCCACCGCCAACATGGCCGCCACTCCCCTAGTTTGCATAAACACATCGCTGAACGTTCCCGAGCCAGCCAAGAACAACCCGGCGCCCACCGCCAAGCTGTTAAACAAGTTTGAGCCCAGCAAGTTGCCCAAAATCAAACCCGTCTCATTGCGTCGAGCCGCAGCCCCCACGGTGACCAACTCAGGCAAAGAAGTACCCAAAGCCACCATAGAAAACCCCACAAACCCACCCGAGAGGTTGAGTGTTTCAATCAGGTCCGTAGAAGCACCGACCACCACTTGGGCAGCCGCCATAGTGCCCAACAAACCGGCCCCGGCCCGCAACCAAGGGCTAATGGAACGCTTACTTTCCGGAATAGCCGGCGGCGGGGTTTCCTCAGCAGTGTGCAAACGCACCATCAACACCATGGACATTACAAACACCGCTAACAACACTAAGCCTTGCCCGTTGGTCATTTCGTTTTGCACCAAAGCAGCGAAAATAAGCACCCCACCCAATGACAAAAACCCTCGGGACAAGGTGCCGGTGGGCACGGTAATAGGGCGGATAAACGCCGCTACCCCCAAAACCAAAGTCAAGTTAGCCACGTTTGAGCCCACAATGTTGCCCAAACCGAGGTTAACTTCGCCTTGCCGAGCCGCCCACGTGGAAACCACAAACTCCGGGGCGCTGGTGCCGAAACCCAGAATTAACGCCCCCATAACCACGGTGGGCACATTCATTTGGTGCGCTAAGCGTGACGCCCCCAACACAAACTGGTCAGCCGCCAACGCCAACACCGTTAAACCCAACAACAACACAAGAACAGCCATGCGAAACTAGCCTTACAGGCCCTGGGCCATCAGGTTTTCAAGATCTTCTTCAGAGATCAAAACCTCTCGAGCCTTAGAGCCCGTGGAAGGGCCCACCACCCCGGACTCTTCCATCAAGTCCATCAGCCGGCCTGCTCGAGCAAACCCCACCCGTAACTTGCGTTGCAACATAGAGGTAGAACCCAACTGGGTAGTCACCACCAACTTGCGGGCTTGGTCAAAAAGCTCATCGTCGCTGTTGCCCCCCGAAGGCGGGCTCGCAGTGATGCTGTCGGTAATACTGTCCCCACCTGATGAGGCAACCCCACCTCCAGAAGATAGTTTGCCGGTGACTTCGGCTTCGTCGTCGCTCGGCGCATTGTCGCCCAAAGCCTTGACCTGTTTGACCCAAATCGCCACCACCTGGCGCACCTCTTCTTCGTCGACCCAAGCCCCTTGAATACGTTGCGGCGTGCCCGAACTGGGGCTCAGCAACAACATGTCACCCTTCCCTACCAAGCGCTCAGCGCCTGGTTGATCCAAAATAACTCGACTATCCGCCAAGCTAGAAACAGCAAAAGCGAGGCGAGCCGGGATGTTGGCTTTGATAACCCCGGTGATCACGTTGACCGACGGTCGCTGCGTCGCCACTACCAAGTGAATACCCACCGCACGAGCCATTTGAGCGAGTCGGCAAATGGAATCTTCAACGTCGCGGGCCGCCACCATCATGAGGTCGGCAAGTTCGTCAACCACCACCAAAATGAATGGCAACCGCTGGTAGACCACCGGCTCGTCTTCATCGTCGGTCAGACCCAGTGGAGCCTGCAAATCGCCGCGATCATAAGACGCGTTATAACCGGTGATGTCACGGAAACCAGTAGTTGACAACAGGTCGTAACGGCGTTCCATTTCTTTTACCGCCCAACTCAAAGCGTTGGCTGCTTTACGAGGGTCGGTCACCGGAGCAGTCAGCAAATGCGGCACCCCTTCGTACTGGCCCATTTCAACTCGTTTTGGATCAATAAGAATCATGCGCACCTGGTCAGGGGTGCTGCGCATCAAAATCGAGGTCACCAACGAGTTAATGCACGAAGACTTTCCGGCGCCGGTGGCCCCGGCAATAAGCATGTGGGGCATGGTGGCCAAGTTCACCATGACCGACTGGCCCTTGATGTCTCGCCCGACCCCGACTTCTAAGGGGTGGCGGGCTTTGGCCGCTTCGTTTGAGGTCAAAATATCGCCGAGCGACACTACCTCGCGGTCGTCGTTCGGCACCTCGATACCAATGGCCTGCTGGCCAGGAATCGGGGCCAAAATACGCACATCGGCAGCCGCCAAAGCGTAAGCGATATCTTTGTTCAGGCTGGTAACGCGGGCCACCTTGACCCCCTCCCCCAACTGTAAGGCGTAGCGGGTCACCGTCGGGCCAACCGTCATATCGGTAAGGCGGGTTTCTACCCCGTGGGCAGCCAATGCTTCTTGCAACCGGACACCGCGTGCTTCGACTGCTTTGGCATCTATGTCCTGAGCCACACTTCGCGACAAGAGTTTGGTAGACGGCAAGCGCCAAGGAGAATCTGCCACCCCAGGGCCCAACTCAATGGTGAGCTGTTCGCCCCCCACTATGGGCGCCACTTTGCCTTTACGTTTCTTCGCTTTCGGAGCGGGCTCTGGCGCAGCCTCAGGCTCTGGTTCGGGTTCTGGAGGAGCGGGCCGAGGATCAGTTGATTCGGGCAAGTTGATGGTGGAGGTTGGTTCATCGGGAGCCGTAAAAATGTCTTTAAATCCGTCGAGAATAACCCGCCCCATGGGGCGCAAAACCTTCATAACGCCCGAAGCCGCTTCGCGCACCGTGACCCCAGTAACGATGGCCACCCCCACGAAGCCCAAGGCCAACAAAACAGGAACCGCTCCCCAAGGGCTCACCGCAGCCTCTAACGGGCCGCCAACTACCAGACCCAGCAATCCACCCGCTTTACCCAACGCAGCGCTGCCATCGTTTAAACCGGGGCGACCCTGCGCCATATGCAGCAACCCGGTAACGCTAATAAGTGCCAAGCCAAGCCCGACCGGGATGCGTTTAGAAAGTTCGTCAACTTCGTGGCGCTCTTGAAACATGGCGAAACCCAGACCCACCATGGCTGCCGGAAGCACCATTTTGGTCAACCCAATAGACCACCCCAAGCCGTTTTCTAACCCTCGGCCCACTACCCCAGCTTTGTCGAAATACAAAGAAAGCACACCCAACAGGCCCACCAAGATCAAGAACAAGCCCATCATTTCGTCGCCTCGGCCCCCAAAAGCGGCCTGCAACATGCGGCGAGACAACGGGTTTCGGTTGGGCTGCGCAGCGATACTGCTTTTGGTCGACCGAGACCCGTTTTTGCCTGATTTTTTTGACCCCGGGGGGCGCGAAGATTTAGGGTTTACCACGGTTTAAAGGTACCACTAGCGTGTGACAACGGCGGGATGCCCGCCATTAATTGTCTGAAGCGGTCAGCGCACTTCTACTACGGGCACCAGCGAAGGCCTCCGGCCGGTACGTTGCCCCACCAACTGGCCCGCTGCTCGACGGGCTTTGCGCCCCAACTTGTGGGCGTCACGTTCGCCGTCTTCAAGCGCCTCAACAATCGCCGCGGTCACCTCTTGGGCTACTTCATGCGACCAATCGTCGCGTTCCCCGGGCTCTACCCAACCTCGAGAGGTCACAAACGGAGGCTCAACCAGCACACCCTTCTTGCCATCAACCACCACGCGGATCAGCACAAAACCTTGACCCGAAACAGCACGACGCTCCTCCACCAACTCGTCGCTTAGGGCCTTGCCTCGTTCATCCATCATGATCCACTGATCAGACACCTGGCCGACTTTTTTAAGACCATCATCGCTTAGTCGCACCTGGTCGCCATCTACACAACGCAACACCCGATCCGGGTTCATGCCGAGCTCTAACGCCAACTCATGATGCGACACCAAATGGGCGTACTCCCCATGCACCGGAATAAACAAGTCAGCATCTACCGCCAGATGCAATTCCGCCAACTCTTCACGCTTGCCATGGCCACTGGTATGCACATTGAGTTGACCGCTATGCACCAACCGGGCACCCCGCCGAGCCAGATCGTTTTGCAAACGCGAAACCGCCGCCTCGTTGCCCGGAATAGGGTGCGAAGAAAACACCACGGTGTCTTGGTCAGTAATTTTTAAATAGCGATGCCGCCCCTGGGCCATTAAAGCCAACGCAGCCCGTGGTTCGCCCTGCGAACCAGTACACACCACACAAGTGGTCGCCGGGTCAAGATCATCAATGTCTTCTGCAGTGGCAATCATTTTGTCCGACACCCGCAACAAGCCCAACTCACGAGCCAAAGTGACGTTGCGCACCATCGACGCCCCCATCACCACCAAAGTGCGGCCCGTTTCTTTAGCCGCATCAGCGATCTGCTGAACACGATGGATATGGCTCGAAAACGCCGCCACGATGATGCGCTTGCCATGGTTATCGGCAAAAATTTGGTCCATTACTGGGCCGATTTCTGACTCGCTACCCGAAGCCCCCGCCGCCCCCGCATTAGTGGAATCAGCCAACAACAGACGGATACCCGGGTCGGCAGAAAGTTCCCTCAACCGAGGCAAATCAGTCAAACGGCCATCTACCGGGGTGGGGTCCAACTTGAAATCGCTGGAATGCACAATCAGACCCTGATCGGTGGTGAACACGGTCATCAAACCACTCGGGGTCGAATGCGTCACCGGTAAAAACTCGCAATCAAAAGGGCCGACCTTGTGGTGTTCGTGGTCCTTGACCTCGATCATTTTGGTGCCAGTGATGTTGGCAAACTTAAGCTTCCCTTTGATCATGCCCAAGGTGAACTTCGAACCATAAATCGGCACATCCATGTCTCGCAAAAGATACGGAAGGCCCCCAATGTGGTCTTCGTGGGCGTGGGTCACAATGCAACCGTCAATGCGGTCGGCCCGTTCAATAAGCCAAGAAAAGTCTGGCAACACCGCATCAACACCCGGCAAGTCATCGGGAAACAACTGGCCGCAATCCAAAATAACTATGCGCCCATTGCTTTCTAAAGCAGCACAGTTGCGGCCGATTTGTCCTAAGCCACCTAAAAAGGTGATCGTTACATGGTTAGTCATTAAAGCTACGCCCGACCCAAGCCGGCCAAAACGGCTCGAGCTCGTTCGGCCAACCACTCGGGCTCTGGGCCCATGGGCAAGCGGCAATCCCCGCCCGGCAAGCCCAACACCTTCAACATGGCTTTGCTGGGTATGGGGTTAGGGGTAAGGTCACCCGATTCAAAATCGTACGACGGGATCATGCGTTGATTGGTGGCCCGAGCCGTAGCCGTATCTCCAGAGAAAAAAGCATCCATCATGACAACCATTTCGGGGGTAGCCCAATGCGAAGCCACACTCACCGTGCCCACCGCACCAACGGCCAGCAGCGACAAGGTCAAACAATCCTCACCGCTATACACCTCAAAGCCTTCGGGGGCCGCCGCAATCAAACGCGCCGTGCTGGCCACATCGCCGGCCGCATCTTTAACCGCCACAATGTTCTCTACCTCGTCGGCCAACTGCAAAATCGTGTCGGCAGCTAACGCCCGGCCAGTACGGGCTGGAATGTCATAAAGCATGATGGGCAAATCGGTGCTGGCCGCCACCTCGGCAAAGTGGGCCAACAAGCCAGCTTGCGACGGGCGATTGTAATAAGGGGTCACGCTCAAAATGGCTTGAGCCCCGGCATCTACACAACGCTGCGTATTAGCAATAGCCGACCGAGTGTCGTTGCTGCCCGCACCGGCAATAATCGGCACATCAACGGCATCCACTACCGCTTCTACTAGTTCAATTTGTTCATCCTGAGTAATGGTGGGCGACTCACCGGTAGTGCCGGCCAGCACCAACGCCTCGTTACCTTGTCCAACCAACCACTGAGCCAACGAACGAGCACCCTCAACGTCAAGCGAGCCATCAGCAGCAAACGGGGTGATCATGGCGGTAATGACCCGGCCAAATTTTGGTTTCATAAAATTCTTCCTTCTTGGACGTTAGGCAGCAGATTCATTGGCTCGTTCAATACCGAGCGTAGCCAACAGGTTCTCATGAAGTTCGAACCACACCGTGTGGTACGACTCGATCATGGGTTTGGTAAACCAATCATGGTCACCATTGCGCACCTTGGTCAGCGCTTCGCTAAACCGGCTTCCGTAGTCGCCAAAACGCTCAAAGGCTTCAGCCAAGACAGCACAAACCGGTTGCACCACCGCATCGGCTTCGCCTAAGCGTTCAATAACGGCCGCATCGTGGGCCGCATCGGCATGATCGTTGACTACTTGTTCACCGTCTACGGTGCGCAGCTGCCAGTCGGTACAAAGTGACAAAAAGCCTTGGTTGACCGCTAAAAAACTTTGATAAGCAGCCGCCACCTGGTCTCTTCTTCCTGCTGCTTCGAGTTCCGCCGACACCATGGCCTGACCGCGGGCTCGGCCCTGCGGGGTAAGCATCCAACCAGACATTCGTCCCTCACGGTGACGTACCTCTTCGGCATCCTTGAAAGCCTGCAAAAAACCCAGCACCTCGGTCTCGGCTAACCCGGTGACCTCAACAATGGCTGGGGTGTCCACAAACCCTTTTACCCGCAAGTTGTGAATTACACAGAGTTCTGCTTCGCTAGAAAATGCCATAGCCCTACGCTACCTCCTCGGTCCGGCGAGCCACATTGGCCATAGCCAGGGGGTAACCCACCACCCCCACCAAGGTAAAAGCAAACCACTGTAAGGCGTAACCCAAATGCGGGCCGTCCGAAAGGTCTGGCTCGGGCAAAGGTGCGGGCAACCAGTCCACGTTGGCCCCCTCGGTGGCCTGCAGAACAAACGGAGCAACTGATGCCCCCCAGCGTTGACTTAACTCCATGAGGTCAATACCCATGACCTCATCGTCAAGCCCGCCGCTGCGTATCGTTTGCTCAACCAAAACACCCGATACTTCCACCGCTCCCAGAGCCACCGGCCAAAGCGTCGGGTCATCTTCGAGGTAAGTCAAGCGAGGCACAAACCCTCGATTAACCACCACATCGAGACCACCATCTACCCGCAGCAAGGTCACCACATGTAACCCCGGCGAATCATTTTGCGAACGATGAGCCACATAAACCTGCGCCATCTCATCAAACTCTCCGGTCGCCGAAACCCGCCGGAAAAGCGCTTGGTCGAGTGGGCCCGCCAACGCTTCTTCAAGCGTTACCGACGGCAACGCCCCCTGCAACTCAACCTGAGCGTTCCAAGTTTGTCGCGTCTCCAAGCGCCGCAATTGCCAAAAGCCAAGATTAAACGTGGTAATCAACAGCACCCCAATAAGCACATGCCAAACCAACCACTTGGGGCGCAGCAAGCGGCGAAAACCCGGGCTCATGAGTTTGTTAAATGCCCAACAAAGCGTCGAGGCCCACCGTCAAACCGGTGCCTTCAACCTGTTGAGCGGCCAAAACCATGCCCGGCATAAACGATGACCGGTCGGTTGTGTCGTGGCGAATGCTCAGCGATTGGCCCGTCGCCCCCAAAAGCACTTCTTGGTGGGCCACCATGCCCCGCATGCGCACCGCATGTACACGAATATCAGCCGGACCTAACCCACCTCGAGCCCCCGGCAACACCTCGACCTCAGTGGGATCCTCTGCCCAATCAGCCGAAGCGGCCGCCATACGGTCAACGGTGGCCATAGCAGTCCCCGAAGGGGCATCAATTTTTGCATCGTGATGAAACTCAATGATCTCCGCCGTATCGAACCACGGCGCAGCCATTTCTGCAAAACGCATCATCAGTACCGCCCCTAAAGCAAAGTTCGGCACCACCAAACAAGCGCTTTGGTTAAAGACTTCAGCGAACGAAACAAAATCCTCATCGTTAAGGCCGCTAGTGCCCACCACAGCATGCACCCCAGCATTGGCCAGCACCGGCAAGTTGATACGGGCCGCTTTGGCCACCGTGAAATCAATAACTACCTGCGGCGAGGCTGCTAAAAGATCTTCTACCCCGGCCCCCATAGCCAAGCCATGAAGAGACTGCCCGGCCGCTTGAGGGTCGGCCACCGCCACCAACTCTAGGCTTTCGGCGGCTTGTACCGCTTCGACCGCCGTGGCTCCCATGCGGCCTGC
>Ga0302118_10000478_pt1 | contig 18884 bp, 18 predicted proteins | sample AG5_331_MG_FD_203126 | JGI IMG/M metagenome (GOLD analysis project Ga0302118, IMG submission 203126) | Marine microbial communities from Western Arctic Ocean, Canada - AG5_33.1 | ecosystem: Environmental > Aquatic > Marine > Oceanic | place: Canada: Western Arctic Ocean | collected 2017-10-01 | reverse complement strand
CTCGAGCACGTGCGTGAACAAAACGAAGAAAGTGGCGTGACTGGCAAGACTGAATTAGTTAAGAGCCAGGAGATAATCGGCGAAGCACCAGCGATGCAGGAGGTATTCAGAGCCATCGGCAGGCTCTCACAATCGAATATCTCGGTACTCATCAATGGCGAGTCGGGAACCGGTAAAGAATTGGTAGCACGCGCCCTACATCAACATAGTCCGCGCAGCGGCAAGACTTTCGTACCACTTAACGTCGCCGCAATTCCTAAAGAACTCATCGAGTCGGAGCTCTTTGGGCACGAGAAAGGCGCATTCACCGGCGCTACCTCTCAGCGCACCGGGCGTTTCGAACAAGCAGATGGCGGCACCTTATTTTTAGATGAAATCGGCGACATGCCCGCCGAAACACAAACACGATTATTGCGCGTGCTTTCCGACGGCGAGTTCTATCGCGTAGGCGGGCATACATCGATTAAAGTGGACGTAAGAATCATCGCGGCCACTCATCAAGATTTAGAGAAGCTGGTAGAACTGCATGAGTTTCGCGAGGATCTCTTCCATAGGCTGAATGTTATTCGAATTCACATACCACGCCTAAGCGATCGGCGCGAGGACATACCCAAACTCGCGAGCTTCTTCCTGCATTCTGCCGCGAAGGAACTTGATGTAGAGCCTAAAACACTTAGGCCAGAAACAGAGAAATATCTTACCGGGCTCAACTGGCCAGGCAATGTACGACAGCTGGAAAACTTCTGCCGCTGGATTACTGTCATGGCATCGAGCCGTGAGGTCTATCTAGCTGATCTACCACCGGAGTTAGCTGCACAGGAAACTGTCATCAGTCAGAGCGGCGACTGGACCGAAGGGTTGCATCAATGGGCGGACCAGCAGCTCAGCCTAGGCAACGTAGGTATTCTCAATCAGGCTACGCCCATGTTCGAGCGCACGATGATCGAGATAGCCCTGAAGCATACGGCCGGTCGCAGAAGAGATGCTGCGAACTTGCTTGGCTGGGGTAGGAATACCTTAACTAGGAAAATTAAAGAGCTAAGCTCCGATGAAGAGAAGCCGGAGATTCCCGCGGATTAAGTGCATCTTTTTAAGAAGATGCACTACCAGATGATCACCCTATCGTGACCTCTATAACTATCAAAGTTAATCTGACCGCAGGGGTTGTTAACATAGTTCCCATCTTCAATCTCGTCCAGGACATCGATCTCAACAGTTGACCGCCAGTCATAGGATAGAAAGTTTAGAGGATACGGTAAACCCGGATCATTCAAGTCAAACACTACCCTCTAAACCTTCGCCTGGGGCGGAAGTAATCAGCGGCCGGTCATCGTCCACATTATCTAAATTCGCATCAACACCGGATGCCTCGCCAGTTAGCCCGCCGCTTATGCTGATAATAATATCGCTGTTGGCAATTACTGAATCATTCTCGATAACAGTCTCGCCGTCATCCTGACCATCTGCGTCGCTGCCCAAAGCACCTTCCCAAGAGTCGTCAACGTAGAAGATCGAGCGCATTGTCGATCATCAATCTGCCATAGCGAAAAGTTTCATTTGCTACAAGCGCCACATCATCCGCGAGAGACCCCATCCCATCTATGTCTAATTCCAAAACAGATCCGTCGCTATCAGATGTAGTCAAGCCAATGCTGAGAGTATTGTATGGGCCATCCTCTGATCCATCAGCCTGCCTGTTAAAGACTAAATTTCCGCTCAATAATCCAGTGCCCCGATTTACATCGGCGGCTCCCACGAACGGTCATGAAGCATCGGGAGCGCTCGCACCAAGGGCCCGACCCGGCTATAGATTTTGCTTGTTTCTTGAAAAACTGCATTATCGTCCTTCCATAATTGCGGCAGGGTTACTGCCATTGCCTGCCGCCTGAAGTCCGCAAACCCGAAGGGGCTGCTTTCTTTTCGGAGCTAAAAAATACGGCCTTGCACACAAACACGTACAAAACTTTAAGTAAGTTATAAAAGAATATCGTTTAACCCACTAAATTTTAAAACAAAATGCTGCAATCAGTAGGATAAACTAGGGATAATATGAGTAGGCTGGGAAAAAGTGCTTGCTCAGTCACAATTCCTCGGGCAAGCGGGAAGGTTTCGAATAATCAGGCCCCTAAATAGCCTCGATTGTAATAATCGTCAAGTGAACACTGTCTACTAAACTGGTGAATTTTTGATCAACATCGTGCTTTTTGAGCCTGAAATACCTCCAAACACCGGAAATATTATTCGTTTAGCTGCAAATACAGGTTCACACCTGCACCTAATAAAGCCCTTTGGCTTCGATCTCAATGATAAGAGAATGCGTCGGGCAGGTCTCGATTACCACGAATTTGCTGGTATTTCGCAATATGACCACTGGCAAGATTTCATGCGCCAGCAGGGTGAGAATAGGCTAGTCGGAATTAGCACCAAAGCCACAATGCACTACAGCCAATGCCGCTTTGAAGAGGGAGATTTCCTGATATTCGGGCCGGAGACCCGCGGTTTGCCTGATAAGATCAGAAAACAGCTAGGCCCCGCGAACCTTCTGAGAATACCGATGTTGCCCGACAGTCGTAGCTTGAACCTCTCCAATGCCGCAGCGGTCGTAGTCTACGAGGCCTGGCGTCAACTAGGCTTCGCTACAGGTAACTAAGCTTCTTAGTTTGCCAGTTCGGGTGCAGGAGCTTCGCCGTTAGCGTTGGCCTCTGCAGCCTGTTTTTGCTGCATATACAGCGCGTCAAAATTGATTGGCGCGAGCATGAGCGCAGGAAAACTACCCTTTATCACTAGCGAATCGATAGCCTCTCGGGCATATGGGAAGAGAATATTTGGACAAACGGTGGCCAATAACTGCGCTAATTGGACATCGTCGAAGTCTTTGGCTGTGAATACGCCACCCTGATGCACTTCCACTACGAATCCCGGCTCCTCTTCGATGGTCGCCTCAACTGTAAGCACCAAAACCACTTCGAAAACGCCATCCTGAATCTTGGCGTTCTTCGTCTTAATATCGAAGTTGATTTTCGGCTGCCATTGCCCCTGAAATACCACAGGGCTGCGTGGAGATTCGAATGAGGAATCTTTCAAATAGATGCGCTGCAAGGCGAATTGTGGGCCCTCGGGCTGGTCTGCAGCGGCTGCTGCTGCAGTTTCTGAGTTGTTTCCTTCGTTCTCTGCCATGATTAATCCTATATATTTACAGTCTTATTTACTATCAATTGTAATTGCGCTTATCAAATCTAGACGACCAATGGCATGGACTGAGCCTTCCACTCGGTCACGCCACCGGACAGCTTGTAAACCTGCTCGTGCCCCGCCTCTTGAATCTTCTTCGCCGCCTCACCAGAATGCTGGCCTAACTTGCAGACCACTATTACCGGCTTCTCCTGATGCTTCTTCAACTCTGTTATCCGCTGATCTATTTTCGCGAGAGGAATATTAATAGAGTCTACGATGTGCCCGGCTTCAAATTCCTTCTTGTCACGGACGTCCACAACTATGGCATCGCTACGATTGATTAGCATAACGGCCTGCTGTGGACCTACACCCTTGCTGCCAGTGCGCTGATGGTAGAAGACGATAGCCGCAAAAGAAACCAACCAGAGGCTGGATAGCAGCAGGTGATTGCCAATAAATTCTAAAAATTGCGCCATTATCTTCTCAGTATTTCTAAACTGGCTCGCGCGCCAGTGGCTCTATCTGATTCTATTGCGCACCTACCCAAGCTTGAGCGACACCGCAAAAAAGGGTGCAAGTATACACGTGTGCTGTGGCTTTAAGAAGGTCTCAGGCAGACAACTCGAGCTTCAAAGTCCTCTTGCTAAATATTGATAAGTAGATTACTCGCATAGCGCAAGCTTCTCGCTATGAATATCGCTTTCAAGGATAATGATGTCTTCAGTTAGCGAGCTAAATACAGGACTTAGAAGCACCACATGAGCGATATCGACAGTAGTAAGAAGAAGACCGCACTGCTTTTAATTTTGGATGGCTGGGGCCATCGCGAAGAAACGAACAGCAACGCTATCCATAGCGCGAAAAGCCCAATGTGGGATTCTCTGTGGGATGGCAAGCCACACACCCTGATCGATACCTCAGGCGAGTCGGTCGGGCTCCCAGCGGAGCAGATGGGTAATTCCGAAGTAGGCCACATGAATTTAGGCGCTGGCCGGGTTGTCTACCAGAGCCTAACTCGAATCGACAAAGACATAGAAGAAGGCACCTTCTTCTCAAATCCTGTTCTGACTGGTGCCGTGCAGAAGACTATCGATGCTGATTCAGCGCTGCACATTTTCGGACTTATGTCCGGCGGCGGAATTCACAGCCACGAAGACCAAATTATAGCCATGATCGAACTCGCGATTCGAAATGAAGCGCCTAAAATATTCCTGCACGCATTCTTGGATGGACGCGATACACCTCCGCGCAGCGCACTTCCCTCTCTGCTTCGAGCGGAAAAAACACTACTAGGCTCTATCAAGGGACGCGTTGCATCAATCTGCGGCCGCTTCTACGCGATGGACAGAGACAACCGCTGGGACCGTGTCCAGCCAGCCTACGACATGCTCACACAGGCTGCAGCAAATTTCCAATATGATGATGTTAGCGCTGCGCTTGCAGCGGCCTATCAGCGCGACGAAGACGATGAATTTGTACAGGCAAGTCTGGTAGGTTCTGAATCCGATGCTCTAGCAACAGTCTCCGATGGCGACGTGGTAGTGTTCATGAATTTTCGCGCCGACCGTGCACGAGAAATTACTCGAGCATTTGTCGGTGATGATTTCGATGGATTTCAGCGCAGCGTTAATCCCAAGCTCAGCGAATTCGTAATGCTGACCGAGTACGCGGCAGACATTCCTGCGAGCTGTGCCTACCCGCCAAATAAGCTCGACAACGTGCTTGGACAATATTTGGCCGATCAGGACAAGACTCAATTACGCATCGCGGAAACTGAAAAATACGCACATGTTACCTTCTTTTTTAATGGTGGCCGTGAGGAACCATTCGACAATGAAGATCGCACTTTGATTCCATCGCCCGATGTAAAAACCTATGACCTGCAGCCTGAAATGTCTGCCTTCGAACTCACTGACGCACTAGTAGCCGCGATACGCTCACATAAATATGACGCGATCATCTGCAACTACGCCAATGGCGACATGGTCGGACACACGGGCGATTTCGATGCGGCGGTGAAGGCAGTAGAAGCTGTAGACAAGTGCCTAGAACAAATCGTAGCTGCGTGCGAAGAAGCAGGCGCCGAACTACTGATCACAGCAGACCACGGCAACGTGGAGCAGATGCTGGATCCGAAAACCAACCAGCCGCTTACCTCTCACACCAGCGGCCCCGTTCCTCTAGTATATGTGGGCACTAGCGGCCGAGAATTCATCAGTGCTGGCAGCCTTTCAGATCTTGCCCCTACGCTTCTCTCCTTATTAGACATGCCAGTACCGATCGAAATGACCGGAAAAATTCTTCTATACTAAGCTAAAAATTCGAGTTAGCGAACTAAGCGATAACATAGCCTTCGATGAAACAGTTACTGCGTAAAACTAATTTGGAATTGAAGTTAGCTCTGGGATTTTCGGCTATCTTTTTTTGTGCCTGGGCATCTCTTCCAATCAATGCCGCGCAGAGCAGCGAAGAAGCACAACAAGAACTTGCCGCAGTCGGCGACGCGATTGGTGAAATTCAATTCTGGCTCATTGAAGCCAAGTCCACGCAATCAATCGAGATTCAGAACCTGCAAAAAGCAGATTTACAGATTTCAACATTCAGCCAATCAATTACAGCAACTCAAGTAGCCTTGACCGAAACCAAATCTGAAATTGCATCCCTCTCACGAGAAGCAGACCAGTTAAGTATAGAAAAATCAACGCAAAGCAAAATCCTCGAACAGGCTATTCGCACCGCGTACATGTCAGGCAATCAAAGCGCCATAGAACTCCTGTTAAACCAAGAAGACATTTCTAAGAGCGCGCGCATGCTCCACTACCATCGACTTTTTACACAGGCACAGCTGGACAGCATCGCATCATTTCAGGACACCTTGGACGAAGTTCAGATGGTCAATCAACAATTAGAATCCAATGCTGCCGGTCTCGAACAGGAACAACTAACGCTGAGTAATTCGCAGCAAAGCCTCAATGACTCGAAAATCGAGCGCGAGCTTGCTCTTAATCAATTGCGCGACGACATTGCATCACGCAGTTCCCAGCTGGAGCAGCTAGAAATCGATCAGGCGCAATTACAGGCGCTAATTGAGCAAATCAATCGCGCTGTCGCTGACATTCCGGCGGCCATGCAGCGCTCGCCATTCGATTCGAAACTCGGAAAGCTTCCAATGCCCGTTACTGGTCAGATTATTGATCGCTTTGGCACACGCTACGGCGAGGGAGACCTGAGGCGGCAAGGCATCACCATAGCCGTGAGAGAGGGCACTCCCGTTCAGGCGATTCATCCTGGACGCGTGGTCTTCTCAGATTGGCTAAGAGGTACAGGGTTGCTGGTAATCGTAGACCATGGCCAAGGCTATATGTCTCTGTACGGCGCAAATCAGGCACTGTCGAAGCAGGCTGGCGATTGGGTAGACACCGGAGATATTGTGTCAACTTCGGGCATGGCCAATGAACTGACAGGAAATAGCGGAGACAGCCAGGCCAGCTCAGGTATGTATTTCGAGATACGCTATCATGGCGAGGCTCAAAACCCAGATCAATGGTTCTCCGATTGAAATATTATCCCCGATGGGCTGTTCTCGTCCTATGTGAGGACAGTCTCATCGAATTTGCCTATTAAGGAGTAAACTGAAACACTAGGATTAATCGTATAAACAGCTACCAAAAGACGAAAGACAGTCATCTCAAATCGCCAAATCGGGCTCAACAAGCAAAGAATAATCAGGATTTAGCTATGAATTTTGCCCCATCTGCATTACCACTTTTCTCAGCGAAGAAGCTACTATCTGCATCAGGCGTAGCAAAGCTTTCCCTATCGCTGCTGCTAGGGTTGGTCCTGCCAACACAGGCGAGTGCGCAGGACCGACAGGAAACATTGCCGCTTCCCTTGAATGAGGTAAGAATGTTTACCGAAGCCCTCAACCGCATTCGTATGTCCTATGTAGAAGAGGTCGACGATCAGACGCTATTGGAAAACGCGATTCGCGGGATGCTCGCAGGACTAGACCCGCACTCCTCCTATATGGCAGGCGAAGATTTCGACCTACTAGAAGAATCAACTACTGGTGAGTTCGGCGGGCTAGGCGTGGAGGTTGGACGCGAGAATGGTTACATTCGAGTTATCAGCCCTATCGACGACTCTCCAGCTGATCGCGCAGGCATCAAGGCTGGCGATCTCATAATTCAAATAGACAGCAAACCCCTTCGAGAAATGTTGCCCGAGGAAGCGGCGCAGATGATGCGTGGCGCACCAGGTACCGATGTCACCGTTACTGTTGCCAGAGAAGGGCAAGAGCCTTTCGACGTTACTATAACGCGCGAAATCATCGCCATCGCTAGTGTGCGCAGCCGAATGATAGCCCCGGGCTATGCTTACTTGCGCATCTCGCAGTTTCGCGTCAACACCGGCAACGAACTCGAAGAAGAAATCAAAGAATTGACTGCAGAAAACGAAGCCATCGATCAACCCATCAAGGGCATGGTATTAGACCTACGCAACAACCCCGGGGGAATACTGCAGGCTTCTGTGGGTGTGGCTGATGCATTCATCAATGAAGGGCGAATCGTGTACACCGAGGGTCGGCTAGAACAGACCGGTCTAGATTTTTCTGCAACGCGTAAAACAGTGGCCGGCGACGTGCCATTAGTCGTTCTAATCAACAACGGCTCCGCATCCGCTTCAGAGATTGTAGCCGGCGCTCTGCAGGATCATGGCCGCGCGATAATCATGGGCACACGGAGCTTCGGCAAAGGGTCCGTCCAGACCGTATTGCCATTGGACGATAGGCGCGCGATAAAACTAACAACTTCTTTGTACTTCACGCCAAGCGGTCGATCGATTCAGGCACAGGGCATCGAGCCGGACATCCTCGTTGAGGAGGCATTCATTACGCGGCGCTCACGCAGCGTAATGCAGTACAACGAATCGGATTTAGATGGTCACTTGGAAAATGGTAACGGGCCAAGCACAGAGAACGAGAGACTTGCCCAGGCGCTGGTTTCAGCAGAGGAAGTGTTAGTAAATGACTACCCATTGAACGAGGCACTAAATGTACTTAAGGGCATCAATGCGTTCAAGCCAGCTCGGGCAATCAACACAACGGGCTCTTTCGCACAGAGCGATATAAACTAAATTAGTTTGGGAAGAGCTAGAAGTTTAGTGCAGGGAATTGAGGCCTAAAGTCGAACTTCGATTCCCTTGTCCGCCATGTACTGCTTCGCTTCCTGGATAGAATATTCCTGGAAGTGAAAGATGCTAGCAGCCAGCACCGCATCGGCCTCACCCTCCAACACACCATCTACCAAATGCTGAAGATTTCCCACACCACCTGACGCAATTAGCGGCACCTGCACCGCACGACTTATTTCACGGTTGAGTTCCAGATCGAATCCAATCTTAGTACCGTCTCTATCCATGCTAGTTAGCAATATCTCACCTGCGCCAAATCTCACCATGCGCTTAACCCACTCAATGGCGTCAATGCCCGTTGACTTGCGGCCACCGTGAGTGAATATCTCCCATTTTAGCGGCTCGTCATCGATAGATACCCGTTTGGCATCGACCGCGACCACAATGCATTGTGAGCCGAAGCGTTGTGCTGCTTCACGAACGAATTCGGGGTTGTCGACCGCTGCGGTATTAATGCCAACCTTATCCGCGCCAGCATTTAACATCGTACGAATATCTTCCAGCGTGCGTATGCCGCCGCCAACAGTTAAGGGAATAAATACCTGGCTGGCAATCGCTTCAACTGTGTGAACAGTCGTCTCTCTTCCCTCGTGGCTGGCAGTGATATCGAGAAAGGTAATCTCATCCGCACCAGCATCGCAGTAGCGCTTGGCCACTTCAACAGGATCGCCCGCGTCGCGGATATCGAGAAACTTGACGCCTTTTACGACGCGTCCATTCTCGCAATCGAGACAGGGAATTATTCGTTTTGCTAGAGCCATTGCAAATTAGTCCGGCTGGTTAATTTCTTCGTCACAGAGTTGCTGTGCGAGCGCAAGGTCAAGGCTGCCTTCATAGATTGCCCGTCCAGTAATCACTCCTACAATCCCTCCGCCTGCTGAAGCCTCGGCGGCCTCACGAATCGCGGCAACATCGGCCAATTTACTAACCCCACCGGAGGCGATAATCGGAATAGGCGAATGGTCAGCTAACTCCTTCGTCGCCTCGAGGTTCACACCGCTCATCATTCCATCACAGTTGATATCTGTATAGACAATTGCCTCGACACCAAAGCCTGCAAATTTTTCCACAAGAGTTACAGCGGAAACATTAGATACATCTGCCCACCCTTCTGTGGCCACCATGCCCTCAATGGCATCGATACCGACAATGATTTTCCCTGGATAGGCTGCACATGCCTCTTGCACGAACTCGGGCTTCTTCACCGCTTGCGTGCCAATAATTACATAACTAACACCAGCGCCTAAGTAGAACTCGACGTTTTCCATACTGCGAATGCCACCACCAATCTGGATCGGCAAATCTGGATAGGTTGCCGCAATCTTTGTAATAATCTCAGCGTTGACTGGCGTGCCTGCAAAAGCACCATTCAAGTCGACGATATGCAGGCGTCGCGCACCTTTAGCCTGCCAAATGCCGGCCATGCTCACAGGGTCATCAGAAAAAACGGTAGAGTCTTCCATGCGCCCCTGCTTAAGGCGGACACACTGGCCATCTTTCAAATCTATTGCTGGTATGACTAACATGTCATTGCTCTTAACTCGTCAGTTGGATTGTATCTAAGGGACTAAACCGTCCCATCCCACAACAGAAAATTGCGCAGTAAGGTTAGGCCTACTGCTTGACTCTTCTCGGGGTGAAACTGGACTGCAAAAATATTATTGTCAGCAAGTGTGGCGACGAAGTCATTTGAGTAGTTCGCCGTTCCTGTGACCATACCCCGCTGCTGCGTCTGCACATAGTAGCTATGGACAAAATAGAAACGACTATTGTCTGGCACGTCTTTCCACAAAGGGTGGTCGATGGTCTGACTTACTTGGTTCCACCCCATGTGCGGCACTTTTAAACGCAGCCCATCCGTATCACGAAGATCGTCACCAAAATATCGAACCTCGCCATCAAGGAACCCCAGACATTCGACGCCGCCATTCTCTTCACTCGTATTCATTAATGCCTGCATGCCGACACAGATGGCAAGTACAGGTTTCGATTGAATGGCGTCTTTAACAATCTGATCAACATCCAAGCGCAGGATTTCTGCCATGCAATCACGAATCGCGCCAACCCCTGGAAAGATAACGCGATCGGCGCCGGCTATCACATTCGCATCCGCGGTCACAACAACTTCAACCTGTTCATCTAATTCGCGGCCGACATGTTCCAATGCCTTCGCAACCGAATGCAGATTACCCATGCCGTAATCAATTACTGCGATCTTATTCATCTTAAGACTAGTCAAGGTTAATTCGATTAGCGTGCTTTAAAAAAGGAGTTGCCGGCAAGACCAAGCAGTCTTATAGCGACCCTTTAGTAGATGGAACAACACCTTCTTGTCGGGGATCGGCTTCGACTGCCATACGCACAGCGCGACCGAAAGCCTTAAATATAGTCTCGATCTGGTGATGTGCATTCTTACCACGGAGATTGTCGATGTGCAGCGTCACTAGAGAGTGATTCACAAAACCCTGAAAGAATTCGTGAAACAGATCTACATCGAATGCGCCTACGGTGCCTTTGACGAATTGAACATGGTAGTCCAATCCCGGTCGGCCGGAAAAATCGATTACTACACGGGAGAGCGCTTCATCGAGTGGCACATAGGCGTGTCCATACCGGCGAATTCCAGTCCTATCTAGAGCCTTATCGAAAGCCTGGCCCAGCGTGATGCCGATGTCTTCAACCGTATGATGCGCGTCGATCTCGAGATCGCCCACCGCCTTTACCGCAATATCTATTAGCCCGTGCCGCGCTATCTGGTCCAGCATATGGTCTAGAAACGGTAGCCCAGTATCGACTTCAAGCTTGCCGGTGCCATCGAGGTTCACAGTTACCGAAATCTGTGTTTCCTTGGTATTGCGTTCTACTGATGCTGTTCTCATTAGTTCGGTCACTATAGTTGAGATTGCCAACATGCGGGCCTGTATAATCAAAGCCGCTGCTTGCTAGTTAAGGGGGTTTTACGTCCCGCTGGAAAGAACGCATTATAATGCCCGCTCTAGCGCAATGAAAGCAGCAACTATGGGCAATTCAAGGCCCGCCTCGCCATAATAAGCTCCATCGTGCAAGTAACAAGTCAATCCGTTAAACTAGACGGCCCGCAGGGCATGGAACCACTAGCCTTGGTTATTTGAGAAATCAGGCCGGATTGAGCACCTCAAACCACCATTATTGGGAATAAATGATAAAGAAACTCGCCAGATTGCTTCTTGGGCTAATCCTTCTATCAATAGTTGCAGGAGTAATTCTGCTAATGTCCGTGAATACGGATCAGAATAAGGCAGCTATTCAGGCTGCCGTCTTGTCCAGCACTGGCTATGAGCTCACCATCGCAGGGAATATGGACATTGCGTTTTTCCCCAGCGTGAGCTTAACCCTCAATGATGTTCGGCTCAAAAATCCGGCTTCACCCCAGGAACTTGCCTCCACAACGGCAGCCTTGCTTCAGGTAGATTTGCGCGCATTGATCTCGGGTGAAATTTTTATCCGCGAGCTGTCTATGGATGATTTTCATATCAACTATTACATTGACGCGCTTGGAAAGAGCAATTGGGATGTTGAGACTCCCCGTTTCAGTAACAATACCAATTCGACCGTCCCGGTCACGCAGTCCACTCAACAGCAAAGCAACCTAGCCTCCGCCGACACAAACTCCGATATCGTCTCGGTTTCCTTCGAGCGCCTCAAGATCGACAATGCCAGTATCGATATCCAAGACCTGTCACAAGGCCTGCGTTACAGCGTCAAAAATCTCAACCTTACTAGCAGCAACACCAACATTGAAGGCAATCCATTCGATGTCGAAGTGAACTTCACCTTCCTAAACAATGGCATGACCAAACCTGTAGCGATGGATTTGAGAGGCGACATTACCGCCGACATAAATGCAGGCAACATCGATGTACAGAATATCAGCTTCAACGTCACTCCGATGTTATTGCAAGGTGATCTGCACATAAGCGGACTAAACGATGACATCACGTTTGACGGCTCTGTCTCCTCAAACGATTTCGATGTATTCGGTCTGCTGCAAACCATTGGAATTAGAGAAAGCGACCTCGACGCGACCAGCTCGCTTTTTTCAATTGCAGAAAAACCACAGGCAAGCGTTGCAGCAAAATTTAGCGGTGATGAGTTCGGCATCAAAATCCCAATGTTAATTGCACAATTGTCTGAAAGTAAAATCGAAGCCGAAGCCGAGATTCGATTTGCTGCCAATTTATTGCCAGCGAATATTAGTTATAAAGTAGTTAGCAACCAGATCGATATTTCGCCCTTCTTAGATTCAGAAGCTGCAACAGCCGCTAGCAACGGGGCAACCATAGCAGAGCCTAGCGATGTCGTTATCGCCACGTCTGCCCCAGCAACGAACACTGAGATCCCTATCGAGCTGCTCAACTCATTCAATGTTTTCGGCTCGATCGCCATCGAATCAGTAGTAGCGAATGATCTGCTGTTTACCGGCATCAATGTTTTTACCAATGTCGAAGACGGCGTGCTCGATATCGAGCTACAACCAGTTGCAACTTTTGAAGGTAGCGTCGCCGGCAACATACGAGTTGACGGCCGCAATGAGGAAGCCATGCTTAGCACGCAGCTAGCCATAAGCCAATTGAACCTCGCAAACCTAGCGCCCAGCGTGTCTCGGCTCAACTCAGTAACCGGAAACCTAGACGTCGAAGTTGACCTTACTGCCACGGGGCAAACGACAAACGAGATGATGGATTCACTGAACGGCTCCACTGCCTTTGAGATTACCGAGAATAGTGTCGACATCGGCGTGATAAAGCAGGTGTTCACTGCGATTTCTGCCCTTAGCCCCAGCGGGGGCGCTATAGAGCAATGGCCGGACGTTATTCGCTTCGCTGAGCTTAGCGGCTTCATCCTTCTCAACAGTGGGCTCAGTGAGAATCAGCAGCTCAGTCTACGAATGGATAATTTCGATATTTCAGGAACCGGCGGCATAGATCTGCAGCAGAAAGACTTCGACTACGATCTGCAATTCAGCGTCCTCGGCGAACCCTACCTGCAGACAATACAAATAGACGAGCTTTATCACGCCGTATCCTGGCCGATAGAATGCGCTGCAGCTTTCTAGGACGAGGTTAACCAATATTGCCGCCCTGACTTTACTCAGGTTCGACAGATCTTTACGCAGCTAGGCACAAACGCTGTGATAGAGCGGCTCGATGAAGTCATCAGCGGTCAGCTTCCGCCAGAAGTTAGTGATGGTGTGCGAGGCCTGCTTCGTAATCTTCTCAATTAGCAATTCAATCGAATCGGCCTATGCCAAGTGCTAACCCCCCCTTCGCAAAGCAACTCCTTCAATGGTTTGATAAACACGGTCGTCACGATCTACCGTGGCAAGCCGATCGCACGGCCTATCGCGTATGGATCTCAGAAATAATGTTGCAACAGACTCAGGTCAGTACTGTCATTCCCTACTTCGAGCGCTTCATGGACCGGTTCGCAACAATTCAAGAGCTGGCCGCAGCGCAGACAGATCAGGTCCTCCATCTTTGGACAGGACTAGGCTACTACGCTCGGGCGCGCAATCTACACAAAGCGGCCCAGGTTATCGTAGAAACCAACGACAGCTCATTTCCAGATACCGTTGAAGGCTTGATGGAACTAGATGGAATTGGGCAATCCACAGCAGGCGCCATCGCAGCGATCTCCATGGGCGTCCGTGCTCCGATTCTCGACGGAAATGTAAAACGTGTCTTAGCTCGATACCACTGCATTTCCGGATGGCCCGAACAATCCTCAGTAAAGAAACAGCTCTGGGAAATCGCAGAGTCACTAACGCCCCACGAGCGCGTAGATGACTACACACAGGCGATCATGGACCTTGGCGCAACCGTGTGCACTCGCAGCAAGCCCTCATGTAAGGGCTGCCCCTTCCAACTAGATTGTGGAGCCCATCGACAAGATCGCGTTACTGAATTTCCTGGTAAGAAGGTAAAGAAAACCCTACCGATTAAGTCTGTAGCGATGTTTATTCTGCAGAACGCGCTTGGAGAAGTGCTCTTAGAGAAAAGACCTGCTACCGGAATCTGGGGATCACTCTACAGCCTACCTGAGTCGGCAGAACCGAGCTCTCCACCTAAGTTGGTGGGCGCCCCTATTGATAACAGGGCGGACAACGCGAGCGAAGAGCTGGAGAAAATTCGCCATAGCTTTTCACACTACCACCTAGACATTACCCCAGTTCGAATACTAGCCACTAAACTGGATGAAATAGCGGAAACCGATCGCTGGCTCTGGTACCCTTTAGACCATTCTCTAGAAGTTGGATTGGCAGCTCCGGTAAAGAAGCTTCTGTCTAAATTAGCCGAAAAGTCCTAACAATTACCGCAGCAAACATCGAGAACAGCTATGTCACGCATGGTCCATTGCAAGAAGCTCGACAAAGAACTACCCGCCCTGGCAGCACCTCCCTACCCCGGCCCAAAGGGACAAGAAATCTACGAGACCGTGTCACAGCAAGCCTGGGGTGAATGGCAGACCCAGCAAACCATGCTGATCAACGAAAAGCAGCTCAATATGATGAATGCCGACGACCGCAAATACCTGCTTTCGGAGATGAATAAGTTCCTTAATAACGAGGATTTCGACAAAGCCGAGGGCTACGTACCCGAAAGCGAGTAAATTAGCCACCTCTCTTGACTAAAAAGCTCAGATTCTATTTAATACGCGGCTTGCGTAAAGTGGCGCTTTTCAGAATCTTACACAGATTTTGAGAGTCATGAGCCAAGGTGAGATACCGAGCTTCAACGAAGTATCACCGAGCGCAGCAGATCAAAAAATGCCCAGGTAGCTCAGTCGGTAGAGCAGAGGACTGAAAATCCTCGTGTCGGTGGTTCGATTCCACCCCTGGGCACCATTTCTTAGTAACAACGCGGTAGTCAACGTAACAAAAACCTCGCTATAAATATGGCCCAAACTGAATTTTTAAAACGCCTTACCTACAACGAAGCAATGCAATGCCTTTTCTTTACAATATTTTCTATGGTTGATTCTCCGCGATTCATTGGATATACGACTAATCTCAACATCTTGTATCCCTCCTTTACCCCCTTCATCAAATCCTGCCCCCAGTTTTAGACCTCCGACATCAGTGAGCAACCAGCGATCATGCATATCTTCTTTTCCCCATAATCTAACTTCTAATTCGAATCCTGGTGGGATCTTGCCTTCTAGCTCCGTCTCGCACCACTGCTGATAGTTATTAGAAACTAAGAGCCACTAAATCTGATCGATTCCAATCAACTAAAAAACCATCAAGCGCAGCTCGAGCTGCTTGTTCTGGATTACTTTCTGCTGCGTTAACGAAGCCAGTTATCAGTAAAAATATTGCTGCAAATAGCACTCGTAATTGCATCATTGGATTCTTGAACCTCAACTCACTCGTCATCATTCTTTTCTCTGTTGTAATTTGGAAAAGAAGTCAGGGTCAAATTACAGTACTGCATTTATACTCTGCCCTCTTTTCTGTGATTTTCTAGCCTGACTATTCAAAGCCCCAGATCAACTCAGCGGTGATCTGAGAAGGGAAAATTTAAGCCAAGCTCGATGGAACCTATTCGCTTGTGCGCAATAGCTAAATACTCGGCACTTTCAACCATCGAGAGGAAAACTTCTGGCGAGGGGTAGTAAACCAAAATCGCTCTATCAATCTCTTGTTCAGAGATAACCGGTGTCAGGCCGTTCATGTTCAACACTGCAGCCCCGTTAGCCTGCTGTATCATAGGCGACACATGGGTACCGTAGTCTCGATAGCCAGCCACCCCGCCGTCATCATTAAAACGAAGTAGGTTCAACATATAGACACCATCGCGGGAGTCCGCCAATGGCACTTTGGGCATGGCATTAGCCGCAAAAGCATAGACCAGTGACTTTTCTACACCCTGAACGCGATGGGGAAAGGCCGCCTGATATTCGCTGCTAGCTCCCATATCGACAACAGCTTGTGCCGAAGGGTACTTACGCAGGGTAACGCGATCCCATCCTAAGACAGAAGCATCTCCGCCAATGAGTGCAGCCTCACGCTCCGAAGCTTGGCCGGCAAAGGGTGTTGAATAACCGCGAAAGATGATTTCACCGCCAAGGGAATTCAACTTCTCCTCCGCTAGCCTATCGTACTCATCGTAACTTTCGTTACCACCCGGAGTAAATTTGACTAAATCAATGACGGTAACAGCCCCTTCCCAATCAGACTGCGCTAGAAAAGCCAGGCCAGTTGGTGCAGAAGAGTCCTGAGCGTTAGTCACAGAGCTTAATACCAAGAATGAAGAAACCAGCCAACGCAAAATAATTTTCATTAGGATACCCACCTTTCTTTTTGCTTTTTATTTTTTGTTTAGTCTTTAATAGCGCAAAAACCTGTTGCATCTAGTTACTTCCTTGCACAGTGTCGATGTCACATCATTGAAAGATACAATAGCAGAATCTTGGTAGATGATCAGCACGCTGGTTGTTTGGATTATTGACTCTGACCCCTTCTACTTCTTCCTTTTCTGATCAAGTTACTCTGACCCATTTGATTCTTGATTCCCATTTAATCTCTCCTAACTCCCCACTTATCTCTTTCCTAGGCAATCCCTGTGCTTTTTCCCACAGATAAGATAGTCTCAGGAATGAATTTTCACCATAATTAGACCATTAAGGCGCCCAGACCATGACGAGCAATCTACTGAAAAACACCAGTTTAGCCATCGTTTCACTAATCACAGCCCTAACCGTTAGCCTAGCCTCAGCCCAGGATATACCCTGGGCATCCAGTGCCGAGGAAGTCGGCATGTCGACTGAACGGCTGGAGCGTATAAATCAAGCTATGCAGCGGCACATCGACGCCGGCAATATTCAAGGCGCTGTCACGGCAGTCGCTCGACGCGGCAAGATTGTGCATTTTCAGGCCCACGGCCTCGCCGATGTGGGCAGCAATAGCGCCATGACTGACGACAGTGTCTTTATCATGATGAGCTCCACAAAACCTGTGTTGGGTGTAGCCACTATGATGATGATTGAGGATGGGCTGATACGGCCGACGGACCCAATATCCAAATGGATTCCCGCATTCAAGGAAATGAATGTCGCTGTGCTTGCCACCCCTGTTGAGGAAAACGTCAGCCCGATGCGGGTTGATCCACGAGATCCTCCGGCCCACCGACTGGTTCCAGCGTCTCGTGAAATCACCGTGCACGACATACTGACCCATACTTCCGGGCTGGCCAGCAGCGGTTTGGGTACTGCAATCTCCGAACAAGCGAGTCGCGCACCGGGTGCGACACTTGAAAACACGGTACCTAAGTACGGCGAATATGCTCTCGATTTTCAGCCCGGTACTCGTTGGCAGTACAGCGGGGGCACAGCATTAGATGTACTTGGCCGAATTATTGAAATTGAATCTGGCCTGCCTTTCGATCAGTTTGTAAACGAGCGTATCTTTGAGCCGCTAGGTATGAACAATACGTGGTGGAATGTACCTTCGGAATATCAAGATCGCAGAGTTGTGATTGTTGATCGCGACATGTCCAATTTTTTCGACGTACCTGATACGACTTACTTCTCGGGTTCCTATGGCCTGAACAGCACCGCTGATGACTACTTACGATTCGAGCAGATGTTAGTCAACGGGGGCGAGCTATTTGGCAATCGACTCCTGAGCCCACGCACGGTTCGCATGATGAGCAGCAATCAGTCTGGCGATCTTTACAATGGAATCGGTTTGAATGTCAAAGGCCAGGGATTTGGTTATACCGTAGCCGTAATGGAAGATGCGATCGCATCTAACGCTCGACGTAGCGCAGGCGCGTTTGGATGGGGAGGAGCATTCGGCACTCGCTCCTATACTGACCCCGCAGAAGAGTTAACCGCCGTTATCATGCTGCAACAACCTTACGGACCGGCGCAGAGTGATTTTGAAAATGCTGTTCAGCAGGCGATTATTGACTGATTGATTTAGCGTGGACGCTGACAGCTTAATTAAAATTCCTTAAGGCATAAGAGAGACTCAGACCCTGAGTTGTTAAGTTGTCAGTATCCCCGTTCCACACCGGTCAAGAATGGTCGGGACAGAGTAAAAAAAAGTATCTTTCGGCGTGTTCATTCCATGAATTCATAGCACACTTCTTAGCACACTCTGATTTAACAGCTTTAACTCATTGATTTAAATAAGAAATCGGTCAAGCATTCTACTGAAATCCTCGTGTCGGTGGTTCGATTCCGCCCCTGGGCACCAAATACAAAATAGCCCAAAGGCTGTTTCGATTTTTCCGTCCCGAGCCACTATTTCTAATCTGAAGTACGATCAAAGTGCTCCGACACCTTCGATTCGCAAGACCTGATACCAATCAGCTTCCGGCGGTAGTTCTGTAATCTTGATTTGCAAATCCTGCTACATTAGTAGATAACTATGAATCTCTTTGAAAATCTAATGTGAATTTTTATGTATAGGATAACAACCTTTCTCCTCCTGTTCTTTTTGGTCTCTTGCGAAAGTCAAAAGTATGAAGCTA
>Ga0302118_10000477_pt1 | contig 18885 bp, 20 predicted proteins | sample AG5_331_MG_FD_203126 | JGI IMG/M metagenome (GOLD analysis project Ga0302118, IMG submission 203126) | Marine microbial communities from Western Arctic Ocean, Canada - AG5_33.1 | ecosystem: Environmental > Aquatic > Marine > Oceanic | place: Canada: Western Arctic Ocean | collected 2017-10-01 | reverse complement strand
TGGCCGCTGCTGCATACAAAGGCTAAGTAATGCACGACTGCCTCACTGAATTCTCAATGAGGCAATCTGTTAACTCAGCCCTGAGTTAATAATCCTCTTAAGTCTATAATGCCTGCATTAGCCCGGGCTATATAAGACGCCATAACTAACGAGTGGTTTGCCACCAAACCAAACCCTGAGCCATTCATAACCATAGGACTCCATAATGCTTCTTGTGTCGACTCTAGCTCACGGATAATTTGTCGTAAACTCACCAGGGCATTTTTCTTTTCTAACACTGATTTAAAATCTACTTCAACAGCACGCAACAGCTGAATCAATGCCCAACTGGCTCCACGGGCCTCATAGAACACGTCATCTATTTCTGACCAGGGTGTTTTAATCTCTAACTCACTAGCAGCGCTGGTGGATTGTGTTGCTGCAGCATCTCCTGCCAGGTCTGTATTCAAACGTTTTTGGCCAACGCTTGCACTTAGGCGTTGCGACAAACTGCCCAAACGAGTTTCTACATCACCTAACCAGCGCGTCAAATTGTCTGCGCGGGCATAAAACTGTGCCTGACTTTGCTGCTGATCTGACAGCCTATCCAAATAACGCGTAAGCGCCTTAACACCAATGCGGTATTCACCTTCACTCGACGGCAACATCCAGCTTTCACTATCAAAGTTAAACTGCGGCTCTGCAACAGCCAAGTCCTTATCTTCAGTAGACTGGGATTGAGAACGGCTAAAATCTTTTCGCATCGCACGAGATAAATCACGCACTTGAATCAATACGCCGTATTCCCAGTTAGGAATATTGTCCATCCACACACCCGGCAGGGAAACATCATTCGAGAGATAACCACCTGGTTTATCCAGCAAGGTGTTGGCCAGATACAATAAAGCCTTCGTTGTAGCTGCGCCAGTGATAGTTTGAGCACTAGGTGGCGGCGAAACATCGGGCTCAGTATTCCAATAAAAGCCCAACACCGACGCCATTAACGCATACGCTAATAAAAGAGCACCAACAGCCTTAAGCACCCAGTGGCTGCCATCCACATAATCTTCTTTAAAATTGCGTATTCCCTGCTTGATGTTCAGCATTGCTAATTCCCTTGTGTGTTCATAGGTGTATTGCTAGGTGTTTTACCCTGCATGTAGCCTTGTATATAGTCTTTAATATGGCACTTAACGTAGCCAGTAATATAGCCAGTAGAGCAGCACTTATATGGTGCTAGTTGCCGTAAACTTCAAGCTCATCTTTGCGAGCAAGGTAGCTAATTTCTACCCGTGCCGGTCGACTGTGTTTAATATTGGCCCTGATACGCTGCTCTGGATCTGCACTGTTCATAGCCTGATACACCCAACGTGCCTGGGTGTCTTTAGGCGCCACAATCAGCATAGTGGCCTGCAAATCGTGGGATTTTTTCGCCACCGCCATTAGCCACTGAGCTAACTGCTTATCTTGCTGCTCGATAAGGGCAACAGGCAACAGAAGTTTTTGGGTACGTAGGGCTGGTAATGCTGTTACTGGGCCAGGCACTACAGCCATCGCTTGTTTAACCTTATGATTGTCGATTAGCGCCTTCATCGCGGTTAGCCCGTCATGCTTAGGCATCACTTTTTTGGCTCGAGACCAAAACACTCGCGCCTGCTTAACCTTATCTTTGTTAAGGCTGGCCTGTAACAGCGTATAATAACGCTGAACAATTTTTTCCAAGGCCACTAAGACTAAGGGGTTCTGAGGTTCTTTTGCCAACACTCGAGACAAATAATAATAGGCACTTTCACTCTTAGGCGTAGTTAATTTATCTTTCTCAAAGGCCCAGCCGGCAGCTCCTAACAAAAAAGCAACGCTGTCGGTCGGGTTCTGATTGGATACCAATGGCACAGGTGCTGTTTTCTTAGCGACAGGCACTGCTTCCTTAACCACTGCCACTGTCTTCTTAGCCACCGGCATTGCTTTTTTAGGGGCAGGCGTCGTTAGATCAGATACCGGTGTCGATGTTTCAGTGACAGAGGCCATCTTTACCTCAGGTGCTACTTGGGCTGGTGCTACTTGGGCTGGTGCTACTTGGACTGGTTCTACCTGGACTGGTTCTACCTGGACTGGTTCTACCTGGACTGGTTCTACCTGGACTGGTTCTACCTGGACTGGTTCTACCTGGACTGGTTCTACCTGGACTGGCTCTACTTGAGGAGCTTCTAATGGCCCCGAGTCTACTATGGATGGTGGAGGCACTTCTGAAGTCGATGTTATTGGCAGCTCAATAATTGGGTCATGAGCAACAGGTTCTTCGTCAGAGGTAATTGGCTGCTGTGCAGAACACGCTGTGAGCATTAAAAATACACTTGCCAAAATGACAGTTTGAAGCCTTATTAAAGAGTTGAAGCGTGGTAGTGTCATAAAATAGCATCCAGAATAATTTACACCTATAAGAGTAACAGACGCGCGAAGACTCCTCTAGAACTAAATAAAGTACAAAAACTTCGGCAAATTCCTGCCAACCTGCTATCATCTTCCATTATCTTCATAAACTTGCTGCAGCAATGGAAAGTATTTAATGGCACAGATTCTGCTACTTAATGGCCCCAACCTCAACCTCCTCGGCAAGAGAGAACCTGGCATTTATGGCACTCTAACCTTGGCGCAGATAGAGTCTCAATGCCAATCTCAGTGTCAGCAAGCTGGCGTATCCTTAGACTGCAAACAGAGTAACGCCGAGCACGAGCTCATAGAAGCCGTTCATCAAGCGCCTGATCAAGGTGTGCAATTTATCGTTATTAACCCCGCTGCTTATACACATACTAGCGTGGCACTGCGTGATGCCTTTCTAGGTGTGAACATTCCTTTTATTGAAGTCCATTTAAGTAATGTGCATAAGCGTGAAACTTTCCGCCACCATTCTTATTTATCCGACATTGCCGAGGGCGTTATTTGCGGCCTAGGCGCTGACGGTTATCATTTTGCTATGGACGCCGCCATTGGCCGTTTGAGCAGTTAATTATCATTGTAAACATTATAGAGAGATCCCATGGATATTCGTAAAGTTAAAAAACTCATCGAGCTGCTAGAAGAATCTGACATTAACGAAATTGAAATCAAAGAAGGCGAAGAGTCTGTGCGCATTAGCCGCGGTTCACCATCAATGATGATGGGCGCAGCTACTCCAATGATGCAAGCTGCTCCCGTAGCAGCTGTTGCTGCCGTTGCCGCGCCTGTTGCTGCTGCACCAAGCGCGCCTGCAATCAGTGGTCACGCCGTAGCCTCTCCTATGGTTGGCACCTTCTACCGCTGCCCATCACCAGGCGCACCCGCGTTTTCTGAAGTAGGGCAAACTGTTAAAGAAGGTGACGTCATTTGCATCATCGAAGCAATGAAGATGATGAACCAAATTGAAGCTGACAAGTCTGGCACCATTACAGCTATATTGGTTGAAGATGGCGAAGCTGTTGAATTTGATCAACCTCTGGTCACCATTGCCTAATACCGGAGTTCCCTATGTTAGAAAAAGTTGTTATTGCTAACCGTGGAGAAATTGCCCTACGCATCTTGCGTGCCTGTAAAGAATTAGGCATTAAGACTGTAGCGGTTCACTCCAAAGCAGACAAAGACCTAATGCATGTACGTTTAGCTGATGAAGCCGTATGCATAGGTCCTAACTCGTCTACCGAAAGCTATTTGAATATTCCGCGCATTTTATCTGCTGCAGAAGTCACCCACGCCACGGGCATCCACCCAGGCTATGGCTTCTTAGCAGAAAATGCTGACTTTGCAGAAATGGTAGAAAGCAGTGGCTTTACCTTTATCGGACCAACCGCAGCCACCATTCGCATAATGGGCGATAAAGTTGCAGCTATCAAAGCCATGCAGCAATCAGGTGTTCCCACAGTACCTGGCTCCGACGGCCCCTTAGACGATGACGAAGAACGCACCAAACGCATTGCAAGAGGCATCGGCTACCCAGTCATTATTAAAGCTTCGGCCGGCGGTGGCGGTCGTGGAATGCGGGTTGTGCACAATGAAGAAACGCTAATCACGTCTATTCTAGTCACCAAGGCAGAATCCAAAAGTGCGTTTGGTAACGATACAGTTTACATGGAAAAGTTCTTACAGAACCCACGCCATGTAGAAGTGCAAATTTTGGCTGATGGCCAAGGTGGGGTCATTCACCTGTATGATCGCGACTGCTCTATGCAGCGCCGTCATCAAAAAGTGGTGGAAGAAGCACCAGCACCGCACATGGATGCAGCAGCCCGAGCGCAAGTGCTTAAAAGCTGCACCGATGCCTGTCTGGAAATCGGTTACCGTGGCGCGGGTACGTTTGAATTTTTGTATGAAGACGGCGGTTTCTATTTTATCGAAATGAATACCCGTGTTCAGGTAGAGCACCCTGTATCAGAAATGATCACCAGTATAGACATTATCAAAGAACAATTGCTTGTTGCCAGTGGTTACCCACTGTCTGTGAAGCAAGAAGATGTGGTTATTAATGGCCATGCCTTTGAGTGTCGGATCAACGCAGAAGATGCTAAAACCTTTATGCCAAGCCCAGGCAAAGTGACACAATTTCACGCGCCAGGCGGCTTAGGTGTTAGGGTAGATTCACACCTTTACAGCGGCTATACCGTGCCACCCTTCTATGACTCAATGATTGCTAAAATAATCACCCATGCGCCCACTCGCAAACAAGCTCTAAAGCGTATGGAAGTGGCTTTGGACGAAATGATCATTGATGGTATTAAGACCAACATCCCACTACAAAAAGAAATTGTACGGGATGCACTTTTTGCCGAAGGTGGCGTTAACATTCACTACCTAGAGAAGAAACTAGGCCTTTAAGTCTAGGCTTACTTAACCCCTCGCCTTCGATCTTATCAAGGCCGCTTTTTGACCTATGTAAGCGTCATGAGCGCCAATAGATCAAGGCAGAAAAGGGCAATAGCGAGGAGTTTACATTAAGTAAATGACGAGCTTGAGCCCTTTTTTAACGCCGAAATATTAAGCACAATAGCTTTTAGAGGTCATAAAAATGCCTTGGGTTCAAATCACCTTATCTTCCACGCCTGAACACTCTGAATTTTTAGAGGACATGCTACTGCTATGCGGTGCGGGGGCTGTTAGCATGCTGGATGGCGCAGACCAACCGGTATTTGAGCCGATTAAAGGCACTACACCTCTATGGCAAGACACTCGAGTGATGGGCCTATTTGAAGCCGATACAGACGGTGATGCTTTGCTTGAGCACCTGGGCAGCGGATGGCAAGAGGCTTTCCCACACATCACGTTTCCAAGCCACAAACTAGAAATTCTAGAAGACAAAGATTGGGAAAGGGAATGGATGGATCGCTTTGAACCCATTCAATTTGGTGAACGTCTGTGGGTTTGCCCTAGCTGGAAACCCGCACCAGACCCAAGCGCAGCTAATCTAATGCTAGACCCAGGGCTGGCCTTTGGCACTGGCAGCCATCCCACTACGGCGTTATGTTTGCAATGGATTGCAGAACAAAACTGGCAAACAAAAACGGTAATTGATTATGGCTGTGGCTCGGGTATTTTAGCCATTGGCGCCATACTGATGGGTGCTGAATATGTGGTGGGCGTAGATAACGATACCCAAGCGTTAACGGCCACCATAGATAACGCTCAGCGCAACAGCATTGCTCCTGAAAAAATCCCTGTGTTCTTGCCAGAAAACACACCCAATGAAGCCGTCGATGTCATGCTTGCTAACATCTTAGCTGGCCCATTGATCGATATGGCTCCGCGCCTAGCTGAACTCACTAAATCTGGTGGTTTAATTGCCCTGTCTGGCATTCTTGAGCATCAAGCCAGTGCCGTGATAGACGCTTATGAGCCATGGTTTGATATGCATACTGTGGTCTCTAAAGACGAGTGGGTGCGTATTGACGGACAAAAGCGCTAATCTATGATTTATAAAACCTATGGACTTTAGTACTGCTCAGCTTATCGCCATTAGTGCTATTTTTGTATGGTCTGGCTTTGTGCGAGCAGGCCTTGGCTTTGGTGGTGCAGCACTGGCGTTACCTTTATTGCTCATGGTGCTAGATCAGCCACTGTTCTTTTTGCCCATTGTCGCAACCCACTTATTGATTTTTTCTAGCATCACAGCTGGCCGAGGCTTCAGAAATATTGATCGCGCCTTTTTGAAAGAATCCCTCAGCTGGATGATCATTCCCAAATTAGTCGGTGTGATTGGGCTCTTAAGCCTGCCTAATGATTGGATGGTGTGGATCATTTATGCCATCACTGGTTTTTATGCCATTACATGGATTCTTAAGTGGGAGATTCGCAGCCAGTCTCCCTGGGTAGACCGTTTACTGTTCATAGTGGGGGGGTATTTTAGTGGTGTGTCACTCATAGGGGCACCACTAATCATTGCCGTCGCTGTACGAAAAATGGCTATAAACACCTATCGTGATACCTTATTTGTACTCTGGTTCATCCTTGTCGTCATAAAGATGTCGGCCTTTGCTATTGCCGGTGTGGATCTGCAGTGGCACTGGTCACTCATGCTACTTATACCAACCACCTGTGGTCACCTTCTTGGGCTTAAATTCCATCACCTCATGCTTCAGCGTAACCCTCAAGTGGTACGTCAATGGCTTGGTGTGTGCTTATTAGGGATAGTCTGTATTGCCCTGTGGCAATAAGGTTTTAATGTCGCTTGTGTTACAATTATGTCGTGTGTGTTACAATAATGCATAACAATTAACTACACAGGAGTAAAAAATATCTTATTAAATACAACAGTGACGAAGGCCAAATGAAGCGTATTACTTTGAAAGTAGGCAGTGGTGTTTTAACTGAAAACAATGCCGTCGCCAAGCAGCGTATGCTTAATTTAGTCTCATTTATCGTCAAGTTGAAGCAGTTTTATGACGTCATTCTGGTCTCTTCAGGTGCCGTCTCATCAGGTTATACCGCACTCAAATTAGATCGAAAAAAGCATATCAGTAAAAAAGTACTCGCGGCTGTAGGTCAGCCTATTTTGATGAGTAACTATAAAGCGTTGTTTGATATTTATGATGTCGACACTAGTCAGGTACTAATGACAGAAGAAGATTTTGATTCATTAGCCCATATCGAAATTTTCCGTCAAATTATAGATTCACAAATTGAACACGAAATACTGCCAATCGTTAACGAAAATGATATCACAACTATTTCTGAGCAAGTATTTGGTGACAACGATCAATTATCCGCTCATGTTGCCCACCATAGTGGCTCGGAAATTCTAGTTATCCTTAGTGACATTGACGGCTACTATGATAAAAATCCTAACGAGCACGATGACGCAGTGTTGTTCAAATTAGTCACAGAAATCCCTCCCTCTGAACTTAATAAGCCAGATTCGTCTACCCACGAATTTGCCACTGGAGGCATAGTAACCAAGCTTAAGGCTGCCCAATTTATGCTAGATCAGGGCCGCGACATGTTTCTTTGTAATGGTTACGACCTTACCTCGGCGGAAGAATTTTTGCTCGAAGGGAAGCACAATAAGGGAACGTTATTCTCTCGCTCAAGCAGTTAACCACAAATGTATTTCTGGCTAACAAGTGACTCCCTATGGCATTCAGAACGCTGTTAAGTTGTTAATTCAACAATGTAGCGCCAGTTTCCATACGAATAATTTTACCGCCTTTCAGCATAGCCACGCCCATAACGGCTTCTTTTGTACCATCTGGGTAAGACATAAACGCGTGTTGCACCATGATGTCGTCATTCTCATAAATACATCGGGTAGAATCCTGGACGAAGTTGTCATTGGCAAGCATGCCCGTAGCCATTTCGCTCCATTGGCTTTTGGAAAAACTGTTGCCTGATTTATGAAAAACAAAAACAAAATCTTCATGTAGAAGGTCCATGTAGGCAGCTACATTTTTATCAGCCATTGACTGTGTCATTTTATCGTACACCGACATTATAAATTTCCTTTTATTGTAGTTATTTAGGTGCACTGTGTGCATCACTATAGACTGCCTACTAATCTCAATATTTTTGCAGGCCAAGTTCATCGTACATTCTTTTAAAGATTAAATATAGTACATTTTCTGTACTAGTAAGGGGGTTGGATACTGCCTTAAATACGCGCCAAATACGCCCCCTAGGTGTTCGTTTTAACGCATAGTGCGTATTTCACCACTAGATGAGTTGAACAAAAAACGTACAACTCGTACAATAGCGGTCTTGAGTTTTAACCCTCACTTTTGACGAATTTTAGGCATTTTTTTAAACTTGTAATGAATTACTCTAGCGTTATTCACGGTTTTGCCATTGGTCCCCATCAGCTTGAAAATGGCTTGATTTTGGCACCCATGGCAGGCATTACTGACCGCCCATTTCGGCACCTGTGCCGTCAACTTGGTGCGGGGCTTGCTGTTGCCGAAATGCTCACTTCTGACACTTCTTTGTGGCATACACAAAAATCTCAACGTCGCTTACCCCATGCTGATGACGGTACGCCTATTAGTGTACAAATAGCTGGCAGTGATCCAGGTCAAATGGCACATGCTGCCCAAGCTAATGTGGTGCTAGGGGCTCAGATTATAGATATCAATATGGGTTGCCCTGCAAAAAAGGTACTCAAAAAAGCCGCAGGTTCAGCATTATTGCGAGATCCTGAATTGGTTAAAGACATACTAACAGCCGTAGTTTCTGCCGTAGACGTGCCTGTAACGTTAAAAATACGCACGGGCTGGAGCACTGACCAACGTAATGGCTTAGATATTGCCAACATTGCCCAAGATGCAGGCATCCAGGCCCTAGCAGTGCATGGCAGAACCCGTGCCTGTGGATTTAAAGGCGAGGTAGAGTACGACACTATCGCTGCAATCAAGCAGGCCTTAGACATTCCTGTGATCGCTAACGGTGACATCAATACTGTAGAAGATGCTACCAATGTCCTCTCTCATACTGGCGCGGATGGGCTTATGATAGGCAGAGGCGCCCAAGGTAATCCCTGGTTATTTCAACAGATGCACCACTACCTTAAACATGGAACACCCCTGAAAAAGCCTAGCAACGCCATAATGTGGTATGTATTACAGCAACACCTATATGGCCTGTATAGCCTATATGGAGAGGTGATGGGACCGCGTATTGCACGTAAACATGTGGGTTGGTATTTGAAACAAGAACCTGCCCAGCGCAAACTATTTAATCAATTACAAAACCAACTGCAACAACTGGAATTTTTAAACCACTATTTTGCCAGCACTGAAGAACAGGCGGCTTAATACTATGAGCTATAACACTAAAAACACGATGAATAGCATGACACAAATCACTAGCCCAACCACAAACACTAGCAGTAATGCTGCCAACCCAACAATCGTTGAAGATCGTGAAGCCGAGCAACTACAAGTGCCTAGGTCCTTACGACAAAGTGTTGAACAATCTTTAACTCAGTACTTTAACGAACTCGATGGCCAGCAAACTACCGCACTATATGATTTATTCATGCACCAGGTAGAAGCACCATTATTTGAGTGTGTCATGCAACACACACAAGACAACCAGTCTAAGGCGGCTGCGTTACTTGGCCTTAACCGAGGCACCTTGCGCAAAAAATTAAAACAATACGATTTACTTTAGACAGCACCCATCTCCAAAGTTAAAAGGAAAGAATCATGTCATATGCACACGCCATTCGCCGCGCTCTTATCAGCGTTTCAGACAAACAAGGCATTGTAGAATTTGCCCAACAGCTGAGCCAATCCGGGGTGGAAATTTTATCCACTGGGGGCACCTTTAAGCTATTAAATGATGCGGGTATTGCTGCTATTGAAGTGTCTGATTACACTGGTTTTCCAGAAATGATGGATGGTCGTGTGAAAACATTGCACCCGAAAATTCACGGTGGCATTTTGGGCCGCCGCGGGCAAGACGACGATGTGATGGCAGAGCACGGCATTGATGCGATTGACCTGGTGGTAGTAAATTTATATCCCTTTAAGGCCACCATTGAGCGTGATGACTGCACCTTAGACATGGCCATTGAAAATATCGACATTGGCGGACCTACCATGGTGCGCTCGGCTGCAAAGAACAACAAACACGTCGCTATTGTAGTGAACTCCTCCGACTACGCAGGCATCCTTGAAGAACTCAAGGCTACAGGTGGGTTAAGCCAAAGCACACGCACAGACCTGGCCTGCAAAGCATTTGAGCACACGGCTATGTACGACGGGGCTATCGCTAATTACTTGGGTGCACAGCTGGATATAAGCTCCAAGTTCCCCCGTACATTTAACACCCAATTTAAAAAAGTTCAGGATATGCGTTACGGAGAAAACCCACATCAAGATGCCGCTTTTTATATCGAACATGAACCTAAAGAAGCCAGCGTAGCCACTGCACGCCAGGTGCAAGGCAAAGCACTTTCTTTTAACAATATTGCGGATACAGATGCTGCCATAGAGTGTGTAAAAGCCTTCCAAGATCCTGCATGTGTCATCGTTAAACACGCCAACCCTTGCGGTGTGGCAATGGGTAACGACATCACCGAAGCCTATGAGAAAGCCTACAGCACCGATCCCACATCTGCTTTTGGTGGCATTATTGCGTTTAACCGTGAGCTAGATGCAGGCACTGCACAACGTATTATCGATCGACAGTTTGTAGAAGTGATTATCGCACCAAGTGTCAGCATTTCTGCAGCGGCAACCTTAGCCCGAAAGCCTAATGTTAGGGTATTAAGCTGTGGCGACTTACCTCACTTACATGTAGCAGAGTTAGATTACAAGCGCGTCACTGGAGGCTTATTAGTTCAAGACCGTGATTTAGGCCAAATACTTGAAGCTGACCTAAAAATCGTTAGCCACCGCATGCCCACAGAATCTGAAATGCACGACCTACAGTTTGCTTGGAAAGTAGCAAAATATGTTAAATCCAATGCCATTGTATATTGCAAAGGCGGCATGACAATTGGTGTTGGTGCTGGTCAAATGAGCCGTATTTACAGCGCTAAAATAGCGGGAATTAAGGCCAGTGATGAAGGCTTAGAAGTTAAAGGCTCAGTGATGGCATCCGATGCCTTTTTCCCCTTCCGTGATGGCATTGATGCCGCTGCAGAAGCTGGCATTAGTGCCATTATTCAACCAGGTGGCTCAATGCGGGATGATGAGATTATTGCTGCGGCCGATGAACACAACATTAGTATGATATTTACTGGAATGCGCCACTTCCGTCATTAAGACGATCGCTAGTCCTACTATTCGCTATTTTTCGCGAGGGACATGTGTAATGGCAATAGACGTAGACGCATAAGCAACAGGAAACAACATGAACGTATTAATTATCGGTGGTGGTGGTCGTGAACACGCCCTTGCATGGCAAGCCTCTAAAAACCGCGGTGTACACAAAATATTCGTAGCACCAGGCAATGCTGGCACGGCCTTAGAAAACAAAACCGAAAACGTTGCCATTGATGTGATGGACATTGAAGGTCTATTAGACTTTGCCAAGAAAAACAATATAGACCTAACCATCGTAGGGCCTGAAGCACCGCTAGTAGCAGGCGTGGTGGATCTATTTCGCGCTGCAGGCATGGATATTTTTGGTCCAACACAAGGTGCTGCACAGCTTGAAGGCTCTAAAGCCTTTGCTAAAGACTTCCTCAAGCGCCATAACATCCCTACAGCAGCATACGAAACCTTTACAGAGATTGCCCCTGCTGTTGAATACATCAAGGCCCAAGGCGCTCCCATTGTTGTTAAAGCAGACGGTTTAGCTGCAGGCAAGGGCGTAATTTTAGCAGACACGGTAGAGCAAGCCTGTGCAGCAGTTGAAGACATGCTAGCGGGCAACGCTTTTGGTGAGGCCGGAAACCGCGTCGTTATTGAAGAGTTTTTAATCGGCGAAGAAGCTAGCTTTATTGTAATGGCAGACGGAACAAATGTGTTGCCATTGGCTTCTAGTCAAGACCACAAAGCACGGGACGAAGGTGATCAAGGCCCTAACACAGGCGGTATGGGCGCATACTCACCCGCCCCTGTAGTTGACGAAGTGATGCATAAGCGCATTATGGATGAAGTCATCATGCCAACCGTTAACGGTATGGCTGACGATGGTCATGTGTATACCGGCTTTCTATACGCAGGCATCATGGTCGCTGCCGACGGCACGCCTAAGGTGCTCGAATTCAACTGCCGTTTTGGTGACCCAGAAACACAACCTATTATGATGCGTCTTAAAAATAGCATTGTAGAACTTTGTATCGCAGGCACCATGGGTGTACTAGATCAAACCATGGCTTATTGGGACGATCGACCTGCCGTGGGCGTAGTGCTAGCCGCTAAAGGCTACCCAGATAACTACCCTAAAGGTGATGTTATCAACCTACCCGAAGATACCGATAGAACCTGTAAAATCTTCCATGCCGGTACCGCTCTTAATGAAGACGGCATGGTGGTCACTAACGGCGGGCGGGTTCTTTGCGCTGTGGCACTGGGTGATACAGTGGGCGAAGCGCAACATAAAGCCTATGAACTTGCCGACAAAATCAGCTGGGATGGTATGTTTTGCCGTCGTGATATTGCCTATCGGGCCATTGCCCGGGAGCTACTTCATTAATAAGCCAACTTTAAGTGAACACTAATTGGGTACTATATGAGCACTATTTTTGACAAGATCATCAGCCGAGAAATTCCAGCTGATATCGTTTATGAGGATGAACACGTTTTGGCTTTTAAGGACATCGCACCTAAAGCGCCAGTGCATTACTTAATTATTCCCAAACAGCCCATAGCCACGCTTAATGACGCCAATCCGGAGGATAAAGCACTGTTAGGCCACATGATGCTTACGGCGGCTAAACTAGCTAAAGAAGCGGGTGTTGCCGAAGGTGGTTACCGGGTGCAGATGAACTGCAATCCAGACGGAGGCCAAGTGGTGTATCACATTCATTTACATGTGATGGGTGGTAGAGCGTTTAGCGCCTAGTAGAGTGCCTAAGTAGAGTACTTAGTAGAGCTGAGTGTGTTTGAAAATACCGTTAGAGCAGATCTTTAAGGGCCTGCACTAACATCTCACATTCACTGGCACTGCCTATACTAATACGCAAGTAGTTGGTGATACGTGGGCTACTGGTGAGGTGTCGCACAATAATATCTTGTTGCCTTAATGCGGCTGCAATAGCTACGGCATCCATAGTTTCATGGGTTACAAACAAGAAGTTCGCATGGGAGTTTGTCATGCTAAAGCCCAATGCCTGCAACTGCTGCGCAAGTTCTTCCCGTTGCGCTATGTTGGCCTGGCAAGTGTGTTGGAAGTAGTCTTCATCTTCTATTGCTGCAATGGCCCCCGCTTGAGCTTCACGGCTCAAAGGGTATGAATTAAAGCTATTCTTCACGCGTTCCAAAGCTTCTATAAGATGATTTTGGCCAAACGAAAAACCCACCCTTAATCCCGCTAACGAACGCGACTTTGACAAAGTTTGTACCACCAAAATATTATCAAACTCTGGCACTAACTGCGTAGCCGACTGGCCACCAAAATCAATATAGGCCTCGTCTATCACTACCACCCTGTTAGGGTTAGCTGTAAGTAATTCACGGATAGCGTCTAGGCTGAGTAACTCGCCAGTAGGCGCATTGGGGTTGGGTAAAATCACACCACCATTGGGCTTCTGATAGTCTGCCACATTAATAGTGAGGTCTTCCGACAGAGGCACTTCGCACTTCTCTATACCGTATAAACCACAATACACTGGGTAGAAACTGTAGCTAATATCGGGCATCAACAAAGGTTGGCCATGTTGCAATAATGCCTGAAAAGCATGGGCTAACACTTCATCAGACCCGTTACCTACAAACACCTGATCCGCCGTTAAACCTGCATAAGAGGCCAAACACTTGCGCAATTCGGTGGCGTTAGGGTCTGGGTACAACCGGAGTGAATCGCCCAATTGATCCTGCATTGCTGCCAGCACTTTAAGCGAAGGCGGAAATGGGTTTTCATTGGTATTAAGCTTCACTAAGTTACTAAATAAGTTACTTGGCTTAGGCTGCTCTCCTGGCACATATGGCGATAACTCATGCACTTTAGGTGACCAAAAACGACTTAGATCTGTGTTCGATGAACTCAAGTTAGGTATCCAACTCTACAATTTCGTAATCGTGAGTCATTACCACTCCACCTTTCTCCAACATGATAGAAGCAGAGCAATACTCTTCAGCAGATAATTGAATAGCCCGGGCTATATGTTTTTCTTTCAAGTTTCGGCCCGTCACTACAAAGTGAACGTGGATCTTGGTGAATACAGAAGGTACAGCGTCGGCACGTTCTGCGCTCAACTCTGCAACACAATCTGTTACGTCTTGACGGGCTTTTTTAAGAATAGTCATCACGTCAAAAGCTGTGCAACCACCTAGCCCCATCAGTAATAATTCCATTGGCCTAGCACCAAGGTTTTCACCACCCAAATTAGGTGGGCCATCTAACGTCACTGTATGGCCTGTGCCCGATTCAGCGTTAAAACTAACGCCACCGGCCCAACTGATTTTTGCTTCCATAATGTTCTACTGCCTAATACATGTTGATCTATGACTGCTACTGCTGTGGGCGCCAAGTTTGAGTACGACCAAACAAAGAAATACCAATATAGCCACGCAGATCTAAGGTGCCATCGGCATTAAGTTTAATAGTGCACTTGTAAGCTTTACCGTTACCTGGATCGTAAATAGTGCCGCCCTTCCAATTATGCTTGCCTTTCTTTTCACCAATGTAGGCCATATCATTAAGCATCACTAAACCAATAATCGGTTGGCTATGTTGTGTAGCGTCTGGATTATTACGGTCTACTTTTATTTGGCCATCTAATCCATCGGCATGACCTACAGCATAGGTTGGCTCTTTTAAAGAGACAAATTTACCGAAATACTGACCATCTTGTTGATAAATTTCAACCACTGCCTTGTCGTCTGGAGTAATCCACGAACCAACAATTTGATCGCCATTAGCCCATACAGAAGTGGTGCTTAGTACCCAAACCAAAGCAACTAGTGCGGTAAGCAACACGGCTTTTATGATACGAAGGACTGGGCTAACAACCGGCGTTGCAATGGCGCGGGTGTGGGGAGGAAAAGAGTTTTTCATAACAAATGATCTCTTACTGTTGTTAATTATGATTAACCGAACAGCTCGGCTAATTTTGCACCAGGGTCATTGGCGCGCATAAAGGATTCTCCTACCAAAAAAGCATTCACATTTTGGTCTTGCATCAACACTACATCAGCAGGAGTATGAATACCACTTTCGGTAATCACCATTCGATCTTCTGGCATCATGGCCAATAAATCAAAGGTTGTCTGCAGAGTCAGCTCGAAAGTGTGTAAATTTCGATTATTAATACCCACCAAAGGAGTACTTAACTGTAAGGCACGGGCCAACTCATGTGCATCGTGCGACTCTACCAATACATCCATACCTAAGTCTTCAGCTAACTGAGCCAACTGCTGCATTTGTTGATCTTCCAAGCAGGCCACAATCAGCAAAATACAATCGGCACCCATGGCTCTAGATTCATACACTTGATATGGGTCTACAATAAAATCTTTACGAATAACAGGCAGCTCACAAGCTGCACGCGCTTGTTGTAAATAGTCTTCGTGGCCTTGAAAGAAATCGGCGTCTGTTAATACCGACATACACGCTGCGCCACCGGCTTGGTAGCTGGCTGCTATTGCTGCCGGATTAAAACTTTCACGAATAACGCCCTTACTAGGAGAGGCTTTTTTAGCTTCGGCAATCACCGCCGGCAAGCCTAGGTCTAACTTGGCTTGCATGGCTTTGGCAAAACCACGTGGGGCCATAGGCCCACTACGGTTGGCTTCTATCCTTAATTTTAAGTCATCAATAGTGGTATGTTGCTGACGCTCGGCTATCTCTTCAAGCTTGCGGGCTACGATGCGTTTAAGGACCGTTGGGGTGTTCATTATGCATTTAACCCTTGTGTATATTGGATAAGGTCATCAAGCTTTTGTCGGGCTCCGCCACTGCTGATAGCAATTCTAGCCTGCTCTATACCTGCTGCCAGGTCTACCGCTAAATCTGCACTATAAATAGCCGCACCCGCATTAAGAAGCAACATATCCAAGGGTGCACCTGATTCGCCAGCAAAGGCTTGCTTAATCAATTTTAGGCTGCCTATGGCATCGTCTACTACTAAGGCGTCTAAGTTTCCATGAGATACGTTGTAATCAGCAGGATCAATGGTGTATTCAGTAATTTCGCCGTGCTTAAGCTCCACCACATGAGTAGGCGCGGCAATACTAATTTCATCTAAGCCATCTTCAGAGTGAACCACCATAACGTGCTTACTGCCTAACCGCTGCAACACTTGCGCCATAGGCAGTTGCCATTGGCGGCTAAAGACACCTAACACCTGATGTGGCGCGCCAGCTGGGTTGGTGAGTGGGCCTAAAATATTAAATAGGGTTCGTATAGCCATTTCACGACGCGGGCCAATGGCATGTTTCATTGCGCTATGGTGGGCAGGAGCAAACATAAAGCCCACACCTAACCTTGCAATGCACTGCTCTACCTGAAAGGGCTTGAGCATAATATCTACACCAGCCGCTTCCAGTAGATCGGAACTGCCACTTTTAGAAGAAATGGATCGGTTACCGTGTTTGGCTACTTGGGCACCAGCTGCTGATGCAATAAAAGCACAGCCTGTAGATACGTTGAATATGCCCGAACTGTCACCACCAGTGCCACAGGTGTCGATGACATGATCACCTGTTACTATCACCCCAGAGGCTAAGGCGCGCATGGCAATCACCGCACCGGTAATTTCGTCTACAGTTTCACCTTTCATGCGCAAACCAACCAAAAACCCGCCCACTTGAGCCTGTGTTGCTTCGCCAGTCATAATAAGGTTCATTACGGCCTGCATTTGGGCTTGGCTTAAGTCTTGTCGGTCGGTAACGGCGGCAATCGCCTGCTGCATATTCATGGAGAACCCTTATTCAACTAAGCAAATTTTGAAGATGCTCTACTCTAGCAAATAACGCCGTCAATAATTAGGCTTTATAGCCAGCATTTAGCAAATAATTAGGGCTTTTTTGCGTTAGAGATTAGCGTTTGAGGAAATTGGCCAAAAGTGCATGGCCTTGATGGGTTAATACAGATTCTGGATGGAACTGAACGCCTTCTACATCGAGGGTTTTATGGCGAATTCCCATAATCACCTGTTTTTCACCTGCAGCATTTAAACTCCATGCTGTGGCTTCTAAACATTCGGGTAAAGAAGCGGCGTCTACCACTAAGGAATGGTATCGAGTGGCTTCTACAGGCTGATCTAAGCCAGCAAACACACCGCCTTGACTGTGGGACACCATAGAGGTTTTTCCATGCATCACTTTTTCTGCACGAACCACCTTCCCGCCAAATACCTGACCAATACTCTGGTGGCCTAAACACACACCTAATATCGGAATTTTACCGGCAAAGTGAGCTATAGCAGCCATAGATATGCCCGCTTCGTTAGGCGTACGAGGCCCTGGAGAAATCACTAAATGGCTAGGTGCTAATCGTGCAATTTCTGCCAGACTGATTTCATCATTACGGTAAACCACAACTTCGGCACCCAGTTCGCGAAAATAGCGCACTAGGTTATAGGTGAACGAATCGTAGTTATCGAGCATTAACAGCACAGAAAAGCTCCATTGGGAGATATATAACAAACGGTTTAACCGGTTGAACTGACCAGCATTATACTCGCTGGCAACCAGCAAACCTACCCATGCTTTACCCTAAGCTACACGAAATTTTCTTAAGCCTATCATCATTAAGCCAGTAGCCAATAGTAGATACACCACCATAGTTAATACCGCTTGCTGAAAACTATAACCTTGATCAACCAAATACCCTAGCCACACAGGGCCTAGGGCTGAGGCGAATACCACAAAGGTCCAATACAAACTCTTAATAGATCCTAAGTAACGTACCCCATAGCATTCTGGCCAAAGTGCAGCTTGGGCTGTTTGCGCTAATCCTGAACCTATTCCTAGGAACACCATATAAGGCCAAATAACCCAATAACTATCCACTAGGTTAATCATTAGCAGAGCTGCGACTAAGGGCAACAGAGTAAATGGCATGAGTGAGAGTGCACTAAAGCGATCAATAAGTTGGCCGGCAATAACGGCCATAACCGTGGCTACGAATGAATAGAGTAAGTAGTTACCAGTGATAAAGGTATGAGACCAGCCCTTTTCATCGGCCAGATTAAGGTGATGAAAAAATAGTGCTGTACTCACCAAAGAAGTGGCTGATACGCCTGGTAAAATTAAATAAAAGCGATAGTCTTTGAGTACATCTCGGCGGCGCCATGACATTGCACTGGTTGCATCTTCAATAACTGAAGAAACCTCTTTGTTAGCAACTGAGGAAGCTTCACGGGCTGTGAGCTTTTGTTCGTAGTCTTGGTGACGGGAATTGTGGCCCCGCAGCAACCACGTAGTAGCCGGTAGTATCAGCAACAGGACAATGAGAGCAACGCCCGTATAGCTCCAACGCCAGCCCACGGCAGCGATAGCCATAACGGCTATCAGCGGTAATATGGCCTCGCCCGCAGCAAAACCCATCGCCACCATCGCTGTGGCTTTACCCCGTTGTTGGTCGAAATAACGGCCCATGGAAGTATAGGCCACATGACTCATTAACCCTTGGCCAGATTGACGTAATAAAAACACCCCTACCACTAGCCAACCAATGCTATGCACTTGGGTAATAAACCAACACGCAAATGCTAAAAATAAAACCACAAAAAACGTGTACCGCTGTAATGGCACTTGATCAATTAATTTACCCGTAACAGGCAATAACAAAGCACTCAATAAGGTACCCGCCATATAAATGCCACCCCATTGAGTG
>Ga0302118_10000474_pt1 | contig 18911 bp, 12 predicted proteins | sample AG5_331_MG_FD_203126 | JGI IMG/M metagenome (GOLD analysis project Ga0302118, IMG submission 203126) | Marine microbial communities from Western Arctic Ocean, Canada - AG5_33.1 | ecosystem: Environmental > Aquatic > Marine > Oceanic | place: Canada: Western Arctic Ocean | collected 2017-10-01 | reverse complement strand
ATATCTCTAGCCTCTCTAGCGATTTCAAGAGCGATGTCAACATTGTTCATCTTAGCGAGTGAAATATGTTCAGGAATCCATGAGCCATTATCCTTCTTTCGTCCTAACTCAAACGCCAACAACTGCCCCTTGGTAATCTCCCTCAACATCCAAGCCAACTTATTCTGTACAAGTTGGTAAGCAGCAATTGGATGGTCAAATTGAATACGCGAAAGTGAATATTCCCTTGCCGAATTAAAGCAAGCTTGAGCAGCACCTAGTGCCCCCCAAGAAATCCCAAAACGTGCATTGTTGAGGCAAGAAAAAGGACCCTTCAGTCCCTTCACACCTGGCAAAATCCTGTCTTTTGGAATCTTGCAATCTTGGAACACTAACTCGCTGGTCACACTAGCCTTCAGCGAATACTTCCCGGTCATTTCTGGAGCGGAGTATCCTTCATCACCGGTTTCAACAATGAAACCACGAATAACGCCATCCAATTTCGCCCAAACTACTGCCAAATCAGAAATAGTACCATTTGTAATCCACATCTTTGCACCATTCAGCAAGAAGTGGTCGCCTTTGTCTTCGGCCTTAGTAATCATATCACCTGGATTTGAGCCATAATCTGGCTCAGTCAATCCGAAACAGCCGATTAAATCACCCGAAGCCATTCCCGGCAAGTATTTCTGCTTCTGTTCTTCACTACCAAAATCCCAAATTGGATACATTGCTAGAGAACCCTGAACACTCGCAAATGAGCGGAGTCCAGAGTCACCACGTTCTAACTCTCGACAAATCACACCGTATGCAACATAGGAAAGTCCTGGGCAACCATAGCCTTCTAGCGGTGCACCAAGCACCCCCATTTCACCAAGTGCCACACGCCATTCGTCAGGGAAAACACCCTCACTGCAAGCCTTTTCGATTTTTGGCAATACTTCATCATCAACCCAGTCGCGAACCATATCGCGGACCATTATTTCCTCATCGGTAAGTTGTGAATCGAGATCGTAGAAATCAAGTGCTTCGTACACCATCTCTGCCACCCTTGATTATCTGCGGCCTTCAACGGCTCATCAATGCTCCGATTGAGTCAGTTGCTTCACTTTTTAGCACCCTTTCTCGCTTTGCCTTGCAATTGACCTTTACTTTCCTTAGCCGCCTCTCTCTTTGCGTCCAATCGACCATTTGACCAAGCCATGTATTTTTTCTGCAAGGCTGGTGAACTCATGTAAATCAATCCAACAACCACACCAGGAACTGCGATAATGACGAGCATTGGCGCAAGAGCAGCCACTAGGTTTTCCGAAATTGTATTTTGAGGTGGATAATAATACACCACCCGACCGTAAGAAGTAACGGCATATCCTTCGTCAGAATTGATTGCCCAACCACCTACGAGTGACTCCCCCCTTAGTGCTGCATCATCTCCGGTAGCATCTGAATTTTCCAACCATGGATAGGCCAGCCCCATTCCATCATTACCACCTTTGATATCCCAATCAACCCAGCCAAAAGGTGCTGTTTGCAAAAGTAAGTGATTATTGTCACGAACATGTATCCCGGTGAATTCTCCAGAAATTTCTACATTCTTGACTAACACATATGAAGTTGCAGGATTGTTCAAATCTAGTTCAACAATACCGACTGAATGCCCTTGGCCAACTCCGAAACACCTGTCTCTCTCAGCATGAGGGCATTCAACTGAGAACCATCTGGTACCTTCACTGCCTGAAAGCCAGTGAAGTTCATGCTGTTGGTCAATAACAGCCATTCCATCTGATTCAGTTGCTACTAGGCACATTGCATGCATCTTGTGCAAGCAACTAATGTCTAGAATTGGTGAACTCTTGCTATTATTCAATGGGAAATACTCGGAATTACCGTTAGCATCCTCTCTGAATCTAGTGATGACACCACTATTTGCTCCAACGTAAGCCCAGTTACCTGATGAATCCCAAGTTACAGCATTCAAATTTTGGGACATTAAATTTCCTGTTGAGCCAGGCACATGAGTTACAGAGTGCTCATCTCTTGTATAACGCAAGAGTGTCCCCTCATCCCCTGCGAGTAATGCAGTAAGGCCTTGAGGGTGCCAATCAACATCATTTAGGTCATCTTCGTCATTAGAATTTAATTGAACCTGATTGAACGGTTTACCTGCAGCGATAAAATGGGCATATCCCAGTGTCCCAACTAAAAGTACATCTTCTCCTGATGGTGAAACTGCTAGAGCATCAATACCCATATCTGAGTCGCCAATGAACAGTTCTGTCGATACCACTACCACCGAGGAACTTTCTTGCGCCACTGCCGTTGGGACTAGTAGAAGAAGCAATACTAGAGGTATGGTGACCCGCCGCATGAACAAGCCCACCGGCACCGGTGATTTATCCTTCACGGATGATTAAGAATGGTGTTTGATAGAATAAGTTTGAACCACATGAGCCTCTCGGACCCGTTCATGGAGACCTTTGAGGTTAAGCGCGGGATAGCTAAGAGTGTATTAGGAGACGGAGGACTGGGGGCCCTTGCAGGCAAATATTTTGACGATGTGGAAGCATCTAATGACGATGGTTTTGAAGGAAATTTTGGAATCTTGATAAAAGTCAATGCTCATTACAATGCTAAAGGACAATTAGTAACCGATGTTGAACAGATGAAAGGTAGTGATCTAGAAGAATTCCTTTCGGCTGATGGCGGTCGGGAGAAAGCAATGGATTCACGCCGACGATGGTCGGAGTTCCTTGATTCTGCAACTGGATACTCACCAAAACAACGCGGCGACAAAGCGAAAGAATCCGCCAAGAAAGCATCTAAGGCGAAATCTGCTGTTTCACAGGCGCGTCATTTCATGAAACTGTCAGATGTGAGTGAAGAAAAGTCAGCTTTAGCTGAAGAATTAATCACTGAGATTCAAGAATGCTTAGACAGAGGTGACTTTACCCGTGCAGCAAGCCGTGGTGAAAAACTAGGGAAAATGTTCTAAGGTGAAAAAAAATGGAAGATGAAGATCTCTCTACGCTCTCAGCAGAACACAAAGAGAAAGTCTTAGCCATGTTCACCGACGCTGATGAAGTAGTTGGTGTAAATCACCTAGTTGATTGCCTGAGTAATTCCACTTCACATGCAGGTGATGGTATTATCAGAGCCTATGTTGGATTTGAGCCATCGGGAAAAGCACATATCGGCTGGAAAGTAATTTCACAAGCCCTCAGGCGCCTGCTTGATGCAGATGTAAACGTACTAATCTTCCTTGCCGATTGGCACGCCTGGGTGAATGACAAATTTGGCGGCGATATGGACAAAATCCAGACAACAGGTCGTTACATGGAAGAGGTGTTCAGAGCACTACTTGGACACCCAGAAGAGGGTGAAGGGGCAGGCCAAATTCGGTTTCTCTATGCTAGTGAATTAATGGATTCAGGTGATTACTGGGCGCGAGTGCTAAAATGTTCCAAAAACATGAGTTTAGACCGTGTGCGTCGCACTTTCAGCATAATGGGAAGAGACGAAGATTCATCTGATGGCGACTTGTCAAAATTCTTCTATCCAGCAATGCAAGCAGCTGACATATTTGAATTACAGATTGACATTGCTGTTGGGGGTATGGACCAACGCAAAGCACACATGTACATGCGACGCGTTGCTGACCGTCATAATTGGTTGAAAGCAACCTGTGTGCACACACCAATTCTCTCAGGACTCAAAGTATCAGGAGCAAGAATGGAATCTTTTGACCACAAAATGAGTAAATCCGACCCGTCCGGAGCGATCTTGCTACATGACAATGCCAAGAAAATGCGCAAGAAAATGCGCAAGGCTTACCTCGACCCACAAGATGAAAATTCACCCGTTTACGAATTGGTGGAACACATTATTTTCCCAGAGTTAGGAACCTTAACCATCACACCAAAACCGGAGTACGGAGAGCCTACCACATGGGATAACCTAGACTTACTGAAGGCCGCCCTAGCAAGCGGAGAGGTTCACCCCTTAGACTTCAAATTCGGGGTAGCTGACGGATTATCAGAAACTTTGGCCCAGTTAACCGCTCATTTTGATAATAAACCAGAACTTCTTGATGAAATCAATGCTATCACTGGGAATTGAACTTTCAACACCTAGGATTACCATTTCACCACCTATTACGCCACCATGCATATTGATGTTGGGAGAGGGTTCTAATGCAAAGTGCCGGCGGAATTGGACTAGTGGTTAACATGATAAATGTTGGAATCGATGATATCGCAATCCATTTCCCAAAGATCTACTTCGATATGAAGGATTTCGCAGAACTAAGAGGTGCGGATTACGGGAAACTCAATCGTGGTTTAGGCCTCTCAGCGATGTCTGTCCCAGACATTCACGAAGATACTGCTACTATGGGTGCAAATGCTGTCACTCGACTGATAGACCGTAACGGATTAGACCCTAATGACATTGGAAGAATGTATTTAGGTACAGAATCTGCTTTAGATGGTGCAAAACCAACTGCAACCTACATCTTGGATATGCTAACCCAACGATATTCAAAACAATACGGTGAAGATTGCTTCCGTAACTGTGATGTTGTTGACATGACATTCGCTTGCATCGGCGCAGTTGATGCACTTCACAATACACTTGATTGGGTCGCCCGAGGTGGCTCAGATGAAGGAAGAGTAGGCGTAGTTGTCTTCTCAGACAATGCGAAGTATGACCTTGAGTCAAGTGGAGAGTATACACAAGGAGCAGGTGGAGGCGCTATTCTTGTGCGTCATAATCCACGCCTCATTGCTATCCCAGATACATGGGGAATCTCAACAACTCCTGTCCACGACTTCTTCAAGCCACGCCGTGAAGTATCTCTCACCTCAATTATTACCCATGTGGTTCAACTCGCTAGGGAAACCGGAGAGACACTCAAAGAAGGAGTCGCAGAGCGAATGATCAAACATCTTCCAAAATCAACCGTTCGCCGACTGGGTATATTTTCCCACGGCGAAGAAAAAATACAGGTTCACCGTGATGAGCCAGTATTTGATGGGCAATTTTCCAACCGCTGCTACCAAGAAGCCGTGAAAACTGCTTTCTTAAACTTCCAGAGCAAAGCGGTGAAGAGTGGCCGATATAATGCTAAAACCGATGAGATTCTAACAGAACAATGGATTCGGATCATCATGCATCTACCTTATGCTTTCCAAGCAAAGAGGATGTTCCCAGATGTATTCCGTCACGACCGCAGAAATGAACCAATGTGGAAGGAAGTCATTGCTGAGATTGGTGAAGAACCAGACCGAGCAGAGTTTGATGACACTCCTGAAGGCGAAATTGAATGGGATAGAGCCCAGGACTTGTACCGCAGAGCAATTGCAAAAACTACCCAATACCAAGAATTCCAAAATATTAGAATTGAGAAGGCTCAACGTGCTTCAAGCCTAATTGGAAACCAATACACTGGCTCTATATTCCTAGCCATAATGTCGACTTTTGAGTCTGACTATGAAGATAATGAAAACATTGAGAATAATTATTTCGGATTGTGTGGTTATGGTTCGGGAGCCAAAGCAAAGGTGTTTGAAGGAAAAGTTTCACCACAATGGCGAGAGATTGTATCCCGCTGGAACATGTTTGAAAGAATGGCTGGACGAATCGCCATTGACAAATCTACTTACGAAGAACTACACAAAGGGCTTCGTGAAATTTCTGTTGTCGAGCCGAAAGGTGAGTTTGCTCTTGTTGAAATTCAGTCAGAGGGAGCCTATGAAGGGGCTCGAACATACCGCTGGGTCGCTTAACTTGGTCAATTGTACCTAAGATATCCGATTTCGTTAATCGAAATCAGACTTCATATAGATACTCAAGATACTCGTCTGGAGTAAGAAGGTCTTCTTCATCTAACTCATCAGGCCGGATATTCATTAACCAACCATCACCATACGGATCTTCATTGACTAATTCAGGACTATCCTCAACTTCACCATTTAATTCTATGACATGGCAAGCAACTGGAGCATATATTACGTGTCTACCATTTGATGTTCTAAGTGTTGCTAGGGTTTCCTCTTCCAAAACTTCGTGGCCACTTGCACCAGCATCTTTGGCGCCAGTCCCAATCTGATCTGACTCGCCATCATCATTAAATTCGTCATACTCATCAACATTTGATTGCTGGGCAAGAACTACTCTAATCATATCCCCAAGTTCTGCCTGCAGGAAATCAGTAATCCCTATCTTGTATAAATCGCCAACTTCAGCGTCAGAATCTAATTTTTGATACCAAAGGTGCCCTTTTGAATACTTTCTGTCATCTATAATCTTGAATTCTATAAACTCGTCCTCTTCTGTCATGAATAATACCCCTTTTGCCGCGCCGACTTTTGCCTCATATTTAATGATTTGAGTTACAATGCCAAAATTTCACCCTCAATACATCATAGCGACCCGTTATGAATAGGGAGCGGGTGCCGTTACTACAGGTGAAACAGGTGGACTTCAGAGAAAGTGATGAACAAAGCATGATTCGAGCCATGGTGAGAGATTTCGCCGAATCAGTACTCCCCCCAACCATTTCACAAAGAGACAAGGAACAAATCCCACCTACAGAAGAATGGCAGACATTTTGTCAAGAAACTGGCCTACAGGGAATTACCATTGCGGAGGAATACGGCGGCATGCCAGTAGATGATATCAGTGAAGCGATTATCATTGAAGAGTTAGCTCGCGTTGATGCCTCGTTCTCAGTATTTTACTGCGTCCATGTTGGACTTTGTTCCAAGACTATTACACTACATGGAACGGATGAGCAGAAGCAGAAATATTTGACTCAACTAGCGGCTGATAAAGTGGGTGCATATTCACTATCAGAGGCTGGAGCTGGTACTGATGCAGGCGCCCTTTCATGCAAAGCAGAGTTGTCACCAGATGGTTCCCATTACGTTCTGAACGGAATGAAAATGTGGGTCACAAACGGTGCATCAGCAGACATTTATGTTCTCTTTGCAAAGGTGGTTGAGCACCCCGAATATGGTGTTAAGAAGCATGGTGGAACAACTGCTTTTATCGTCGAAAAAACGTTTGATGGATTCACCGTCGGTAAGAAAGAAGACAAACTAGGAATCCGTAGCAGTGACACATGTACGCTAGTCCTTGAAGACTGTAAAATACCAGTAGAAAATGTACTTGGGGAGGTTGGCAAAGGTTTCTCAATTGCCATGAATGCTTTGGATAACTCACGCATTGGCATCGCCGCACAAGCACTAGGGATATCGCAAGGAGCGTTTGAGGCATCACTGAAATATGCTCACGAAAGAGAGACTTTTGGAAAGCCTTTAGCAGCCCACCAAATGATTACCTCATACCTCGCAGATATGGCAACACGCATCGATGCATCCCGTCTCTTAGTATACCGGGCCGCCCATGCAAAACAATTGCATTACGAAGAAGGAGCACCTCGACACACCAATGAAGCAAGCATGGCAAAACTGTTCGCAGGGGACACCGCAATGTGGGTTGCTGAACGGGCTGTACAAATTCACGGCGGATACGGATATGTCACCGAATTCCCCGTAGAGAGATTCTTCCGGGACGCAAAAATCACCCAGATTTATGAAGGAACTCAAGAAGTTCAGAGATTGGTAATTGCTCGAAATCTAAAATGAATATTAGTAAATTCAGGCAGATTAAGCCTAAGGCTTTCTGTAATTACGGCCATCTCAATTGCGGCCAATCACTTGGGTCACTTTCTTCCCAGTCAATATCATTGAGCATAGAGTGTAGTTCATCAAGAGAGGACACATTATTTTCCACTTGTAAGCGGTGAAGATAATCTTTCAGTCGACCAAGCCTGATCCCTGGTTTAATTCCAGTTTTATCTACAATCCAGTGACCATCCGCCAAGGCAACATCCTTAGCGTCATTTTCTGGAAGTTGATTTAGAGCTGCTTGAATATTTTTAGCATCTTTAGTATCAAGAGCACGTTCACAAGCAAGTTGAGCATCAAGCCCTGCGCCAAGAACTGCTCGGTAAACACGTAGTTGTGTCACATCATTTTCATTCGGTAAATTACCGATGGACCTTCTCAATTCACTAACACGGTTAATTACCGATTTAGGCATGGTCAAATGCTTCAACAGGTTGGCTGGATTATCACCGCGAAACATCATTGCCAATCGAGACTCAATCACTGAATTCTCTGAAATTATCTGAAGGGAAGATTGGCCATTCAAATCAAATGTATGGCCATTGAAAATTATTTTTAGGACTCCATCCAAGTCCATTCTTGCCAAAACATCTGCAGCATGAAAACCGGACAAAATCCGTCTTAATTCATGCCACACCCGCTCTAAACTGACATTTACCAACATTTCTCGGCACTCAATAAGTGCCGCTGAAAGCATCTCATCAGGATGCCACAACCCACCATCTCCTTGGTCCATGAATCGATATACACGCATTACACGAAGTCCATCTTCCTCCAGCCTAAGTGTGGCCTCACCTACTGCCCTAAGCACTCCACTTTGCAAGTCATCTAGCCCATTATATGGGTCATACAACTCTTGTCTTGCAAGGTCAATGGCCATGGCATTAATTGTCAAATCACGCCTTTCTAAATCCACAGTAAGTGATGTCCCAAAGTCAACAGATTCAGGCCTCCTGCCATCAAGATATTCTTGGTCGCACCTCAGAGTTGTTACCTCAAACATATCGCCCCCAGCTTTTAGACGGACAGTAACCGTACCATACTCCACCCCTGTCTCAATTGATTTAGGAAAGCATTTCAAAACCTGATTAGGTTTCATATCAGTCGCCAAATCATAATCGTTAGGTGTTACTCCGCTCAAACCTTGTCGAATACTACCACCTACTACCCATATTCCAGCATTATTTTCAGCAAAAATTGAAACGATTTTAAGAAGGTCATTGGGGAGAGAATTAACCCAAGATTCTAATTGTATAGGCAAGCCTCTACCCTTGATATCCCCAAGTGCCCCTTTGGGCAACGACTTGACTCTCGCGAATGGCTCCACAAAGTAGCGGGGGGTGGCAATTGCTTTCAAGGGGAATGGCGAGTCAAGGCTATGAAGGTGGAACTCGTTGCTATTGAGTGGCTGAGGGCTCACGAAGAAACTCGACCAAAAAAGGTCCGAGAATTGGCTAAAATCACCAAAAAATGGGGTTGTTACACCAAACCTTTGCTAGTCGATAGAGAGAGTGGGTCCATACTTGATGGGCACCACCGCCACGCTGTTGGTCATATTCTAAATCTAGTACGATTACCTGTTGTTCTTTTTGATTATTTGGAAGATGATTCAATCACAGTTGAGCCTTGGCCAAATTGTGGGCTTGAAACTCTAACAAAACAAGATATTGTTGAGATGTCTATTTCAGATGAATTATACCCGCCAAAAACAAGTCGACATACTACCAGTTGGAATAGCCCTCCAATAGCAGAATCTCTTGAACGCCTAGCAAAATTGAATGATTGAAACAACATCAATATGGCAAAACTATCTTTTCAAGATGCTTGATTTCACGGAATTAAATCTTCGTGATGACCAAATCCAAAGTCCTCAAATGTCGCATCTGGAGCACCAGGATGTTGCATCTTTGTATCTAGCAATGCCATAATGGTAGGCCATAAAGGAGTCAACCATTCCGCTGCGTGTGCCAATAAGTCAAAGAGTGGGTGATCAGATAATCCTTGCATAAAGATGGGGTCAGTTAACTCATCGAAGTGAATGGAAATGTCATTTGGATCTTCATCATCAACACTCCATGGGTCTTCATCAATATCAGTAACGAATGCGACGGGTGGTAAGTTCTCAGAAAGTTGTCGTAACTCAGCCGCTAATGCCCGCAAACTGTTAGCCTCATCAGCGTCAAAAACACCTAATTCTGTACCTATTTCCAAAGCATCCTCAAACAGACCTGCCAGTTCTCTAGAACCTGTTGATTCGACCTCAGTTTCGCCTATGTCCACTGGTCCGAAAAGTACACCACCTAAATCAGTATCAAACAAATCACCCTGTTTTTCTCTCTTGATTAGTCTTTGAGCTATTCTACCCCCGAGGGGAGCGATTATGAAACCCCCATCAGCAATTCTATTATCCACCCAAGATGGTAATTCGGTAAGTGATCCAGTCACCAATACACGATTCAAAGGAGAAGGTAGGTTAGGAGGAGTGTGGTTAATTTGCCTCATTTTACGAGTATGGAAAGTCGCCTCACTATCAAAATTCCTGAGATGGTTACGCACATGGTCAATCACCTGCCTGTTTGGGTCCACAACAGTAACTCTACCATCGACCCCTACAATATGGCCAATTAATGCAGCCAAGTACCCTCCTTTAGCACCTAGAAGTAGAACCTCATCACCTTCTTCCAATTCCAAGTGATGTAAAAGGGTGCAAATCATATGAGGGGCAGAAATTGTTTTGATACCCCCTCCATCAGTTTCTGTAAAAACTAGTGGTCGGTCATGGTAGAATGGGGTTGAGTCATAGTCAGTAAATGACTCAACATCAACTGTAAGCATAGCATCACGAATCGCAGGAGACATCGGGACATCAGCGGCTTCAAGCCGCGCCAGTAAGTCTGATATCTCACTCACGTACTAAGCCACTACAGTCCTTACACAAAAGGCTACGGGGTCGCGTGGTTCATAATGGAGTGGTTCTTCGGCCTGTTAGTCGGGCTCGTGGTCTAGCGGTTATGACGTCGCCTTTACAAGGCGAATATCGGCGGTTCAAATCCGCCCGGGCCCATAATAAAATCGTATAAGATGTGTCATTTTCACATTTTTAAATCAATTTAACACCATACCACTATATTCTATTAGCGATGTAAATCTGCTAAAATCTGCTAAAATCTGCTAAAAATGCATTGTTTGATGAATCTATCATTTTTGTCCGCCCATATAGTCAAAAGGCCCCGCTTCGGCGCCTACAATATGGCACAGGACGCCTCGGTGCTGGCAGGCTTACTAGCCCGCCGAATTAAACGGGCAGATATGCACATCGCCACAGCAGAATCCTGCACAGGAGGCATGATTGCTTCTGCTCTTACCGACATCCAAGGTGCTAGCCGTTGGTTTAGCCAAGGTTGGGTCACTTATTCAAATGAATCAAAAATCAAACAACTTGGTGTTGATGAAAGTATTTTCGTTCCCGATGAAGGAGCGGCTGGCGCCGTCAGCCCAGAAGTAGCCGAGGCAATGGCAATCGGGGCTGCTAAGAAATCAGGTGCTGATTTGACGATAGCCGTAACCGGAATTGCAGGACCAACTGGTTCAACTGAATCTAAAGATGTGGGACTAGTTTGGGTCGGAATATATCTTGATGGAAAAGTTACAACGAAGTGTGCAGAATTTGGACAAGGTGACCGTCACAGTAACAAAGAGGCTTTCACTACTTTTGCTCTTAGGGTTGCTTTGGAAGTATGGGGGGAACATCATGACCAAGAGAAAGCAGAGAGTGAATCTACAGATGAAGAAAAATCCGTAACCCCAACGAGTATTCCTGCGGCCCTAAACATACTATCAGAAGGCCCACAAACCGGAGACTGGCATGGAGACGTTGCTTGGTCAGAAGGTGATGAGGAACCTAAAACTGAATCTAGTGAAGACCCAGCAATACCTGACACTGACATCACTTGGGATGAAGAGTAGGGATTCTAATTCTAACTCATTCAATATGTATTGTAATTTACAAGCGCAATTGCTTAGAACATCCTCGTGCGCCTTGAAGATATGGCGGACGGGGGCTGGCGTATAATCTCGTTGAAATTACTCGCAGCAAAATTGTTTCCAGCTGCTGATATTAGTGAGAGATTGTTAGCGATTGATAATCTAGATCAGTTAATTTCAATTGCAGTTAATGAAGGGATTTCTGGATTGTTGACTGATGAAATTTTATCAAATCTTGAAGAATTAGCTCGCTCCGGAAAAAGTGAGCCGGCAAAAGATGATGATTCGATTGTAATCCCTGAATCTCAAGATTTCAACGAGATGGTCCCTGTTCTAGATGCATCAAAACAAGACTTGGGCAACAAGCCTTCACCGGGGCGTGTCCTCGCCCCAATTAGTCCACCAGAACCAAAAGCAGCAGAACGCCCACATGGTCTCCCACATTTCTCGCTAGATGGATTTCCGATGCTAGCAACAGATGTTGATGTGGAGTTAGATATCCACTTTGATATCACGGGGAAAAGTACAACTGAAGGGAAATTAAGTGATATTATTTCCTGTTTCAACAGTCGTCTAGAAAAAATAAAACGGATGCTAGTAACTTCGGGTAGATTGCCAAATAGACCTATTGAAACCAGTCAACTCGCCCGCGATAAATCTCGCTATTCGAGCAGCAACAATACTGCTACAATCGTTGGACTAGTCAATGATGTTAGGCACAAAGGTGAAAATCTCCATTTCAAGGTTGAAGATATTAGCGGCGAAATATTCTGTGTACTACGTCCACCGCGAGCCATGGATGATTCGCCCGCAGGAAAGCGGCGAAACACCATTGCAGTTGCCGGATTAATGGAGGACGATGTTGTAGGAGTAACCGGATTCATCAATCCGGGTAGCAGAGACATGCTATTAGTCGAAGACATACATCTTGCACCTATGACAAAGCACACAAAAAGATGCGCTGAAGAGAACCAAGCGGTATCTGCTGCTTTTGTATCAGATATTCATGTAGGATCCAAAACATTCCTTCATTCCCAATGGGAAAAATTAGTGAAATGGTTCCATAGTGACCCGCTTGCAAAGACCATCAAGTATCTCGTCCTCTCAGGTGATGCTGTTGATGGAGTAGGGATTTACAAGGATCAAGACAAAGAATTAGATATTGTTGACGTCTACAAACAGTACGAAGAAGTGGCTCGTCTAACCGAGTTATTACCCGATTGGGTGGAGACCATCATTCTCCCTGGGAACCATGATGCGGTGCGCCCTGCAGAGCCACAACCAGCTCTAGACCCAATGATTCAGCAATATTTCAACAGCGCCACATTTGTTGGTAACCCCTGTGATTTCAGCCTACACGGGGTTCGAACTCTTGCCTACCACGGCGTGAGTATCATGGACTTTGTATCATCAATAAAGCACGTGACATTTAGTAAGCCAGAAGTTGCTATGGCAGAAATGCTAGAGAGGCGCCATTTAGCACCATCTTGGGGCGGTAAAACCCCACTGTCGCCAGAACCAGAGGACCACATGGTGATTGAGGATATCCCAGACATCTTTGTCACAGGACACGTACATGGGCATTACTGCGGGGATTACAAAGGAAGCACTCTGATTCAAAGTAGCACATGGCAGGACCAGACAGGATACATGCGCATGCTTGGATTCCAGCCTAAACCGTGTATTCTAACAGTTGTCAATTTGAACACTCACAAAACCGCTTCAATACCATTTGCATGAGACGCCTAGAGTTCTGTTGGAAAGGATTCCCCTGGGAATAGGTGTGGCCAAAGATTTCTGCAATCATTACCTTCAACAATAGGAACTCCAGCCTCTCGGAATCCCTCAAAGGCCATTTCTTTACTTGGATTAAATCCAATGAATCTACTTCCCGGAATCATCATCGAAAGGTCGGTATGATTGTCACCAACTGAACATATATCCTCTGGCTCAAAGTCATTGATACGGCAAAACTTCTCAACCATGTCACCTTTGTAATGTGCAGGGACTCTCACAACACCCTCGTCTTGAAGTAATCCTTCTTCATCATACTGGAAGCCATTAGATACCCAATCATCAACATTCAGCATTTGAGCAATTGAACCAATTAACAAATCAACACCTGCACTGACGATGGATACAGACACACCTCTCTCTTTGAGAGCATCCACTAAATCCCTTGCACCAGGATTTAGAGTCACGCCTTGGTAACAACGCATTAATTCATCACGATGGATTATTGGATTAACTCTCTTCCAATGTTGGATATCATCGGCCATGAACTCTTCATCAGATATTCCACCTTTTAGGAACTGATCTAGCATTGGCCCACTATTTGTACCAAAATGTTCGTGAATAATACGCCATGAAGATATGGTGTCTATGAGTACCCCATCACAATCAAAAACAACTGCTCGTAACCCCAATGCTCACAACTCATGTTTGCGGTGCTAATAGTCTCTTATGAATGGAATGATTAAACTGCTAAACAACATATTTCTATGATTTGTTTTCCCATTCAGTAAAGTTGTATTTTCCGGCTAAAAAAGGGAATTGTTTGCTAAAAATGAGAAAAGGCCCCACCACCGCTCAGCAGATGCCGAACGGAGGCGGGGCCAAATCATCCTTACCGATACTGAGCTCACGCTCAATCACGGAAGGTCGGGTGCTCAGGGGTCGAAACCCCCAAGCATCCCTGCATTCAGCGCCCGAAGGCGCTTCGTATTACACAGTTCAGCGTATGCTGGTTGGTGATGCAGTGTACTGCTTCAACATGTACGCAGCGCCACCAGGCAATTCGTACTGAATGTCAATCAATGCCGAGTCGATGAGACCGTCATTGTCAGTCATTCTGATGAAAATTCTGTCACCAGGTCCGAAGGTTGTGATACAAGGTGAACCACCGCGCTCACAATGAGATATGTCATCCCAGAAGGTTACCATATTCTCGCTGTTACGAGGTGCGAATCCGTATACATTCTCTTCATCTCCACCACCAGGTGCTAGTGTAGTCTTGTACACTTGCTGTCCGCTAGCATTGGTCCACAATACCGAGACAGTTATTGCCTGAGTGGCTAAGTCTGTCGCTGCATATGTTGTGGTAACTCTCCAGTGCCATTGGTCCTGTTGTAGTCCACTGACTTCTTGTACAGTAATTGATTCTGCAGAGAAGGTCAACCGTGGTGCTCCCTTAGTACTGGTGTCTGCGAGTGAGCCTGCCCACACGTAGATTACACCAGCCAAGACGACTGTGATTGCCACAAGAAGGATGGTTGCGATAACCGGGCTAACTGCACGGTCATCGTCAATCAATGATTCCTCCTCGAACTCTTCCTCGTCCTCTTCCGCTCGAGAGCGGCTGAGTAGAGCACCAACGAATACGCCGACTAGGCCGACTGCCATCAATGTTGGAGCGAACGAAGCAACACTCTGTGCTGCCTTGGTCTCCACAATTAGTGGTAACTCGCTGTTAGTTCCTGAAGCAGTCATGTTGTTGTCTGCCCAGTTCTTCTCTTCTAGAGCTGGTCTCTCGTACTTCGAGTTGTCAGTGTATTGACCAGTGAATGGATTCACTGTCATCACATCTACGAACACACGTACATCCTCAGATGTCTTGTTCAATCTAACGTAATTTTCAACCTCAACTGTTCCACCAAAGTCAGGTAGTGCTAGTGCACCATTGCCTGGACCATTGCTTCCGAGTCTCACACTGCTCTGGTATGTACCGTCACAGCCTGCGCAATTAATGTCAACTACAAAGAATGACACTTGAAGGTCGTAAAGATACTTGTATGTACCATCTGTGTTGATTGGCTCGTCACCATCTGTGTGCTTTAGTTCAACAGACACTGGCACCATAGTTTCGCGCAGAACACCGTTAATTCCCTTGAAGTCGAACGGATCAGGAGCCACACGTACTTCATTGAAGTTGTAGTCTGGTCGCAATTCCACTAGGTTGTGGACATTGATGCTTAACTCGTGGTTACTGTGAGTCTGTGCATAACAGTTGGTTGCTGCATCGCCATCTAGGTCAAGTGCTTCACAAGCCTCTGACTGTACGTAATCATACTGTGGAACTTCACTCTGTGAGACTGGGTCCCACAGAATTAGATTCATCAGACAGTAGTCACCAGATCTTGGTGCCTTCTGGTGGATACCATCATCTGGTATACCATCACCGTCTGCATCCTGTAGCATATCCCACTCGCTGCTTGTTGCATCTGTGGTTGCATCAGGAATCAAATCGATTTCCATTGTATGTTCAGTGTTGTCAATTGTTACTGAGAAGTAATTCTCGTATGAACACTTGTCAGTGTAGTACTGAGAGTCATCGATAGTCCAGTATAGCTGTTCGTTGGTGTTATCGTTGTCACTCATCATATCTGTCAGATCAATGGTTAGTAGGTCAGAGTCCTCTGTGTCCTCATCCACAGACCACCACCAAGCATCGCCATCGTTGTTGGCTGCTTGACCAGTTTGTCTGATGTTACCGTCTACCTTGTCACCATTAGTATCTAGATACTTAGTGCTAATGACTGAACCGTTGTTTACATCCCATGGGATAATACGAGTATTATCGTTGGTTGGCTGAACAGTGAATGGTACACTTATTGTTGTCGCTGCATCATTTATTGATGCACCGTCTGAAAGGTCCAATACAATGTTACAGGTACCACCGTCTTCATTTGCCTCGTTGAGGTCAATTTCTAGAGTGGTTCCGCCATTGATGCTTACGTCGAATGGTGTACAATCTACTGGGTCAGTAACTGCTGTCCATGTGTAGGTTTGAGGTGCTTGCTCAGTGTTGTTGTCAGCATTCCTGTCTTGCTCATTCGCTAGACCATCGCCGAGTCCCAAATCTTGAACAAATCCTTCACCAGATGCGCCACCCAAGAACTTGGTTAACAGATCCCATTCTCTCTCCTCACCGGTCACTGGATGTGTCCTCTGAGGTTCATCGTATGAGTTGTAAACCGCATTACCATTGACATCAATGCCTTCAGTAAATACTGGTAGGCCGGCTGAGTGTCGTGGGTTGTTGATTACTGGTGCGTCATTGACGTTCTCTATTCCAACAAGCATTGACTGAGTGCTGTACAAGCCATGTCCATCAGTGACAACCAGGTATAGTCTCTGGTTGCCAAACTCATTCACATCTGGAGTGATGGTCATTGTCTGACCAGTCAAATCGTAGGCGTATGGTGATGTTGCATTGCTTGGGTTTGTAGCATCGTTAGTTACAGTCCATGACAGAGTACTCGATGGCTGCTGGTAATCTGCAGCCTTATCGGTCAACGTCACAGTATGCGCCCCTGAATCTTCATCGTATGATACATCGACCAAGTCAGCAATAGCTGGCTTTGCTCGTAAGATATCAATTGTGATATCCTGATTCTGATCCATTGCTAGCGAACTATGTGTACCCCAGTCCCAATAGATATTATCTGCGTCTCGTACCTTAACAGTCACATCGTATGCGCGAGGTGTTGTTGCGCCAGTCGCTGTGAAGGTTCGGTGGATTAGCAGGTAATCATCTAGAGTACCATCAGCCAAATCGCTACCAGTCAATTGCAGTGTACCGAAGTCACCGAATGTCTGAGCTGCTCCACTAGTCTGGTTGTATACCTGTGGTGGATAAACACCAAGCACGTGACCAGAGTTTTCGTTCTGGATGATTGCTAGAGTCTTGATTCGTCCTGTTGGGCTTCCAATACAGTCCCATGGGATTGAGAACTCAGAGATACCGCTCCATGTTGGAGTGACCCCTGGGTAACCGAAACCAGGTGCTGCTTGCATACCATTACATGCTGCTGTAACATCAACCCAGTTTCCACCAGGCATAACCTTACGGATACCCCAGTTGTTTAGGTCCTCTGCCCATAGCATATAATCTGCCTCGAATGGCAGATTGTGACTGACATACCAATTGTCACCAACGTTTGAACCACCTTGCTGGGTATCAAGATACCACATACCGTCTGTGACCAAGAAAGTCACTCCAGTTAGCGCGATGTACAGATTTGAGTTATCCCAAGTCATGTATCCCATTGCTTGGCTAGTTGGGTCAGGGTTGACCGCAACTGGACCAGGCATTGCATCGTCTGCAATGTTATACGCTCCAAGTGGATGGCTTACGAACCAGTCAGTAACTGCTGCTGCACCATTTGCACCTTCTCCAACGGAGATGATGTTAGAGCGCCACGATGGGCTGACATATTCTGAGCGACCAAGGTCGGTTGACTTAATCATCAATCCAACGTTGCTTGCTGCTCCACCCATGTGTGTAACTGTTAGGTCAAGGAGGTTACCCTCGTGAATGACCGCACTGGTTCCAATGGTCAACATACTCTCATTGAGTGTGTTTCCAACGCTAGTGATGGTTGAGTATGCTCCAGCATTAATCTGGGTCACACTTCCACCGTGGTTGGATCTCCATGGACCCTCTGTTGTTACAGTCATGTTCTCAATAGTACCTGATGCACCACTAAGTGTCTTCAAAGTTGTAGTTGCAGTTGAGTCACCGCCATTCCAGCGGAAATCATCATGACCATCAACTAGCATACCAATGCCACCAGATGTATCCATGTTAGCAACATCCAATGTGTGGCGACCGGTGTCAGACGAAACGTCCATACCGATACCAAATCCACTGTCTGCAGATACACTTAGACCGTCAACTGTTATGTCAACATTGGTCAAATCGAAACCGTTGTCACCTGTGACAACTGAGCCGCCCTCTACATTGAGAGAACCACCGTCTTGTCGGTATGCTAGGCTAAATCCGCCGATGGTAGTACCATCAAGGGAGATATCCTCGCTTCCATCAAGGATGTCAATTCCGTATGTTTGCAAGTTACTGCTACCTGTACTGTTTGCTACATTGATTACACCACTCATGAAACTGTGGATTGTGCAATGGTACTCGTAAGTACCTGCAGTTGTGAACGTGTGGGCAAATGTTGACCCCAAGTTCATTGCTCCACTGTCCCAAATTCCAGATGTGTTGCTGGTTGTTGTGTGCTGGTAGTTGTTAGGATCGCTGTTGTATTGAGTCAATATCCATCGAACTGTATCACCTGTTGAGATGTTCTTAATTGTTGGACTAAATTGAGACGCCTCAATGTCCACAGAGTGAATCTGTGAAGCTGAACCACCTGCGCTGGCGAATGTACTGCCAACATCAGATACGTCACAACCATCTGACAATAGAGCGTTAGATGTTGTGCTGACATGGTTGCCTGACATTGTAACTTCTGCAAG
>Ga0302118_10000469_pt1 | contig 18993 bp, 21 predicted proteins | sample AG5_331_MG_FD_203126 | JGI IMG/M metagenome (GOLD analysis project Ga0302118, IMG submission 203126) | Marine microbial communities from Western Arctic Ocean, Canada - AG5_33.1 | ecosystem: Environmental > Aquatic > Marine > Oceanic | place: Canada: Western Arctic Ocean | collected 2017-10-01 | reverse complement strand
TCGGCCTGGTGTATGGCGATCTCTACTTGGGCACGAATGTCATCCCACATAAGCTCGTCATGCGGACGATCTTCTACACCAGCAGTATCCACGATTAAGTACTTATGCCGCCCCCACTCTGCGTCAATAGAGACCCTGTCACGGGTTGTTCCCGGTATATCGCTGACAATCGCGATTCGACGACCTGCCAAACGATTGAACAGAGTCGATTTTCCGACGTTAGGTCGACCGATGATTGCTATTACTGGAAGTGCCATAGTGAGATTTTTCGTTCTCTTGCAAAGCAGCGAACAGAAGATCGCTACAGAAGATCGCTACAGATAGTAGACCACAAATTCGTCATGTGATCCTAAAAAATTAGTGTCGTCCCTAAATCAGTTTTTCCATCAAAGCAGCCTGCGCCCATAGGCGGTTTTCTGCTTGATCGAATGCTACCGATCTTGAATCATATAGAAGACCGTCAGTGATCTCTTCACCAGGATGAGCAGGAAGATCGTGCATGAACTTCACGTTCGTACCTGCCTGATCGAGCAAAGCCGGGTTCACCTGATAGCCATCGAATGCAACAAGGCGTTTCGCAGTTTCAGTCTCTTGCCCCATGCTGGTCCATACGTCCGTGTAAACGATATCGGCATCAGCTACAGCTTCTTGAGGGCTTGTGACCTGCGTCACCTTTCCACCGACCGAAGCACCGTATGTGTTCGCACCTTCAAGATCTTCACCAGGAAGTTTATATCCATCGGGTGATGCAACAACGAGGTGCCCACCAAGGCCTGCCACAGCGTATCCGAGGCTGGATGCAACGTTGTTTCCATCGCCAATAAAAGCGACTTTAGCCCCAGCGACGTTTCCAAATTGCTCAGTGATCGTCTGGGTATCTGCAAGAGCTTGGCACGGGTGTTCAGTATCTGTCAGAGCGTTTATCACTGGGATCGTTGCGTTCGCAGCGAACTCTTCGATAGTCGATTGAGCAAATGTGCGAATAACTGCAACGTCCGACATTCTCGACATAACTTGCGCCACATCAGCTATAGGCTCTCGTTTACCAAGTCCAACTTCTTCAGGACTGAAATGAACCGGATGTCCACCAAGTTTTTCAGCGCCCACCCAGAATGAAAGCTTCGTACGTAACGAAGGCTTTTCGAACAGGATTGCAATCGATTTACCGGCAAGCGCATTGCTCTTAGCACCCGACTTTAGTTCGATTGCGCGATCAAGAATCGGCTGAATTTCTTCAGGCGCGATATCACTGAGTTTTAGGAAGTGGTTAACCATTGGGAGTGACCTCGACTCGAATTACAAGTGAAAAGGGAGCTGATCAGGTTCGACGTGCCTATGCACCCATCGTTCGGTGTCGCCGAAACAGACTGTAAATTCGTCTGGGGATACCAATCTGAGCGTTCCTTTAGTAAAGAGTGGAGATTGGGACTTCATGAGTTGCCAGCTAACTTTTCGACTGGTGATCTAATAATTCTAACCCTGCATTGCTCGTAAGACTATGCCGGTGTGAACTTCAGTAATGTGAGCCCACCTTCACTGTGCTCGAAGACCGGCTTTAGTGCCATTCCAATCACAAAGTTCTCAGGTTCAGGATCAACTCCAACGATGTTTGTTGGAACGATCACATCTTCTTCGAGCTGCACTAATGCCGTGATGTACGGAACTTCGCCCACAAATCCCATGTGAGGGGCAGCGTGAACGATCGCAAACGTGAACAGTTCAGCCTTTCCAGATGCCTGAATCCACTCGATGCCGTCGGCACCAGTTTCAGGATCAGAAATTGAGAAGTTACGCGGATAAAACTGGAACTTACCGGTTGCCTTAGATCGCTGCAGCCAGATTTCCTTGCTACTGAGACCCTGCCAGTAGCGATCAGATTCAGGCTGAGAAATCGGTTGCGGCTTTGGAGTTATGTTTGTCATATCTAATCAGCACCCAATACGACTGTTCCGGTCGACGATAAAAGACCGCCGGTGCCATGAGCAACTGCAAGATCACATTTGTCAAGCTGACGTTCGCCCGCTTGCCCACGAAGCTGTCGGACGGCTTCAATGACAGTAAAAATGCCGTACATGCCGGGATGTGTGTACGAAAGTCCTCCGCCGTTGGTGTTCAGTGGGAAGTCACCACCCGGTGCGGTTCGCTGTGATGCCACGAAATCGGGGCCTTCACCCGGACCACAAAAGCCAAGATTTTCGAGACTGACCAACACGGTATAAGTAAACGAGTCGTAGACCATCGCCAGATCAAGATCTGAATGCGTCACGCCAGCCATCTCCAACGCCTGAGGCCCAGTGTTCCTACCGAATGCTCTAGTCAGATCAGGCATTTGAGATATTCCAGAGTGGTCGTGACCTTCGCCAGCACCCAGAATTTCCACACTACCATTCTTCGTGTCACGTGCTCGCTCAGGAGTAGTAATGACGATGGCTCCACCAGCGTCTGTCACCAAACAACAGTCGAGCAAATGGAACGGCCAAGCCACCCATTTAGAGTTGTGATAATCGTCGAACGTCGTCGGCTTGTCGTAGAAATAAGCCTTCGGATTAAGGTTCGCCCACTTACGGGTCGATACCGCAATTTCAGCCATAGCTTGACGGGTTCGATCTTCACCGTGCTGGTGCATATATCGTCGAGCCGCCATTGCGTATGAAACGGGTGGTCCGATGATTCCATAAGGTGCTTCGTACTGCGACATCGGGGCGCCAGGGTTTCGTGGAATCGGAGCCCTATCGCTTCGACCCGATTGACCGTGCGTAATCAGCGCAACTTCGCAGTATCCAGCAGCAATCGCCGACAAAGCGTGTGCCACGTGAATCACGAACGACGAGCCACCCACCGAAGTGCTGTCGGTGTATCGAGGTTGAATTCCCAAATACTCGCCAACATCCAACGTCGACCAGCCAGCTGTGAACAATGCGTCCACGTCCGAAAGCTGCAACCCAGCGTCATTAAGAGCGTTTATCGCTGCTTCTGAATGATGAGCAAGCGGTGACTTATCGGGAACCTTTCCGAGCTTATTCGATTCTCCGACACCCACGATGTGAGCCTGACCTGAGAGGTTTTTAAGTCGTTGAATATTTGGCATGTTTTGTTAGCTCGATTACGTCGTGAGTAGCCGGTTTTTAGCCACCTAGCGACGTGAACGACGTGAACGACGATCTATCGTAGTGGTGAGTAAGGCGTTGGAGTAAGTAGCTGATTGCGAACGTTCTTAACTATGAGTCCATCTTCATGTGACTCTTCGAAAACGCGCTCTCGTTCAGGATCAGCCCTGAAATTCGCCCACGCTTCAGCACGTTGATTAGCGTCTTCAAACGCCACCATATATGTGAGCTCGTGGTTACTCTCGCCAACGTCGGTAGTCCAGTAACCGATGTTCTTGATGCCGTGCTTTTCAAACAGATTCATCGTGTGATCAGCGAAGCGGGCATTGATATTCGGAAGTCGTCCTGGCAGACATTCATACACGCGAAGTTCGTAAAGCACGCTATGTTCCTTTCGTTAGCAACTCTTGACTGAAAAAAGTAACCGCAACTGGTTGCTTTGTGAGATTTTGGATAGTTAGGGGTTTGTAGTCAACCTATAACTTGGGTCGCAGCGTCGATCATTCGCTGAAGTGTTGGGTCGTGAGGCTGATGAGCGAGTGTCGGTCCCTCGAACGACGAGATCGCAACTTTATTGCGGCCAAGCACTTCAATGTCAGTTCCAGAAACCAGTTCTTGGTTCTCAAGAAGAACTCCGAGTCCAGACGCTATCTCATAGCCACCATCGCTGTGAGCGATTATATGGCTTCTGAACTCGGAAGGGGCAGCCGATGCACCTTCTGCCCCCTCGATAGGAGTGTTCGCAAAGGTAGGAATATTTACGTTGAAGAGACCAGCTTGCTGAGTTTCTGATTTGAGCGCTTCTGTAACTATCGCTCCGATGATTTTCTTGACGGTGGCATCTTCGAAATTATCTTCAATGTCCATCGAAAACGCACATGCCTTCACGCCTTTTCCTGACGCTTGAATAGCTGCGCCCATCGTTCCAGATATAAAAACATTTCGACTGGTGTTGAATCCGGGATTCACACCTGACACGACGATATCTACGTTTCCGAGAAGAATGTGTTCGATGCCCAGAACCACAGAATCAGCTGGCGTACCGCTTACTGCGTAGCACTTCACACCATCGACTTGGCTGGGAGCTTCGTTGATCTTTACGGACTTCCTAAGAGTCAACGCAGTGCCAACACCCGATTGGTTGCCGGCTGGGGCAACTACGGTTACTTCGCCGAGGTCTTTTACAGCTCGCACTAATGCCCAGATAGCAGGGTTGTCGAATCCGTCATCGTTTGTTACAAGAATTTTCATACGCTAAATCCTAGAGGAAACTCGGCGAGTTTACAGGGACATTTGGAATCGATTTCTCAGAGTGATCGTGAATAAATGTAAGTCAGCGCTACCTAGCTCCAGATCCCTCGGCCAAATTGGCCTTCGCTCGGGAAGTCGGAAAGTTCAGGTTCGGAGTTTACGACTAAGCGAGTAGCAAATTATCTATTAGTCGGGCATTGCCGATCTTCACAGCAAGTAACGCTCGTGCTGAGTACTCAACGGTGTCGAGTTCTTCAAACGTATCGGTATCGGCGATAGACGCATACTCAACCTTCGCCCGAGGCTCGCCGTTCAGAACCGAAGCAAGGATGAAACGAAGGATTTTTGCCGATCGTTCACCTGAATCGAACGATAGCTTGGCGACTGTTAGCGCTTTGAAAAGTATCGTTGCCGCCTCGCGCTCTTCTGTCGTTAGGTAAACATTCCGGCTGCTAACAGCTAGTCCGTCATCTTCCCGCACTGTTGGTATCGGAATAATTTCAATACCAAGACCCAGCGAATCATTCACGTGTTGAACAATGCGAAGCTGCTGGGCATCTTTTTCACCAAACGTTGCTTTGCCAGGATCGATTATCGAGAAAAGCCTGGCAACTACTGTGGCAACACCACTGAAATGATCGGAGCGGTGTACTCCATCGAGAACGTTGGCTACAGGTCCCGGGTCTACTGCGGGAACATCTACGTTTGACGGGTAAATTTCGTCGATAGAAGGAGCAAACACAAAATCGGTTCCGTGTTTTTCAAACTCAACAAGATCGGCCTGCTCGTCCGAAGGATAAGCAGAAAGGTCTTCACTCTCGCTGAACTGCGTAGGATTCAGAAACAATGATCCGATCAGCACATCGCATAACGGATGAAGTGTGTCCATATGAGCGGTGTGTCCAACATGAATTCCGCCCAGAGTCGCCACTAAACCTACCGAACCGGTAATTAAGCGTCTAACTTCCCGCATCTCTGCGGCAGTTCGAATCACTCGCATTCAGTTAGCTGCCTATGTCTGTGGTAGTCGAATATCGAGCTCGTGAGTCATCAGAAAAGAAAGACTGAGCGTCGGTCGGGAATACTCCGTCGCGAACATCATCGCTGTACTGTTCAAGAGCATCTCGAATGATCGAAGCCAAATCAGCGTACTTGCCTGAGTGACGAGGCCGGAAATCAGGATCGAGTCCAAGCATGTCGTGGAACACTTGAACCTGACCATCACAGTGAACACCCGCACCAATTCCAATAGTAGGAATATCTAAGGTTTCAGTGATCCTCTTCGCCAGCTCAACCGGTATCAGTTCAAGAACGATTGCGAATGCACCGGCATCTTGAAGCGCTAATGCATCTTCGAGAAGCTTGTTAGCTGTAGATTCGGTTTTACCCTGAACCCTGTAGCCACCAAGTTGATTTACATGTTGCGGAGTCAGACCAATGTGACCCATAACCGCTAATCCAGCATCAGCAAGACGTCGAACGATCGGGGCGACGGTTTTGCCACCTTCGAGTTTGACTGCCTGCGCTCCGCCTTCTTGAATGAGGCGTGCTGCATTTCTTAGGGCCGTCTCAGCATCTATTTGATAACTGAGGAAAGGCATGTCAGCAATGATGAGAGGCCTAGTAGCACCGCGAACAACAGAAGCTGACGCGTTGACGATATCGTCAACAGTTACTGGAATTGTTGAGTCGTGCCCAAGAACAACGTGCCCCATACTGTCGCCAACAAGGATCATAGGAATCCCTGCAGAATCGACAATGCGAGCTGCCGTATAATCGTAAGCCGTCACCATTGGGATCGGCTCGCCACGGCGTTTCATCTGCTGAATCTTATGTGTCGTGATACGGCGTATAGCCATATGTGTACCTCCGCTCCCGGTCGACTGCACCTTGCTAGCCGCCAAGCCTTAGTTCACTTGCGTCAGGTCATTTTACTCATTTTTTGGCATTTGTGCGGCTTCCTAAGTTTAATTTCCGTCAAGAAGTAGCGATTCGATGTGTTCAAATGCGGAATCTGATAATCCACCCTGCTCCCTCGCTATGTGAAGGGAAGCCCTCGCTAGAGCTGCGTATGCATTGCCAGTCTTTACAGAATTTTCGGCTATCGCCGTAAGATGCGACGTAATAGTTTCCACGTCGCCGCGAACGAAAGGTCCCGTAACAGCATCCGGCAATCCCTTCTCATCAAGGGCGTCGACCGTAGCTCGTAGAAGAGGAATCATCCGTTTGAGAGCATCGGCACGATCAATGCCAAGCGGTTCCCACATTTCGGCCGCCAGACCCGTAAGGCCAGCGAGCAATCCGCATGCCATTACCGCCGATGCGTGATAGGCAGGGCGTTGCGAAGACTCAATCTTGAAAGCTGATCCACCGAGATCGGTTGCAAGTATTCTAAGCCAGTAAAAAAGCGCAGGGTTTAACGATTCAATAGCAAATGACACGTCTTTCATGCGACCAGTTGAATCCGGGGAAGGGAATGTCTGGAGAGGGTGAAATCCTGCAGTCTCAGAGCCAGCGATCCTGGCACGGTCTAGTGCTGATAACGGCAGTACGCCAGCACAGTGGACCACAGCCTGATGCGATCGCCAATCGATATACGAACAAATATCTTCGATGTTTCTATCAGGAGCAGTTATGAATACGACATTCGCCATGTTGGCAGCGGTTTGAGGATTCTCAACCACCACAGCGTTCTCGATACGGGAACTGAGCCACTCGCGATGACTCGCCTGTCGACTCGATATCGCAGCCACGTTGTAACCAGTGGTACTGAGAGCGATCGCCATACTTGATCCAAGTCTGCCGGCAGCAATAATTCCTATTGGAGTCTGTTTATTTAGTTCAGGTAGTGGGCTCATTTTTCACCGCCTTCGCATCGGCAGCCGAAAGTACACCACCAAGGGTTTCGGCTGAATCTATAGCGTTCAAAATCGCACCCGTCACGACCTTTAGGGTAGTCGCATGTAAAACATCACCCGGAACAATATTGGGATGCGTTCCGGTCGAAAGACCAAACATAGTGTCGCCGTCGTTCGCAGTGTGCGATGGACGAATTGCTAGAGCAATTCCATCCTGCCCTGCGATAGCGAGCCGAGTAGCGCCGATCTTGTCCAGCGGAGCGTCGGTAGCGATTACGCCAATGGTAGTATTCCTGAAGAAGCCTCGATCTTTAGGGGGGCTTTCGATCATGAGGTCGATCGAATCAGCGAAGCCTTCAGGCGTTTGCGGACCAGCAACGATCTCGCCAGTATTCGGATCAACCACTCCACCGATAGCGTTCACAACGATCAGTGCTCCAACGGTAGCACCGTTAGGCATTCGCACGGATGCAGTTCCTACTCCTCCTTTAATAGAGGCCGCGCCACCAAGAAGTTTGGCAACAGTAGAGCCCGTTCCGGCTCCGACATTGCCGGTAGCGAAATATTCAGAAGCGTTTTTTGCAGCTGAGTAACCATCTTCGCTAGTAGGCCGAACTTTACTGTTGATAAATCCAAGATCGAAAACAACCGCCGCAGGAATGAGAGGAATGCAGGTGCGACCAAACTTCACGCCTACGCCTTGTTCTTCCAAATAGCGCACAACGCCACCCGGAGAATCCAGACCAAACGCACTGCCGCCGGTAAGGGTAATACCGTTCACCCACTGGGCACTGGTAAGCGGATCGAGAAGAGCTGTCTCCCGACTACCCGGCGCTGCTCCTCGAACTTCCATACCTGCGTTCGCTGGCTGCTTGCTAAGAATCACCGTACAACCGGTTCCGTTCACCAGATCTGTGTGATGTCCAACAGTGATCCCAGCCACATCAGTAATACTTCCTGAGTAGTTCATACTTTGGCCAAAACCTGCCTTTCATGGATTTCATAATATCGAGAGTAGACTTGACTGAATTATCACTCAGGCTAGCACAGGCTTCATGTCGAACTTACTAGCTTTAACGTCAGCTTAATTTCGAGGTCTGCCCAGCTTGAAATCTCGGCGTATACTGGGTATGAATTTACCTGCGGCGAAATTCGTAATCACCTCCGGACACCGACGTGCCGGAAGGACAAGTTTCAAGTAGGGATTAGTAAATTCGGCTCGTAACCGATATGAGGAGTTCTGAAGGTGCCACGTAACTTCAAGGAACTGAAACCTGCATACGGATTTGACGATGTAGCCATTGCCCCAGGCGACATTACAATTAACCCCGAAATGGCTGACCTGTCGACGAATTTCGACGGAATCAAGCTAAAAGTTCCATTTATTGCATCTGCAATGGACGCTGTGGTTGATCCAAAATTCGCTATTGCAATGACTAAAGCAGGCGGCATGGCCGTGATGAACATGGACGGGTTACACACCCGCTATGAAGACACCACAGCTGTATATGAAGAAATTGCTGCTTCACCTCGTGAAGAGGCAACTGCGATCATGCAGAGGATCTACTCAGCCCCGCAGAAGCCCGAGCTAATTGCGAAGAGGGTTGAAGAAGTGAAGAAGGGCGGAGGTATAGCTGCTGTGTCATTCGTACCTCAGAACGCTAAGCGCATGGCTCCTCTCGCAGTTGAAGCCGGTGCTGACATGATTGTTGTACAGGGAACTGTTGTTACCGCCCGACACTCATCCAAGAGCCTCAAAGGCCTTGTGTTCGCTGATCTCATCAAGAACCTCGACGTTCCAGTTCTCGTCGGAAACACCGTTTCTTACGAAGTAACTAAGGAACTGATGCAGCAAGGCATAGCCGGCGTAATGGTCGGAGTCGGACCAGGATCTGTTTGCACCAGCAGAGAAGTTCTAGGCATTGGCATCCCTCAGGTAAGCGCCACCATCGAGTGTGCAGCTGCCCGGAATGATTATTTCAAAGAGACTGGCAAGTACATTCCGATCATCACCGACGGTGGTATCCGAACCGGTGGTGACGTATGTAAGTCATTCGCTGCCGGTGCTAACGCCGTAATGATTGGCAGCCCGTTCGCCAAAACGGAAGAAGCTCCTGCAAAGGGCTTTCACTGGGGCATGGCAGCATGGCACGATTCACTCCCACGTGGCACACGAATCAACATGGGTACCGAGTACAGTCTCAATCAACTCCTCTACGGTCCATCTTCACGCACTGACGGAACGTTGAACCTTGTTGGCGCTCTTCAGATCTGCATGGGTTACGTTGGTGCTGAGAATATTCGAGAAATGAACAAGGCTCGAATGGTTTACGCTCCTGCTATCAAGACTGAAGGCAAGATGTACCAGCAAGCTGGTCTCGGTTCCTAATCGACGTCTCGGTCAGACAAAACGTGAATATGGCACCAGCACGACACTTAGCTGGTGCCATCGTTTAAGAGACAATCATTCATATGAACTTCAAGCGCCCACGCGGCACCGCCGACATACTTCCTGAAGACCAGCCATTTTGGTCCCACGTTTACTCGACCGCTCGCAAAGTTGCGGACCAGTTCGGGTATCGCAGAATCGACACTCCGACGTTTGAAGATACGAACCTCTTCCAGCGTGGCGTTGGCGACGAGACTGACATCGTTCAAAAAGAGATGTACTCCTTCGAAGATCACGGCGGAGATGGAATAACTCTTCGGCCTGAAGGAACAGCTTCGGTTTGCAGGGCGTACATCGAAAACGGATTGCACAATAGTCCTCAGCCAGTGCGCATGTTCTATACGGCTCCGATGTTCCGATATGAACGACCACAGGCAGGTCGATTCCGCCAGCACCACCAGTTCGGCTGCGAAGCCATTGGCGATCAATCACCAAAGGTCGATGCAGAAATTATCGAACTCGGCTGGAAGTACATTGCCGATCTTGGAATAAAGAACGTCACACTGCGTTTGAACAGTCTTGGCGATCCTGAAGGCCGTGCCGACTATCTAGGCGATCTCGACAAATATTTCCGTGCAGTAGCAGGCCAGCTTCCAAAGCTTGATCGTGCTCGACTCGATCGAGCGCCGCTACGTGTTCTCGATTCGAAGGCACGCGAAACACAGGCTCTTGCCGACGCTGCGCCGAAATCGGTTGACTACATCAAGGATGAAGCCAAAGAGCACTGGGACGAACTACTCTCCCTGCTCGACAATCTAAAAGAGGCATACCCAGACTTCTCGTACAAGGTCGACCACCGTCTCGTACGTGGACTCGACTACTACAACCGCACTGTATTTGAATACGAACCTCTTGACGCAGGAGGACAAGGAACATTGCTGGCTGGCGGCCGATACGATCCGCTGATCGGGATTCTTGGTGGACAAGAAACTCCGGCCATAGGTTTTGGGTCAGGAATCGAACGAATGATTCTCGAACTAAAGAAGCAAGAAGCTGAAATCGCTCCTTCAGTTGGACCAGACATTGTTGTCGTGAGCCTAGGAGACGCAGCCTCTGCTGGCTTCAAACTCGCTACGGAACTGCGTGCGGCCAACGTTTCAACTATTCTCGCCCCGAGTCGTTCGATGAAGGCTCAAATGCGTTTCGCCAATCAACAGAACGCTTCGAACGTAGTGATCATTGGAGATCGTGAAGTTGAAAATGGCGTGGCATCAGTCAAAAACCTTGGCGAAGGCGGAAATCAAGCCGAAGTGAGTCTTGATGCGGCTTCCATTGCCAACCACATTCGACCAGTCGGAAACGAGTAGCGAAATCCCCGATTTCCACGCCGTCTGAACCAAGGTTCAGATTCACGTTTTATTCGTACTAACTGGTAACCTCAAATCATGCAGCAATCAATGGAAGCCCGCCTAAAAGAAATCGCCGAACGCCACGGCGAAGTCGAACACCTAATGTCTCAGCCCGAGACGGCGTCCGATCCCAATGCTATTCGTAAGTTGGGGCAGGAATACAGCCAACTCCAGCACGTGGTCGGACTATGGAATCAGATGACCAGCGCTCAGACGGACCTCGACGGCGCCGAAGAGATTATTGCTGAAGAGAAAGATCCTGAAGTTCTAGAGATGGCGACTATGGAAGCAGCAGAGCTAAAAGAAAAGCTCGACACTCTGTTTTCAGATATCAAACTCGAACTTCTTCCGAAGGACGAAACTGAACTCGCCGATGCAGTGGTTGAAGTACGAGCCGGAGCCGGTGGAGACGAGGCTGGTCTCTTCGCAGCTGAGGTTTACCGGATGTACCAACGCTACGCTGAAAGTCGCAAATGGAAGATGAAAGTCCTCAGCGAGAACTCCACGGGAGTAGGCGGCATCAAAGAAATCACGTTCGAAATTGAAGGCGAACGTGCTTACCAGCGATTGCATCTCGAAAGCGGAGTTCACCGGGTTCAGCGTGTTCCAGAAACCGAATCTCAGGGCCGTATTCACACTTCAACAGCGACTGTTGCTGTGATGCCTAAGGCCGAAGAGCTTGACCTTATAATTGCTGACAACGATTTAAAAATCGATGTATTCCACTCCGGTGGTGCCGGTGGTCAGAACGTCAACAAAGTGGCCACAGCGATTCGTATCACTCACCTTCCTACTGGGCTTGTAGTTCAATGTCAGAACGAACGATCACAGCTGCAAAACAAGTTGCAGGGTATGGAAATTCTTCGCTCACGACTTTGGGACAAACAACTTCGTGAGCGCAATGCTGAGATTAGTGCGAACCGTAAGGCGCAGGTTGGCACAGGTGATCGATCTGAAAAGATCCGCACTTACAACTTCCCACAGTCTCGAATTACCGATCACCGAATCGGATACACAAGCCATCAGATGCAGAACGTTATGAGCGGCGACATTGACGGCTTCATCGATGCACTGCTTCAGGAAGAACAAGTCCGAAAGCTTGCCGCGTCAAGCGATTAAGCTAGGGTTTATGACTAACGAACTCGTCTCAGGACTTATACGATCGATCACTTTGCGCCTGACTGATGCTGGTATCGAAGATGCCAGTATCGACGCACGCATCCTTCTCCGAAGTGCGTTCGGATGGACGGCGGCTGAGCAGCTCGGAAACCTACTCGGTTCTGCGCCAGCAGAACATCTTGAACGCTTAGAAAAGATGGTCGTACGTCGAGCCACACGTGAACCGCTGCAGTACATCACCGGCAGCATTGAGTTCTTTCGTCATCAGTTCAGCGTGAACGAATCTGTTTTAATTCCACGACCCGAAACTGAGCAGCTCGTAGTTCAAACGATGGCGTTCGTTCGAGAAAGAAAAATAGAGAGTCCACGCATTGCCGATATATGCACAGGCTCTGGCGCAATCGCTGTTTCTCTGGCACTAGAAATGCCAGCTGCAGAAGTTCACGCTACAGATATTTCAGCCGATGCCCTAACCGTCGCTCAGCAGAACACCTACGATCTTAATGCCGAGCTACATATGTACGAAGGCGACTTGCTTGAACCGTTGTCGGGGCAGTTCGACGTAATCGTGTCGAATCCGCCATACATCATCGCCGATGCGATGCACTCGCTTCAGCCTGAGGTCGCCAGAGAGCCAAGTTTGGCACTTGATGGCGGCAACGACGGCTTGAACGTTATTCGTCCGCTGCTAACCGCTATTGCGGAGAAGCTAAAGCCGACCAACAGTGCAGCCTACATCGAGATCGATCCACCGATCAAGGACGCGGTAATGAAACTGGCACTAGAAACGTTCCCGCATGCTGGCATATCGCTGCTAACCGACCTCGCAGGCCTAACCCGCTGCTTATCGATAGAACACGCGTAGAGCGTACGTTACGGTTAGCTGCCCACCGTACAACTTCCCAAGCGAAGTCCGACGTAGCCGAGGGATATGGGATGGGGTCGCACAGGCACTAATCGATACTATTCCCCTAAATCCTAAATCGTACGTTCTCCATGACCCAACCCTCTCCTTATTGAGAGGACCTTATAGACCTAGCCAAAAAACTGCTAAGGGGAACCAATCGCTCCTTTCTCCTTCGGGATGGAGTTAGAGGTAGGCTAGGTTATAGCTAGCGACCAAGTCGCCCGATGACGATCGTTAGCTAACGCCCAACACAAAAAAAAGCCCTGAACAAATGTCCAGAGCTTTTTATATTGATCCAAATGATCAGCAAGCGCAAAAAACTTACCTCTTTGTGTACTGAGGAGCCTTACGAGCCTTCTTGAGACCGTACTTTTTGCTTTCTTTCATTCGAGAGTCACGAGTCATAAGACCAGCGTCACGAAGCGGCTTACGGTTGTTCTCGTCCATTACAACGAGAGCACGAGCGAGACCGTGTGCGAAAGCACCAGCCTGTCCGTGAGAACCACCACCGTGAGTCTTGGCAACGACAGTTACCTTGTCGGTAAGGTTCGTTGCACCGAGCGGGCTAACAGCCTGTCGGAGCCACGCACCAACCGTGAATATTTCATCGATTGGCTTGCCGTTGACGGTTGAACCGCCCGGAGTGTTGTAAACCCGAACACGGGCGATGGCTGTCTTTCGACGGCCGGTACCGTAGTAGTACTGCTGGCTGGTCAACTATTTCTCTCCCGAGTCGCTAGATTTCTTAGCGGCTGGTTTCTTAGCGGCTGTTTTTTTTGCTGCTGGCTTTTTAGCCGCAGGTTTCTTAGCAGCTGTCGCCTTCTTAGCAGCCGGCTTTTTAGCGGCAGACTTCTTGGCGGCAGTTGCCTTCTTGGCAGGAGCCTTCTTTGGTGCCGCTTCGGCAGTTTCTACTGCTTCAGTTGCAACCGCAGCGGCTTCGGCTTTAGGTACAGATACTTTCTTAGCAGCAGGCTTTGCAGTTACTGCGGTTGCTTGCGCTTTCACTGCGGCAGCTTCTTCCCGAGCCGGTCGGCGCTCAGATCCAAGGATCTGAGCAGCGTGTGGGTGCTCGACCCCAGCGTAAATCTTCAACCGGGTCATCATCTGACGACCGAGTTTGCTCTTAGGAAGCATTCCACGAACAGCAAGCTCGATAATTCGAGTTGGCTGTCGTTCCTGCATTCGTGCATATGGAATCTCTTTGAGATTTCCTGGGTACTGACTGTGACGCTTGTAGATCTTCTGTTCGGCTTTAGCGCCAGTAACTTTGATCTTAGAAGCATTAATGACAACGACAAAGTCGCCCGTCAGCATGTGTGGAACGTAAGTGGGTTTGTGCTTGCCCATCAGGTACATTGCCACCTGAGATGCGAGTCGTCCGAGTACCTGCCCGTCTGCGTCAACGACTTGCCAGTCATTCACGATATCGGAGGCTTTCGGGTTGTATTGCTTTAGCTTGGTAACCATGTTCAGTCGTTCAGTCCGTGATTGTCAACGCTCTAGTTTACGCTTAGATCAACTGATTCAGTAGTGAGTATTGCAGGCAATCCACACTTTCCTGATCCGTTGTATGAAATCTCTTCGAGGCAAAGTCCCTCTGCTGGCATAACGTGAGATGCGGCTCCTCGGTTTCCCGAGGCGAGTAGCTGCCCAACGATATCAGTCGAGGTTTTACCCTGTCCTACGTCGTACAACACTCCCGCAATCCTCCGTATCTGCTGATGCAGGTAGGCATTTGCCGTAATTTTCAACTCGATATTATCGCCATCACGAGTGGCTGAGACAGACTTCACGTTACGCAGTGTTGGTGCGTCCTGTGGAGTGCTCGGCCCCGCAAAAGCAACGAAGTCATGCAAGCCAACGAAAGATTGGCTAGCAACGTTCATCACTTCCGCATTGAGAGATGCTCGCACATGAGTCACAAAGTGACGATCAAGTGCCGGTGCAGATCGGGCATCATTGAACGTATACACGTATGTACGTGAAAACGCGTCACCACGTGGATCGAACCCGTCGGGTCCATCCTCGACAAGTTGTGCACAGCGAATGCGCACGTCTTTTGTCATGTAGTGATTCAATGCTTTCCTGATCTGATCGGGCGACATGCCGGTTTCTTCATCGAAGCAACCAACCTGCCCCCTAGCATGTACTCCGGCGTCCGTACGACTAGCGAAGTGCATCCTTATTTTTTTGTTGAAGATGTTGCGCAGGGCATTTTCTATCTCACCCTGCACAGTTCTCGCATTGGTTTGTATTTGCGAGCCGTGGAACTCTGTTCCGTCGTACTCAACTAACAATCCGATACGCATCGTTCTATTTAGTCAACCAACTCGATCAATGCCATCTCAGCAGCATCGCCAGCGCGAACGCCAAGACGAGTGATGCGAGTATAGCCACCGGCTCGTTCCTTGAAACGAGGTGCGATGTCGTCGAATACAGATTTCAAAACCGACTTATCGGTGATGAACGCTGCAGCCTGACGGCGATCGTGAAGGGTTCCCTTTTTACCAAGAGTGACCATTTTTTCAGTCAAAGGACCAATTTCCTTTGCCTTAGCAATAGTCGTCTTCATTTGGCCGTTTCGGAGCAGGTCAGTAACCATGATCCGGAACATTGCCCTACGGGCAGCAGAAGTTCGTCCTAATTTCCTACCTGTTAGCTTATGCCTCACTTGAGTCTGCTCCTGAATCTTCAGTAGCTTCAGCAACGGTTTCAACTTCTGCTTCAGGCTCTTCGCCCTCAGCTCCGTCTTCGCCTTCGCTTTCACCAGAGGTGTCTTCTTCAGGTAGAAGGTTTCGCTCGGCAAGCTTGTCGTAAAGCTCATCGAGTGACTTCTGACCAAAGTTTCGTATTTTTAGTAGCTCACTTTTAGGCATCGAAAGTACTTCACCAACTCGGTTGATACCTGCCCGTTTGAGACAGTTAAGTGTTCGTGCAGAAAGAGCGAGTGTTTCAACAAGTGTGTTGTAGACATCGGGCGAAATACCAAGTCCAGCAGCTGGACTTGCTTCTTCTTCAGGCTCCTTATCGAGTCGTGTGAAGAGGAAGAAGCTTTCCATCAGCTTATGACCAGCTGCCTGCATAGCTTCGAGCGGCATGATCGTCCGATCAGTCCATACCTCAACAATCAGTTTTTCCAAGTCTGAGCGCTGACCAACTCGAGTTGACTCGACCGAGAAATTGGCCTTGCGAACTGGGGAGTAGATAGCGTCGACTGGAAGCACACCGATAGGAAGGCCCTCGTCCTGACTTGCGGGCTCATAGCCAATACCCTGTTCAACGTTTAACTCAACTGAAAGTCGAGCTCCATCGTTGTCTAGAGTTGCGAGGTGATGTTCAGGGTTGATGATCTCAAAATCAGCAGTCGCCATAATATCACCGGCACGGACTTCACCCTCACCGTCGACTTCTAAACGAAGTCGACCTGGGCGGTCTGAAAGTGATCGTATGCGAATGCCCTTTACGTTAAGCAGGAATTCAACGATCTCTTCACGCATGTGAGGAATGGTGGAGTACTCATGGAGTGCTCCATCGATCTTCACCCACGTGACGGCTGTTCCTGGCAACGAATTGAGAAGCGCACGGCGAAGAGGGTTGCCAAGTGTGACACCCCATCCACGCTGAAGCGGCTCAGCAACGAAGCGACCATAGGTCTCTTCATTTTCCTGAATTGTTATCGAGAGATCCGGGACCTCTGGTTCGGTTGGCGGCAATTCATCCTGAGGAATTATGCCGTACATTCGTTCAAGCATTGGCGTTACTTCCTAGAGTAGAACTCAACTATTTGACGAGTGTCGATTGATAGTTCGACGTCGCTTGACTTCGGAAGAGAAACAACTTCGCCAACGGCTTTGTCTGAATCAACATTGAGCCAGCTCGGGATTACCGAGTTGGCGCCCATGCCATTTGACACGATTTCGAACAGACCAGTCTTCTTTGACTGATCGCGCCAGCTAATGCGGTCGCCCGCCTTCACCTGGTAAGAAGGGATGTCTACTTTCCTGCCATTCACTTGAACGTGACCGTGTCCGACGATTTGTCGTGACTGCGGTCGCGAGTCAGCGAAGCCGAGTCGGTATACAACATTGTCTAGTCGGCTCTCAAGAAGCTGTAGCAGGCGATCACCTGTTACACCTTCGAGTCGGCTAGCTTTCCTGTAATAGTTCCGGAACTGTCGTTCCAATACCCCGTAGATTGCTTTTGCTTTCTGCTTCTCACGCAACTGCGTGCCGTATTCGGAAATACGTCGTCGTCGTTGCTGAGTCGACTTATCTCCGGGTGCACTCTTTCGTCGCTCCCAAGCGCATTTACCTGAGGGCTTGGAGCAGAGCTTCATTCCGAAGCGTCTGCAGTTCTTGCATTTCGGTCCTGTGTACCTTGCCATTAGATTCCTGGGTTACCTGTCGTTCTTGTTTCTAACTGTCTGTCGTACTGTCATCAGTGGAACGAGCTGCTAATTGGCAAGGCGGCTCGTTCGTGACTATTTAGACTCGGCGCTTCTTCGGTGGCCGACATCCATTATGTGGCGTAGGAGTAACGTCGCGAATCGACACTACTCGTATGCCTGCACCCTGAATTGCTCGAATTGCAGCTTCACGACCAGAGCCGGGGCCCTTGACCATGATGTTCACAGTTTTCAAACCGTGTTCAATTGCTGTTCGAGCTGCCGTCTCACCTGCGCGCTGAGCTGCGAATGCAGTGGATTTTCTTGAGCCGCGGAAACCCATTGCACCTGCGCTGCTTTGAGAAATAACATTCCCTTGCGGGTCGGTCATTGTAATAAGCGTGTTGTTGAACGTTGCGCTAATGAAAGCCTTGCCCTGTGGGACAAACTTCTTTTCGCGTCGTCGTGTTCTCTGTCGTGGCATATTTTCTTTGTACTTCTTTAACTGGCGAGTTTCGCCGCACTAGATATCAAATACGGATTAGCCGTGGTTACGGACCAACACGCTTACGTCCGGCAACCGTCTGGCGGCGACCACGTTTTGTGCGAGCGTTAGTTTTGGTTCGTTGTCCACGAACAGGAAGGCCACGACGGTGTCGTAGACCCCGGAACGTCTGAATATCCGTGAGTCGTCGTATGTTCAGTTGAGTCTCTCGTCGAAGATCCCCCTCAATAAGAAGTCCTGTCCTCTCGACAGCACTTCGAACTCGAGCAAGTTCTTCGTCATTAAGATCTCGAACACGAGTTGCTTCAGTCATGCCAGAGTCTTCCATAATCTTTTTAGATGTGGTTCGACCGATGCCATAAATTGCAGTCAGTGCTATTTCGAGTCTCTGGTTGTCCGGAATGTTTACACCGGCGACGATTGCCATAAGGCCGTATTCTCCTGTTTGTTCGGCTAGCCCTGTCGCGCCTTGAGGCGAGGGGTCAGCTTGTTAATAACGTAGACGCGTCCTTTTCGGCGAACAATTTTGCTGCCGGGGTGCTTGGCCTTGACGGATGCTTTGACTTTCATAATAAATCTCGAGCGCTGATGCGCTTATTCTGCGTGCTTGACTCTTACTTGAATCGATATGTAATTCGGCCACGGGTTAGGTCATAAGCCGAGAGTTCGACTAAGACTTTGTCACCAGGGAGAATTCGTATGAAGTTCTTACGAATCTTTCCAGAAGCATGAGCGAGTACTTCGTGACCGTTTGGAAGTCCGACCTTGAAGAACGCGTTTGGAAGCGCCTCATTTACAAGACCTTCAACTTCTATTGCTTCCTTTTTTGCCAAATTATTTTCGATCCGTTTCTATGTTCTACTCGTTGCTATTCAACTGTGAGAACTACCGGACCGTCCTCAGTTATCGCTACCGTGTGCTCGAAATGACACGAAAGTGCATCATCCTCAGTGACAACAGTCCAACCGTCGTCAAGAATTCGGGTTTTCCATCCACCAGCATTGACCATTGGCTCAATAGCCAGAACCAGACCAGCCCGAAGTTCCAAACCATGCCCTGCTGGG
>Ga0302118_10000466_pt1 | contig 19031 bp, 19 predicted proteins | sample AG5_331_MG_FD_203126 | JGI IMG/M metagenome (GOLD analysis project Ga0302118, IMG submission 203126) | Marine microbial communities from Western Arctic Ocean, Canada - AG5_33.1 | ecosystem: Environmental > Aquatic > Marine > Oceanic | place: Canada: Western Arctic Ocean | collected 2017-10-01 | reverse complement strand
CAGCGCGGGGCTCTGAAAGCGCCTTGGGATAATAAGTAGCTGGATTAGGCCTAGTGCTGATCTCGCTGCTTCTTCACCTGAGAGAGTTCCTTGGCAAATTGGTCGAGTCTCAAGCGGATTTCATCTTCTTTCTGCTTTTTTAGAAAATTCAGATCGCTATCTGCTTTCGCTTCTTCAATAGCTTCCGTTATGGCATTTTTTATTGGCTTTGCTATTGCTGCTTCAACAGATTTGTTCATTCGCTATAACTCCAGCTAATGTGCGATTTCTAAGTAGGACTAGTGTCGGTTTTATTCTTATTTTACTACCTGGGCACTAAATTATCGGAGAAGAATCACGTTTGAGACGACTAAATTTCCAATTCTAAACAGGCTTACTACTTCAAAAAGCCAATAATTTAGCTACTTCTACTGAGCGCAACATATAGTGTACGTCGGCCGAAGTCAAACAATATATAGTGCTTTCAAGTGCTTACAGATGCTTTCCCGACCCTAAAAATAGACGGTATATCTGCCCCAGTGTCACTGCATTCGCAGCCCAATAACCTTAATGATTTCTTATACTTAGCCCCACAATGCAGGGCCTGATTTTATTTTAATATAGGACACCCAATTTTATAAAAAAGGACACCCAATATAAATATTAGTCGTAAGAATTAAGCTATCGATCCTATGAATTGTCGCAATAATGTAATTGTGAGTAGCGGTGTATTGGAATTGTTAGGAAATCGAATTGCTGAAAGGGAATTGGAGAGGTTAAATACAGTTCCCCCGCTATGGGAGACATCGAGGATGAACTAATACGTCTTCGTGAATGGAATTATGAAGGAGAGTTCGTAGCTAGGAGCTTCCGTATAACAATCGGGAGGAATTTACTCCCCTAATCCATTTGTGCGGGTGTTTTAAACTCACCCCTGACTTGATCCGGCTTTCGTGAAAATGAACGAGTGCTGATTCGGAACCCGCCGCAACTGAATAGTGGCGATGAAACGTTGTCACACTCTTGAGCCAAGATTCTGCACTTATTCCCAGTTCATTTAACAACCTGTTCTTCTCAGCCAGGGTATCGGTAATCCTCTGCACCGAATACTCTTCTGGGTGAAGCGCTTTACAAGTGGCCTCTAGCAAATCGAAATAGCTTTGCGGTGTAATCGGCAATGCCTTCTTGGCTACTCCTTCCATCTCGGACATTACCCGGAGCTTCGCCTGCTTGCCTCCAGACTGGCGACCCACGAGGTGCTTTGTGGCGCGCCGCGTAAGCAGACGATACTGGCGGTAGCTTCGATTTTTAACTTTCTTAGCATGATGAATCAGCCGCTCTTGAATCGACGTGAAGTCGCTATTCTCAAGCGAGTGCGTTATGCCCACTCTGATAGGGTTTAAGTCCACATAGGCCATGCAGGTAACGAGTGCTTTCTCATCTAGAAGGGCTTGGCTCTTGAAACGTCCTTCCCAGAAACGTCCACTGCATTCGTCTTCTCGGTTGGCTTGCCGTGCCACAGTCTCGTTTACGCAGCGCATGAACCAACTAATATCCATTAGGCGTTCGCGCCATAAGCTGATCTGTTGTTGCAGGCGCTTCTGCGCCGCCTTGCTCGATTTGTTTTTCTGCAAGGTTGCAACTAGAGCTGCATTGCGAGGAAAGAGTGCTGTCCAACGCTTGACCACCTCGGCATCATCCCAATCTCGGGCCTGCTGTTCATTGACGAACAGGACGAGGTGATAGTGATTACTCATGATGGCGTAGGCACAGATGTCGATCGAAAACTGTGCGGCTAGCGTCTTAATTCGAGACACCAACCATTGCTTGCGATGATCGAAGTTCTTGCCAGTAACCGGGTCGTCACCACATAGGTAGGCGCGGCGAACACAGCGTGAGATACAATGGTAGTAGGCCGTGTCTTGAAGCGACACTTGTTGGTATCTGGCTCGGGTCATCGAACTTTTCTATCTAGCTCTGGTCAATTTTTATTGCTGTGTTTAGTCAGATCGCCTCGATATTTACGCCAAGACAAAATGCAAGCGGACCGCAGATTCTAGAGGGTTTGTAGTACTATGCAAGGTGAAATTAAAAACTGCTAAAGTAGCAGTGACACAACAGCGAACAGAATTGAACTGAGGTAGTAAATGAGAATCGGAGTCGACCTAGGCGGCACAAAAATTGAAGGCATATTGCTCTCACCCTCAGGTGAGGTGGCCGAGAAGATTCGTGTGGATACGCCTGCTCAAAGGTACCTCGAGACTGTTGATGCGCTATGCGAAGTTATCGGGCAGCTGCAACGACTGTCTCTATCGAAGAAGTGTTCTGTTGGAATTGGGACTCCTGGCGCTTTATCTCCTTCGAATGAATACGGCCTCAAACTTATGAAGAACTGTAACTCGATCTGCCTCAACGGAGAACCATTAAAGGTCGATATTGAAAATTGTCTTGGCTATGCGACGCGTATCGAGAACGATGCGAATTGCTTTGCCCTTTCAGAAGCCTGCTACGGTGTGGCGATATCCGCCAGAACGGTATTTGGGGTAATTCTCGGCACGGGAACTGGTGGCGGCATCGTCATAGACAAGCAGCTGCACACAGGCCCGAACCGAATCGCCGGTGAATGGGGACACAACTGTATTCCGAATTCCGTGCGCGAACTAATCGCCCAGGACCGACAATGTTACTGCGGCAGGACGAACTGCAACGAGACCGTCCTTTCCGGGCGAGGCTTGAAACAGAGCTATCTCGAGAGATCCGGAATCGATCTGGAGGCCACGGAAATAGCGAGATTGGCGAATAGCGGAGATGTTGAAGCCAGCGAAACTGTTCAGACCTACTGCAAGCAATTGGCGTGCTGTCTCTCTACGGTGGTGAATCTTATGGACCCAGATATGATTGTATTAGGAGGTGGTCTGTCGAATATTTCACAGCTATATACTCAGGTTCCAAGCCTCATGAATGAACATGTATTCACAGATAATATGCTGACCAAACTCTCGGCGCCGAAGTTCGGCGATGCAAGCGGCGCTATCGGTGCCGCCTGCCTGTGGCCACTAGATTGAAATTAGGCGGAGAGCTTAACTTTCCATAAACTATCTAATAACCATCTATTAACAATTTACTAACTGTCGAAGGGATGACGCAGAACTATCGTCTCTTCGCGATCGGGGCCTGTTGAAACAATGTCAACTGGCACCTCTACTATCTTCTCTAGATACTGAATATAGTCTCTGGCATTCTGTGGCAGATCATCCAGACTCTTCGCACCGACCGTCGACTCTGTCCAACCCGGCAATTCTTCGTAGATAGGTTCTAGACTCTTATAGCTCTCAATATCCATCAGGCTGCCAGACGTATTGGCACCTACACCTGTGTAACCAGTGCAAACCTTGATCGTTTCCAGGCCATCTAATACATCTAACTTGGTCAAGCAGATGCCGGAGACACTATTGATGCGCATGGCCATCTTCACGGCGCAGGCGTCGAACCAACCGCAGCGTCGATCACGCCCGGTAGTTGCACCCTTCTCGTGGCCAACTGTGGCCAAATACTTGCCTGTGTCATCGAACAACTCGGTAGGGAACGGTCCTGAGCCAACACGTGTGGTGTAGGCCTTGGTGATCCCTAAGACGTAGTCCAGATAGAGCGGGCCATAGCCACTGCCCGTCGCCGCTCCACCTGCAGTGGTATTAGAAGAGGTAACAAAGGGGTAGGTCCCATGGTCGATATCCAGCAGCGAACCTTGAGCACCTTCGAATAAGATATTCTCATTTGCCTTGCGATGGTTGTGCAGGATTTCGATCGTGTCCGCTACCATGGGCCGAACCTGTTCTGCCAACTTCAAATACAGATCGAGAGTTTGCTGATAGTCAATGGGCTCAGTTTTGTAATAATTGCTCAGCATGAAGTTGTGGTATTCCATGAGTTCAGCAAGCTTTTCCGCAAAGTGTTCCGCGTTGAGGATACCTGCGAGACGAATACCGCGTCGTGCAACTTTGTCTTCATAGGCCGGCCCTATTCCTCGTCCGGTAGTGCCTATCTTTGCACTACCCCTCTTGAGTTCTCTCGCCTGATCTAGCGCGATATGGGATGGCAGAATTAGAGGGCAGGCGCCGCTTATCTTGAGTCGGTCGCGTATTTCAATACCGGCACCCTCGAGACCTTCGATTTCATTCAGCAATGCTTCGAGGCTAATCACAACGCCATTGCCAATTACACAATCGACGTTACTGCGCAAGATTCCAGACGGCAACAGATGCAGTACAGTCTTCTTACCGTTGATAACCAGCGTGTGCCCTGCGTTATGACCGCCTTGAAAGCGGACCGCTACCTTGGCTTGGTCGGTTAAAAGATCCACGATCTTTCCCTTGCCTTCATCGCCCCACTGGGTGCCAAGTACTACTACTGATTTTGCCATCGTCCTCAACTCAATATCTTATTCAATGCAAAAACTACGTTATGTTTTCAACTAACCACTTACCATCAACCAAATGCAGTTGCCGATCGCAATTTAGATCTTCCAATTCCTGCTCCGCCAGTTCGCTCTCGAGCAGATTGGTAATTACAATTTCGCCACTGGCGCGCAGTTCGGCTATCGCGCTCAGTAAGTCAGCATCGTTCCCAATCGGAGCGATAATCGCTGTCTTCTGAGTAAAGATTTTACTGCTCAGTCTAGCAATTGTCTTTAGATCGCTGTCAAAGCCCGACGCCGGCCGCGAGCGACCAAAAACTTCACCGATGTGGTCATAACGACCGCCTTTTGCTACGGCCCTGCCGTAGTCAGGTGTATAAGCTGCGAACACGATACCCGTATGATATTCATAACCACGCAATTCGCATAAGTCGAAGCAGAGAGTCATCTCGGGATGACGTTCCTTAACTCCCTCCACTATCAATACCAGCTCCAGTAGCTCTTTCTTTACCGAGTCTGGAGCATTTTCGAAAACTGTTAGAGACTCTTGCAGTATTGCCTCATCACCACTCAGTCGAGTGAGCTGCCTCAACATGGAATGCAACGTTACATCTTTCACTGCGGCATCCAAGACGACATCTATCTCGTCATAAGCCTTACGCTGCACGGCATCGAATAGAGTTGATTCGGTCTCTGCATCTATCGCGGCTTCTTTGACGAGCGCACGAAAGATACCAACGTGCCCTAACACGATAGATATGTTTACAATTACCGCCGCATTTAGAGTGGCATACATGAGACAAATTAGCTCTATGTCGCAGTCCACTCCGGCGTGACCGTACACCTCGGCACCGATGCGAATGGGTACTCGTGAGGCAAGCAGACCACGTGGCTTAGTGTGCAATACGTTGTCTGCGTAGCACAGACGCACCGGGCCATCTCTATTCATGCAGTGTGCGTCGATTCGCGCAGCCTGCGGGGTAATATCTGCTCGAATGCCCATCATGCGACCGCTGAGCTGGTCTGTAATCTTGAACGTGTGCAGATCCAAATCTTGGGACGAACCGACTAGTAGTGAATCCAGATACTCGATAAGTGGAGTAATAACTAATTGATAGCCCCAGGATTCATAGAGATCCAGAAGCTGGCGGCGCAAGTATTCTAACTTGCTCGCCTCTAGGGGAAGAATTTCCTCGACACCATCGGGAAGTAACCAGCGCTTTGCAGAAGTCATTTTTATTTAGCTTTCACTCATCAAAATTTAAAAGTTCATTCTCAAAATTATTATTAATGATCATTCCTAACACCGTAACGATCTAATTAATCATCAACAGCAGGACCGTTCCGGTAAGCATGCTTCCTAAGCCAATCATGCGCATGGTGTTGTCGTCTATCTGATCCAACACTAGCAACATCTTTCGCCACCTACCTGGGCTGATGAAGGGAATAATCCCCTCTATTACAAGCATCAGACAAAATGCAACAGCCAGCTCGTGCCACATAATCTCGCCTCTTCTTGTGAGCCACTAACTGACAGCTATGCGCGCAGCAAAAAAGTAAACCTGAATCGCTGAACGCGATTCAGGTTTACGGTTGTTAACTTATCTGGTTTTCAAAACCCTATTGATCAGCTAGAGCTTACCGCGAGATCCCGTTCTTCAGATACTTGAAGTAGTCGCTGTTTGGATCAAGCAAGAGCACGTCACCTTTCGAACTGAACGTCTCTCTATATGAATTCAGGCTGCGGGTAAACGCATAGAACTCAGGGTCTTTGTTGTAGGCATCAGCATAGATTGCCGTTGCTGTTGCGTCACCCTCACCGCGTAGTTGCTCAGCATCTCTGTAAGCCTCTGCACGAAAGATTGTCGCCTGACGATCAGCGTCGGCACGAATACCAATCGCGAGCTCTTCACCGAAAGAGCGTAACTCCTGCGCCTCTCTGTTTCTCTCGGTGATCATACGCTCATAAACAGATGAGCGTACGTCTTCGGGTAGATCGATACGCTTCACGCGTACGTCGATGATCTCGATACCTAGATCCGCCGCCGTAGTCTCATTGAGATCGGCTGTCAGAGCGAGCATCATCTGATCTCTCTCTCCAGCGACAACTTCTGCAAGAGTACGGTCACCAATCTGGTCACGCAGGCCGTCGTTGATACGTTCTGCGAGCAGGCTGCCGGCTGTAGTCGTGTTGCCACGTGTAGAGACGTAGAACTGGCCCACGTCGACGATGCGCCACTTCGCGTAGGAATCGACTTCCAGCGCCTTCTGCTCCAGCGTCAGGTAGCGACGCCGAGGCGCGTCCTCAGTCAAGATCCGCGCGTCAAATTTACGCACATTATTAACCCAAGGGATTTTCACATGCAGACCTGGATCGATGGAATCTTGAACCAATTCACCAAACTGCAGCATCACTGCGCGTTCTGTTTCCTTAATAACGAAAAGAGAATTGCTAGCGACTATGACGACTAGAAAAATAAGACCTACCGCTATAAAATTTTTCATTATCGATTTCCCCGTCCCGTAGTAGGTAGTCGCGAACGATCTACACTGTTTGCACTACTTGATCCCGGTAAAAATGGCGCCAACTGGTCTGCCAAATTCCTGAGGTCGGTCGTAGTATTATCCGAATTGATGCTTGAATTGCTCTGCTCCATAAGCTTGTCCAATGGCAGGAACAACATATTGTTGCCGCCTTCGACATCTACCATGATCTTGCTACTCGCCGTCATCACCTCTTCGATCGAGTCGATATAGAGTCGCTGTCGAGTCACCTCAGGAGACTTCAAGTATTCCGTTAATAACTGGTTGAAGCGAGACGCATCGCCCGTTGCCTCAGCCACGACTTCTGCGCTGTAAGCGTTTGCCGATTCTATACGCCGCTGTGCTTCACCCCGAGCCTCAGGAATAATCTGATTCGAATATTGCTGGGCCTGGTTCTGCACACGTTGCTCGTCTTCTCTGGCACGGATCACGTCATCGAAGGCGGGACGAACAGCATCAGGTGGCTGAGCATCGACCACGTTAACCTGACTTACAAAAATACCGGTATTGTAGGCATTCATATAATCCTGCAGACGCTCCTGCACATCGGCGGCCATTCGATCGCGACCCGTGGTCAGAATTTGATCCATGAAGTTGCCACCAACTACGTGGCGAATAGCAGATTCGGACGCATTATCCAGACTAAGCTCTGGGTCCTGCACCGCGATCACATATTTTACTGGATCCTGAATTAGATACTGCACGGTGACTGCGATATCGATGATGTTTTCATCGGTAGTCAGCATCGCGCGATTTTCATAGGTCTTCGCGTTCAATTCGGAAACGTTAACCAAGCTAACTTCATCAACGACCGGCGGATTCCAATGCAAGCCTGGCTGCACTGTCAAATCCAGCACTTTACCGAAGCGCAAGACGACGCCGCGCTCGGCTTCGTCCACGATATAGAAACCCATGAATCCCCAGATGACAGCTACAACGGCTACTAGCCCTGCTATTAGACCCGCGGATAAGCCACCGCCACCGCTTGAGGAAGAACCAGTGGAACTAGAGCCACCGCTGCCCCCGCGAAACAGGCTATTGAATTTTTTGGTTAGGTTGCGCACAACCTCATCAATATCAGGAGGCCCCTGGTCGCCGCCTTTACGACCGCCACCCCAAGGGTCTTTGTCTTTGTCTTTGTCGTTTCCATTTCCGTTATTTCCAGGTTCATTCCAAGCCATTGGCTTCTCCATAACTTTCTAAACACGTAGAAGGTCGATTTTAGCTAATAATTGTTCATTTACACAGCAATTTGCACTTTCAAACGGCGATCCGAGACGATCAGACGATTGTTGCCTTGTCCTCGACTGCCAAATTAGTCTGCTCCTGCACTGCAATATTGTGACTTATAACTTCTGTGCCGCTTTGCTTAAGAATACGATCGAGGTCTTTTCGCGGCAGTTTGACTCGCAGCTCATAGAAACCTTCCTCGTCTATATTTTCTTCCTCGATGAATCCGCTATCGTAAAGCTGACTGCGTAGCTTCGTCTGGCCCGGTGAGACTCTCAGTGTCTCAACAGCCATATTACCAGCAAGCAGCTCGCTCATCGCGCACTGCAATAAATCCATACCGGCGCCAGTCTTTGCAGACACCCAGACCTTTATTGTCTTACCTTTCTCATTGCGTTGAATATGTGGCTCGACGCTTGGAAGCAGGTCGATCTTATTGAACACCAGCAGCTGCGGCACGGACTTCGCGCCTATTTCTGCCAAGACCTTATCGACTTCAAAAATATGATCTGGATGAAATTCATTTGCCGAGTCCACGACATGGATAAGCAGATCCGCCTGTGCGGTCTCCTCAAGCGTAGCACGAAACGCCTCGACCAGTTGATGTGGCAGATGGCTAATGAAACCGACTGTGTCGGCGATGATCACCGGTCCGTAGTTCTTTACAATAATGCGGCGTAGTGTCGAATCCAACGTGGCAAACAATTGGTCTGCCGCGTAAGTATGCGCATGGGTCATCTTATTAAATAGTGAGGACTTACCAGCATTGGTGTAGCCAACCAGAGATATCGTTGCTACCTCCGAACGACGCCTAGAGCGACGTCCTTGGTCGCGCTGTCCACGTACCTTCTCTAGGCCTTTGTTGATGGCCTTGATGCGGTGCCCAATCATCCGTTGATCGAGTTCCAACTGCTTCTCACCCGCGCCACGCATGCCGATACCACCCTTCTGTCTATCCAGGTGGGTCCACCCGCGTTTCAAGCGCGTGCTCAAGTGTTGCAGCTGCGCCAACTCTACCTGCAGCTTACCTTCGTGGCTGCGCGCGCGTTGCGCGAAGATATCCAGAATCAACCCAGTACGGTCGAGTACGCGACACTTGAGTTCGGCCTCGAGGTTGCGTTCCTGGCTGGGAGAGAGAGTGTGATTAAACAGAACAACCCCTGCTTTGTGAGCGAGCACGGCGGCTTGAATCTCTTCAAGCTTGCCTGACCCTATAAAAAGGTTTGGTGAAGGTGTCTTTCGGGAGCCTGTGATGAAGTCCACCGGCTGGGTGCCGGCGGAGATTGCCAATTCTTCAAATTCGGCTGGGTCCTCCCGTTCACTCTCTGAATCTATACTGAGGTGAACGAGGATAGAGATTTCGCCGGAATCGGGCCTGTCAAAAAACAATCAGTTACCTCACTGAGAAATGCTAAACCGCGTTACCCGGTTCGCCAGCGTCATCTTCGACTGCTTCTGCTGCTTCGCCTGAATTCTGCATTGGCACTTTTACCATACGTGCGGGTACGACTGTTGATATCGCATGCTTGTAGACCATCTGGCTAACAGCGTTCTTCAGCAGAATCACAAATTGGTCAAATGACTCGATCTGACCCTGCAACTTAATTCCACTAACCAGGTAAATGGATACCGGGATGCGCTCCTTGCGAAGCACGTTTAAAAACGGATCTTGTAGTGAATGTCCTTTAGACATTATTTATTCCCCTTACAATCAACAATCTATGAGGCCGAGCCTTCACCATTTCGATATCGAGAACTGGCTTGAAAGGACGGTTCTAAGATCTGTGGACTTCCTATAAAAAATTAACGATCTCTACACGTCACATACTACCTATATAGAGATGGTATCCATGTATTTCAAGACATGTTGTGCGGATTGAGTAGAAGAATTACTCAAGCTTTGTAGGCTTGGCCAACTGCGCAGCCAAGTCAGCTGCCGTTTGGCGAGTTGTCTGGTGGCAATAATACTCTTTTCCACCATGCCATCATAGTCTATTTCACCGTCCAGATACTGCCAGACCTGCCTGTATCCTACTGATTTTATTGAGGGAAACTGGTGATTCAGATCACCTCGAGCGCGTAAAGCCTGCACCTCGTCAACCAAGCCCTCATTAAGCATCTGTCCGAAACGTGTCTCTATCTGACCGTGTAATACGCCGCGATCTTCTGGTTGGATCGCGAAGAAATGCAAATTGTAAGGAAGCAGGGCCTCTTGCTGCGCCTGCATCTCGGCATGAAAGCTAGTCATTGTCTTCCCTGAGACCCTATATACCTCCAAAGCTCGTTGTGTCCTTTGCGGATCGTTCGGATGAATCCTAGCGGCTGAATCCGGATCGATCGCCGCAAGCTGCTGGTGTACCGCCTCCCAGCCCTGTTCCTGAGCCAACTTCCCGATCTCAGCGCGGACTTCCGGATCGGCATGAGGCATGTCGGCAAGGCCGTCTCTCAAGACGCGAAAATACAGCATCGTGCCACCAACAAGCAGCGGGGTGTCGCCAAATTCTAGTATCTCGTCAATTTCTCTAAAAGCGTCTGTCCTGAATTGAGAGGCCGAATACGGCACAGCTGGATCGATAAAGTCAATCAAACGATGGGGTGCGATATCCAACACCCCCTTCTGGGGCTTCCCTGTACCAATATCCATCTGCTGATAGATCTGCGCCGAATCCACACTGACGATCTGAAACGGATGCTGCTGCACCAAATCGAGGGCGAGGGAGGTCTTGCCCGATGCGGTCGGGCCCATCAAGCAGATCACGTTGGGTTTAGAGGAGGACGAATTCATAGGGTGAGATTGTACGCGACTAGAGAGGAAGTTCGTTCTCGATCTTACTGCCCACGAAGAAAGAGTTTATCCAGCTCATCCAGACTCTGATACACCCAGGTTGGCCTGCCGTGATTGCACTGACCGCTGCGCTCGGTAGCTTCCATGTCACGCAGCAGCGCATTCATCTCTGGGATAGTTAAATGACGATTGGCGCGAATCGAACCATGACATGCCATGGTGGATAGCAGCTCATCCTGATGCGCCTGAATACGATCACTGCTGCCGTACTCGAGAACATCGGATAGCACATCGCGCACCAGTTGTTCGATGTTGGCGTTACGCAAAATCGAGGGGACTTGTCTGACTACTATCGATTCCGCCGCGGCTCTCTCTAACTCGATTCCAATACTAAGCAGCGCACCTTGTTCAGTCTCGGTGCAGTCGGCTTCTGATTGACTCACCGCGATAGACAAAGGAACGAGTAAGGGCTGCATCTTCAATTCTTCATTCTGGCAGGCTGTCTTCAAGCGCTCATAGGTGATGCGTTCATGTGCCGCATGCATGTCCACTGTGATCAGTCCTTCCTTATTCTGCGCAAGAATATAAATTCCATGCAGTTGGGCTATGGCGTATCCAAGCGGCGGCACTTCTGCATCGTCGGCAGTGAGCTTCGCGAAATTTTCCAACTGGCTCTGTATCGCACCGACAGCAGGTTGCCCTGAGTTCGGTCTGTAGGAATAATTATTCGAAGCCGGTTCCGCAAGTGACAGACTATTCTGATCGCTGAAGTTTCCAACCGCAAAGTTTGAATCTGGGCTAGCTGCGAAATTTCCTGCCGCATTGCCGCTGCGCATATCTGTAAACGGATCACTCTCCTTTCCATTGTTCTGTACGTTATCTGCGAGTCGATCGGCCGGCCTAAGCTCTGCTAACGCTTTGTGCAATGAACTGAACAAAAAGTCATGCACTAAGCGGCTGTCGCGGAAACGCACCTCATGCTTGGTCGGATGCACGTTTACATCAACTGTAGATGGCGCCAACTCCAGATACAACACATAGGCAGGATGGCGCCCATGAAACAACACATCGCGATAGGCCTGCTTCACTGCGTGTGTCACCAGCTTGTCGCGAATGATGCGACCGTTCACATAGAAGTATTGCAGATCTGCCTGAGAGCGCGAGAAGGTCGGCAGGCTTACCCAACCCCAGAGACGCAGACCTTGCCCTTCCATTTCTACAAACACAGAGCTCTCGGCAAACGCAGGGCCGCACACCAGAGCGACGCGACGCTGCTTTTCCTGATCAGATTTTGCCGGTAGCAGTTTGCGAATCGCGCGCTGATTATGAGTAAGTGAGAACTGTACATCGAAGCGACTCAGCGCGATACGTTTTAGAATCTCATCGATGCGCGAAAATTCCGTCTTCTCTGTTTTCAGAAATTTCTTTCGCGCAGGAGTGTTGAAGAATAAGTCTCGCACCTCGAGAGTGGTTCCGCGCGAGTGTGCGGCGGGCGAGAGTATGACGTCCATCTCCTGCCCCTCTGCCACGACCTTCCAGCCGCTATTGTCGCCACTACCTGCTGTTACATCATCACCTGCCTTCGAGGTCATAGTCAGACGCGAGACCGAGCTGATACTGGCTAGCGCCTCGCCACGAAAGCCGAGGCTGGCGATGTTTTCTAGGTCTTCGAGGTCGGTGATTTTACTGGTGGCGTGCCGGCTAAGCGCCAACTCTAAATCCTGCTTATGAATGCCTAACCCATCATCCTTGATCTTGATTTGTTTCATGCCGCCCTGCTCGACTTCGATCTCGAGTCGACTGGCGCCGGCATCTAGGCTGTTCTCCATCAGCTCCTTGACGACCGAGGCTGGACGCTCGACGACCTCACCCGCGGCGATCTGATTCGCGAGGCGTTGACTGAGAAGATTGATGCGTGACATTGGCAGGTAGCAGCAAAGAGAATGAGGCTAGCATTGTAGCACCAACCACGAGCAAAACACTGGGAACCAACAAGAGATGAAGCTAACTAAACTAGAGCTAAGATGCAGGTATTTTTAAAACCTGCCCAACCATGATGCGATCGTTAGTGATGTTATTTTCCAGTCGCAAACTGCCGAGACTGACTTGATAGCGCTGCGCGATCTCGGAGAGCGTTTCCCCGCGGCGAATCGTGTGTTCTTCCTGCTCCGCCCCGCCGACTCTCGGAATGGTAAGTTCCTGACCTACGTGAATCGTGTTCGAGGAGATGCTATTCTCCGATTTCAATTCCGCCAGACTCACGTTGTAGCGCTGCGCGATTACCGACAGGCTATCGCCGCGCTTCACCCTGTAGGTGCCAGGCTTGGGTACGATGCCGTTTGCCTTCTGCCAGGCGACGAGAGAGCCTTGGGGTGGCGCCTCGTAGAAATAATTCATTACACCCTGCGCAATGCCGCGCGCGAGTTTCTGCTGGAATGCAGATGTGTTAAGCCTTCTGGCTTCATCAGGGTTCGTGAGATAACCAGTCTCGATAAGCATCGAAGGTATGTCCGGCGACTTCAACACTTCTAATGAAGCCTGCTGCACCTTGTCGCGGCGCAGACGCGTCATGCCATCCAAGGATTCTAAAACACGAGTACCTGCGATCAGACTCTGCTCCATGCTCCAAGCCATCTGCAATGAGACGAGCGTAAGTGCGACATCGTCATCCCAGGAACTGAGATCAAGATCTCCTCCTACGCCACCAAGCAGGTCCGCGTTGTTTTCCTTCTGTGCTACACGACGAGAATTTTCGCGGTCGGCTCTATCACCCGATAGCGCATAGATAGTCAGGCCATTGGCGCGGCTGGTGCGATACCAATCGGTATGCACGGCCACGAAGAGATCTGCGCGATTCTCGCGGGCGATTTCAGAACGGCGCTGCAGCTCGACATAGTAGTCGCCATCACGAATCATGATCGGTGTGTAGCCCGGCATTCTTTCGAGTTGGTCGAACAGGGCACGCGCGATTTTCAGCGTGATGTTCTTCTCTCGCAGCTTGCCATCAAAGCCGATGCCGCCGGGATCTTCGCCGCCATGTCCAGCCGAGATCGCAACGATGATGTTGCGACGCTCATCGCTGCGCGGAGCACTAGTAGAATTCAAGGATACGGTGTTGGTTTTTGTGGGCGCGTTAACAGATGGTGACTCGTCATACAGATCGACAACCAAACGATCGCCTTGCTCGCTATTCGGTGCCAAAGTGAAACTGCGTGGTTCAACTTGTGTCCCTAGATCGATAACTATTCGAAGTGTGTTCTCATCGCGAATCGCGCTGCGCATGCTGCTGATCGGACTCTCGCTAAAATCGAGTCTAGACAGGTCGCCACCCAAGGACGAACCTTCTATATCGATAACCACACGAGCTGGGTTATCGAGCGTGAACAGCTTGTATTCCAACTCGCCGGACAGATCAAACACGAGACGAGTATGGTCCGGCGCACGCCACAGCCTTACCTCTTCCACACTAGCCGCAGACACAGCCAAGCTGGCCAGCAGCGTACAAACTGCTAGAGCGAGGGCAAGACAGCGACCGCTGTCTTTAATACTGCTTAGATAGCGCTGTGATTTCATGACAAATTCTTTGAGACATACTTCACGTTGTCTAATACAACGGCCTCAGGGCCATAATCTTTTGGAAATTATGGCGCCTTTCTCCGTGAGACTCTGACAAGTAAGATGCCGACCCGTTCCCTGATCGACCATGCCGATCACCAAATCGGCGCCAGGCAGCCATTTCACACCCTTCTCGGCCCATTCCACGAGACACAGATTAGACTCTGCAAAGTACTCATCAGTACCCAGATAGGCCACTTCCTCGGGATCCGAGAGGCGGTAGAGATCGAAGTGATAGATGTTACAGAGCTCGAATTCGTAAGGCTCTACCAATGTATAGGTCGGGCTCTTCACCGCGCCGGCATAGCCGAAGGCGCGCATGAATCCGCGGCTAAGGGTTGTCTTGCCAGCGCCTAAATCGCCTTGCAGGTAGATCATGCCCCCTAGATGGGGAATGCCCTCATGAGGCGATAGGTCATTGCCGCTGCACTTTCCAGTTTGAAATGTTGCAACGGCGAGTCGGGCACCGAACTCCAGTGTGGCGGCTTCGTGTTCTAGAGTTATTTGATGTTTTGATCGCATATAAGGGGGAGTATAAAGCAGATTGATCGAATGGCGCGAGCCAGAGTGACATTCACGAGAACCCTTCAGAAAAATCTAACCTTAGTCGTACCACAAACTAGCTAGCTCGATTTTCTAACAATTGCCTTTATCAAAGAATTTTAGTCCCTATGATCTTTTTCAAGGATTAACGCCTATGGTGTCACTACAAATCAATGAATCTGAACGACGTATTGTAGGCAAATTATCGGGCGGAGCTTTTCTTCTCGCACTCTCGTCTCAGCGACAGTAATGGCCGAGAAGCATGAGAGCTTTGCTATGCCATTTCATATATCCGTCGTCCACGGTGATACGATTATTAATGGTAAGGCCGACAATGCCCCTCTTGGCATCGATAAGGGATATCGAGTAAATTCATTGCTAGGACTCGGCGCTATAATTGAGTATGCGTGGGGTCAGCTCGATGCCACCACAGTAATCGCAGTGGCAGACATTCATGTTGGAGAGGGCTGGGTGATGCAGATTGGCCCCGGCATCGAATACAGTCATGGCGAAGAAATCTTAGTCTCAAGATTAGGGCTTACCTATGAGCTCGACTTGAATCACTACACATTCGCTCCGCAGATGCACTGGGACTGCCATGATGGCGAGAAGAATTCTGTCGTGGCTGGTTTCGCTGATGGCTTCCCGTTTTGATTTCCCAAACGTAAACCAATTTTGAAAAAAGAGAATCAAGGCACTTTGAACCTAGCTATTTTTTCGCGTGGTTAGTTACTTTTCTTGCTAGTGCCTCTCTCAATATTTTTAATAATTAATTTCAATTAAGTGAAGTCCTCTAGCTTTGGCCTTTGGACTAAGCTTCTTTTCATTTCGATTGCACAGTGCTTCGCGAATATCTTCAGAATCTATGGCGTGTCTTCCTGCCTCAAAGAGTGCACCAACAATATAGCGGACCATGTGTTTCAAAAACCCACTTCCTTCAATCTCGATATAATACACCTCGGCATCCAACCCCAATGCATCTGTTCGCTTTATTTCAAGATAATTGATCGTTCTAGAAGTTGAGGCGATATTTTGGTCTCTGCTAGCGAAGCTGTAAAAATCATGTTCTCCAACAAAAATCTTACAGACCTGCCTTATCCCTTCTAGGTCCAATTCAGCATTGCTTTTGGCGCCCTCAGTTTTCGATGGGACATGGGCAACTATTTCATTCAACATCGGCGAGCTAACCCTGTCCATGGAAAAATAATAGCGATACCTCTTGCTGATACTTTGTTTGTTTGGATTAAAATCAGCTTGGCAGTTAGTACATTGCCGAATTCGAATATCATCAGGCAATAAGGAGTTGAGGCCAAGCTGAAGTTTTTCTGAATTAATTTCTAAAGGAATAGAAAATTTGGCAACCTGCCCATGCGCATGAACGCCTGCATCTGTTCGACTCGCTCCTGCCACGTTGCACTCTGCATATTTACAAATTTTTCTAAGCGCTTGAGTGATTGTTCCCTGCACTGTAGCCTTATTTTCTTCAACGCCCTGGTCTTGCCAGCCGAAGTAATTGCTACCATTATAGGAGACCACTACTCGATAGTAATGATGTTTCATTTATAATTATCGCCAGTTCGTTATGAAAATTCACTTCGAAAGAATTTTGCTACATGTGTAACGGGTAGAGAATTTCTAAATAGACTGCCGGCAACTGTAGTACATCTGCAGTCTTGAAGAAAGGTAAACGCTTCGGGTGCCTTTACTCCAACTGCATATGTCTGAATGTTGCACTTTTCAGTCAGAGAGATCAGAGTGCTGACATTAAAATAGGCATCCATGTTCTAGCCTATTTAATTGACAAGATTTCTCTTTAATCTGAGCTCATTGAAGGGAATATGTAACAGTTCGTCGAGCTCCTCAATGTCAGAGCCCATAGAATCAAGCGCAATATTAAATCCACTTATTCGAAGTCGTGTTAGAGCGCCGAATGCCAAGCCACTACTATCCTTCATTGCATGTTGCTCAATAGCAAAAGTTATGCGGTTATGAGGTAGGCTCCACTTGTCAACAATGTCGATCATCTATTCTGGCCAGTTTGAATCCATCAAGTTCGACTCATTCATGCAAATGGTAACGCCAAGATCTGAATCTGTTTCTAGCTAATCACAATAAGATTCCAGTGCTTTATCCATCAAAAGATAATTAAACTCTGGCATTAATTTACCCTCAAGCATCGAAGGTAATATTTGTGAGAGCTAAACTTTGGCGCCCGGTTTGTCCTCCCAATGAGGGCGTAGTTCAATCCCTATAATGGGTCTGTTTCGATTAGCGGATACAACCATAATTGGGTAGTATTTACTCGCAAACTCTCCCGATCCTATAGCATCATGGAAGCTGTCTGAACTAAAGCGTGGAGCAGATCTGGTGCAGCTTTCATAAACTCTCTATCTTTCCAAACTCCAAGACCCGAAGAAACACATTTATACTACTATGCCAACAGCATCAAAAACTGCGAATACATAACAATCGCAAGGATTCTTGTTTATCTGTCATCCCACTATAGGCTGTCGTGACTTTAGGCCCTATGCTTAGCAGTAAATGGGCTTAAGAGTAATTTTTGGCGTCAGCTTTACGCAAAGCAATACTGTGACCCTACTGATCACCTCTGCTGCACGATTATCGCCTAGTTAAGCCCAAGAGCATCCGAGCACACACGAAGTTATTAATTTGTGAATGCCCCATAACGTTAAAATTGTATGGACAAGCTATTTGATTGGAAGTAAGTTTTGACCTTCCTAAACGCCACTTTGAGAGGGACCTATAATGACGAAAACACTAAGAACATGCGCAATTTTAGGCACCGCCACTATGCTTCTCGCTTCATTTCTGCTGGGCCAGGGCTATTTGAATCAAGCAGTCTCAGCGGCCAGCAATGAACGCTTAGCGCCGAAAATGGAAGTTGATCCATTCTGGCCGCAACCGCTGCCTAACAATTGGATACTGGGAGCCACCATCGGCATCGCCGTGGATTCTCGAGATCATGTCTACATCGTTCACCGGAATCAGGACAGCAATTTTGCCACCCAGGAAATCGGCCTCGACAACGGTGTTTCAGAGTGTTGCACGGCTGCTCCGCCTATCATCGAATTTGATCCCGAAGGCAATGTCGTCAACGCTTGGGGCGGCCCAGGTCAAGGTTATACTTGGCCGGACTCCAATCACGGCCTCGAAATTGCCCCGAACGGCAATATTTGGATCGGCGGCAATGGCGGCGCTGACTCGCATATGCTGGTATTTTCTGCGGATGGCGACTTCGTACGTGAGATCGGCCTGCCAGGAGAACCTGTCGACAGCAACAGCACCACACACTTCAATAAGGTTGCCGAGATTGCCATCGACCCGGTAGCCAACGAGGCTTACATTGCGGACGGCTACGGCAATAAGCGAGTCGCTGTTCTTGATGTTGCCACAGGCGCATTCAAGCGTTACTGGGGAGCTTACGGTAATCGACCAGATGATGCCGGAATTATCTACGATCCCAACCAGCCACTACCTCAGCAATTTGTCGGCCCCGTCCACTGTGCCGAGCCTTCCAAGGACGGCCTGATCTATGTGTGTGACCGTGGTGCCGACCGAATTCAGGTTTTCCGCCCCGACGGCACTTTCGTAAAAGAAGCGCAGGTTGCGCGCAATACCCGGGGCGCAGGCTCCGCTTGGGACATAGCCTTTTCGCAAGATGCCGACCAAGAATTCATCTTCCTGGCCGATGGCAGCAATTTCAAGGTTCACATTCTGGATCGGGATTCGCTGGAGAAGCTCGCGGAATTTGGTGGTGGAGGGCGCCAACCAGGCTTGTTCTACGGCACTCACAGTATCGCAAGTGACTCTAAAGGCAACATCTATACGACGGAAACATATGAAGGCAAACGCGTGCAGAAATTTGTCTTCCAGGGTTTGCGTGCTCTAAGCGATCACAGT
>Ga0302118_10000465_pt1 | contig 19089 bp, 17 predicted proteins | sample AG5_331_MG_FD_203126 | JGI IMG/M metagenome (GOLD analysis project Ga0302118, IMG submission 203126) | Marine microbial communities from Western Arctic Ocean, Canada - AG5_33.1 | ecosystem: Environmental > Aquatic > Marine > Oceanic | place: Canada: Western Arctic Ocean | collected 2017-10-01 | reverse complement strand
GTATAGGAATATACCTCCAATTAAATCGATATATGTGACGTCTTTGTGACCCAGGCTTGCCATCGCATGCACTTGCTGCAAATGAAAACGCCACCAATTCGATATGTGGCATCTTATTCTATGATTTAGCTTAGCTCGTACGTCGCAGTGCGGTGCTCTGCCCAATTAGAAGCCAACTCAGAGAGTGCGCACTAGGTATGGATCCGTTAACCCAAGGGGCGCTTGGAGCAGTATTCGTTCAGGCTACGACAAACAGAACAAGAAACCTTGGGGTCGCGGGGGGGCTTGGCTTTCTGTCCGGGATGGCTGCAGACTTAGACGCCCTTATTAGATCGTCAGCTGATCCACTACTATTTTTAGAATATCACCGCCACTTTACGCATTCTCTAGCGTTTATTCCTGTGGGCGGACTGCTTTGCGCGCTGGCTATTCAGTATGTTTTAGGGCGGCGCTGGCGGCTGACGCTTTTGCAGACTTTTGTGTGTTGCACGCTAGGCTATGGGACTCATGCATTGCTTGATGCGTCTACATCCTATGGTACTACGCTCCTGTGGCCGTTCAGTGATGAGCGACTGTCCTGGAGTATAGTCCCGATCATTGATCCCTTGTTCACGGTGCCGCTCGTTACCTTATGTGCAGTAACTGCCCTTCGGCAGACGCGAGTATTTGCCTGGGCAGCGATGCTTTGGGTTAGCGTCTATTTATCAATAGGTGCCTTACAACATAGTGCGGCGCTATCTATGGCGAAGCAGACCGCCGCATCTCGTGGTCACTCACCAATCCGATTTGAGATAAAGCCTAGCTTTGCAAATATATTACTATGGAAGACAGTTTACGAAACGAGTGAGCACTTTCATGTCGATGCCGTGCGTGTCGGCCTTGCTCCAAGACATTTTGACGGCACGGTTATACCTAAACTCGACCTTGAGAGAGACCTGCCTTGGCTTGATGCAAAGTCACAACAGGCAAAGGACATCCAACGGTTCTCTGACTTTAGCAAGGCCTTTGTCGCGGAAGACCCAGAGGTCTCAAATAGAATTTTCGATGTACGTTATTCTTTCGTACCGAATGAAATCAAACCACTTTGGTCGGTGGAGATATCGCCGACAGCGGAGTTGGACGCACACGCGGCATACCGAACCCATCGTGAGAATCCTAGAGAAAGCTTAGGCCGGCTTTGGAAAATGCTTTGTTGTTCGGGGGCTGACGAATAGGTCCGCCCCACTAACATCATCGCAGCCTTCGATTTACAAACCGGTCACGTCTAGTTAACCGAAGACAAGGAATGGGCATGTCTTTTTCGTTTCGTCTATTTGAGAGCGAGTGCCTCACAACACTTGGGTTCTGGTGTAAAATTCCCTAAAAGTTAGAAGAGGAAATTTAAGTTAAGGAACGGAGAACCATTTTAGCGGGGCAGGGAGAATTAGTTTGTCTTTAGAAAGAGAAAATACGCGTATGGGATTTATCGAACGGATACAGACATGAGGCCGGTTTTTCGGATTTCATGAATACCGCGGAGCAGATTTTACAAGACGTTTTTGGCTATGGCGAATTCCGTCCGGGTCAGGAGGAAGTGATTGCTACGCTAGCGGCTGGCAAGAGCGTGCTCGCCGTCATGCCGACGGGCGCAGGAAAATCGCTTTGTTACCAGATTCCCGCGGTGATGGCCGACCGTTTGACGGTTGTTATTTCGCCATTGCTTGCTCTTATGGATGACCAGGTTTCTGCATTGCGAACTAATGGCGTAGATGTTGCCTGTATACATTCTGGGCAAACACGCGAGCAAAACATTATTGAATGGCGGAGAGTTAAAGACGGCGCAAAGCTGCTTTACCTTTCACCGGAACGATTGATGACAGAGCGGATGCTCGCGGCACTATCAGCAATCCAACCGACCATGTTCGTGGTCGATGAAGCCCATTGCATCTCAAAATGGGGAGCCAGTTTCCGACCTGATTATGAGCACTTGTCGCGGCTACCAGATTTATTCCCCGAAAGTACCGTTGCCGCGTTTACCGCTACCGCGGATAGGGCTACACGAGATGACATCGCAGAGAAACTATTCCGTGGTAATGGGCTGGCCGTCGTTTATGGGTTTGACCGCCCCAATTTGCGGTTGACGGTCGAGAACAAAGCCAGCTGGAAATTGCAACTGATGAGATTCTTGGAAGACAAAGCCGGCCAGGCCGGAATTGTTTACTGCTTGTCGCGAAAGTTTACAGATGAGGTTGCTGTTTATCTTAGAGAACAAGGGCTCAACGCGATACCGTACCATGCCGGCCAGACTGCAGAGCAACGCAAGGTCAATCAGGACCGGTTCATGAGTGAAGACGCTGTTGTAATGGTCGCCACGATTGCTTTTGGGATGGGTATTGATAAGCCTGATATTCGCTATGTATGTCACCTCAACCTGCCTGGCAGCCTGGAGGCCTACTATCAAGAGATAGGGCGTGCAGGCCGTGATGGCGCCCCGGCGGAGACATTGCTTTTACACAGCATGCGGGATATGGGGATGCGCCGTCAGTTTATCGCCAACGAAGGTGATGACGCCCATAGGCGCCGGGAGCATCACCGCCTTGATGCTTTGTTAGCCTATTGTGAGGCGTCGGAGTGTCGGCGCATTGCTTTGCTGGCCTATTTCGATGAGGTGTCAGGGGCATGCGGTAACTGCGATAATTGCTTGTTTCCACCGTCAGTTGTTGACGGCACGGAACGGGCGCAAACACTTTTGTCCACCATTCGCCAGACTGGCCAAGTCTTTGGCGCCGGCCATGTCATTGATATCGTACGTGGCGTTAAGTCACAAAAGGTCCTTGAGCGTCGACACCAAAATTTAGAGACATTCGCAACTGGAGATCAGTGGCCTAAGGATGAATGGACAGTTTTCGTTAGGCAACTTGTTGCTGCTGGGATCCTCAGCATAAATATTCAAAAATATGGTTGCCTCGAACTCAGCGAGCGCGGCTACGCGCTTTTGGCGGGCGAGGGGCCTTTCTCTTACCGGGAGGGCAATATAACTCGCTCAGATCTCAAAGCCGTGAAAAAGAAGATCGATCAGCCGGTTGGTCTGTGCGATGTCTCCTTGCTCTCGCAGCTTAAAACGCTCCGTCTCGAACTGGCACGAGCGCGAAATGTTCCAGCCTATGTCGTCTTTTCTGACTCCACGTTAATCGAGATGGCCGGTGCGCGGCCCACCACGCTTGATGGAATGTCGGGCATCAACGGAGTCGGGCCTAAAAAACTTCAGAAATTTGGGGCAATATTCTTGCGCGCCATTTCTGAAGAGGGGCCGCAGACTGTCGTATGAGCGTCCCAGAAATGAGGTGAAATATGCGTATAAAGCCCTTTTTCTTTGAGAACCCCGTTTGGGAATCACCGTGGTTCGAGTGGGCTGGGCCTACAGATTGACTACTTGCAACGCGGAGCGTGTCAAGCCGTTATGGATCATGACGTTGCCTCGTGTGTTCAACAGGAGTTGGAGAGAAAAAACCGCCTCAATCAATCGTCCTTAGTAGCTCTGCTATTGACGCTCGGTTATTATGAGCGCCGGGCTTTGCGGGCTGCATATTTCGCATCACGGGCCGCCTTTTGTTGGACCTTAAGGGCTTCAGCCTGGATGGCTTCCTGTTTTAACGCCTCTTCCCGTTCGGCTTTTTCTGATTCAATCGCGCGCTCTTTTGCAAGTACCGCGGCCGCCATTTCTTTAGCTTTTTGCTCGGCCTTAGCGAGCTTTTGCACTAAGGATTCCTCTCTACGCTTTTCGCGGGCAATGCTGGCCGCCATCCGCGCGGCCTGTCGTTCAGCGTAGTCAGGTGCGTTCTCAGGTGCGTTGGCTTTCGCATTTTTCAGAGTGGCTTGCCGGGCCTTTGACGCGGCTTGAAGCCGCTCATTAAAATTCACGTCGTGCTTAGCCATTTATTCTCATACTCCATTCATTCGGTATCGCGTTGTATACTATCTTTCCCCGCTTAGCACAGCACATGCGAGCCACTTTTCATAAGTAATTGAACGCAATATTTTCTGCGACTAATATAAACATCGATCGATTGCGGACAGTGCATTCTGGATCACTAGACTATAGGGAAATTTCTCCCGAATTCGAGAGGTTATTGGAGGGGTATCGTGAAGATTCAAACCTTAACAGCAGATGAGGCCTTGGTTTCCAAGCTTAAACAAATTGTTGGAAACGATCACGTCCTAACTGAAGAGAAAGACCGCGATTTCTTCTCGACTGATCTTAGCTGTCGTGATCGGGAGATTGCCGTTGTCGTCATTCAACCGGGCAACACGGAAGAGCTTGCCGCAGGCGTTGAGGCAGCCGTAGAAGCTGGCTTGTCGATCGTCGCGCGTGGCGGTGGCATGTCGTATACGTCCGGCTACACACCCGAGCGCCCTGATACAATGCTGATCGATATGCTGCGTATGAACCGCATACTCGAGATAAATGCGGATGATATGTACGTCGTCGTTGAGTGTGGCTGCACATGGAAAACATTGTACGAAGCACTAGCTGAGAAGGGTGTGCGGACACCTTACTGGGGCCCACTATCAGGCAAGTATGCGACCGTCGGTGGCGCATTATCACAGAACAGTCTGTTTCACGGCTCAGGTATCCATGGCACAGCGGCAGAAAGTGTTATTGGATTGGAAGTGGTGCTCCCAACGGGGGAGATCCTGCAGACAGGGTCCGGTGCACATAGTACCTCTAACGGATTCTGGCGCCATTTCGGACCGGATATGACGGGGATTTTTACCTCAGATACCGGTGCGTTCGGCGTTAAGTCCGTGGCTACTTTGCGTCTACTCGATACGCAGCCGTCCACCGCGTATATGGCCTTCAAATTCGATACGCTTGCCGAGGTACTGAAGGCTCAGACACGCATCGCCAGGTTAAAAATAGCATCCGAATGTTACATGTTTGACCCTTACTACAATGCGAGCTTTGAGAAGCAGGGCATAACGTTTTCTGAGGGTGTTTCGATCGTTGGAAAAGTTGTGCGCAAAGGCGGGCTCAGAGGGCTGGCCTCTGCTGCAAAGATGGCGGTAACCGGGCAGAAAGTGCTCAAAGGTGTGCAGTACTCCATGCACATGACGTTTGATGCATTGACAGATATCGTCGCCAACGAGCATCAGGAAATCGCTGCCGAGATTTGTCTCGAAGAGAATGGCACTGAAATGGATAACACCATTCCGAAAGTCTTTAGGGCGGAGCCCTTTGCCGGCGTCCGTACAATTCTTCTTGGCTCCGAGGGTGAGCTCTGGTTTCCTGTTCATGGATTTTTTCCGTTGTCACGGGCTGTGGATGCCGGTGCCGCGACGGAAAAGTTTCTTGAAGAGAAACGCCCTATCCTAGAGAAATACGATATCAAGACGTCATACTTAACCTGTTTTGCTGGTGCGGAGTTTGTCATTGAGCCCAGTTTTTACTGGAAAGACAAACTCGGTGATTTCCGCCTCAGCTTGATCGAAGAAGAGTATGCCGAAAAATGGAAAGATATTCCTGAAGACTTAGAGAAGCGCAAGATCGTGCTTCACCTGCGCGAAGAACTACGTGATCTGTTCGATAGCCTTGGTGCCGCGCATCTGCAGATCGGAAAATTCTACAATTTTTCTAGTCTCATGAAGAACGATTCGCTGTGGAAACTTCTTAATGGGGTCAAAGACGTTGTCGACCCGGACCGTAAGGTGAATCCTGGTGCGCTCGGTTTGAGATAGGGACGGTAAGGGAGATATCTATGTCTAAGTTGAGTAAAGGTTACGCCGATACGTCCGGCGGCCAGTTGCACTACCACCATTTCGCGGGCGATGGCGTGCCTGTCATCTTTCTGCATCAAACCGCAAGCTCAGGTAAGATGTATTACGACGTCATGGATCGGTTATCTGGTCGTTCCATGTATGCTATGGACACCCCGGGTTTTGGCGGTTCTTTTGATCCGGATGACATGCCGTCTATGCCTCAGTACGGGGCTTGGATCCTAGAGGCGTTGGATTCTATCGGAATAAATGATTTTCATCTTTTCGGCCATCACACCGGAGCCTGTATCGCGGCGGAGATCATCGCCGCGCAGCCGGCGCGCGCCAAAACGTGCATGATGATCGGGCCTGTCCCTCTCACCAAAGAAGAACGCGAAGCATTTCGCGAACATTACTCAACACCGATGTCTCCCGACTCCAAAGGTGATTATCTCAAAACCACTTGGGACTACTTGCAGGGGCTTGGTGCCCATTCAGACGTTGAGTTGCATCACCGCGAATTTGTCGACACATGCCGAGCGTACATGGGGCGGTTTAAAGCCTATTCCGCGGTCTGGGATCAGGATTTTACGGCTCTATTTGAGCAGATGGATTGCCCCTTACTTCTTATGTGCGCCCCAGACGATGTGTTGATCGACTATCTGGACCGCGCTAAAAAAATGAAGCCAGATGCAGAAAGCCGCCTCCTCAAGGGCGCAAATTTTGAGCCAGATCAAGACCCAGATGGTACCGCGAACGCGATCCGAGATTTTCTTACGAAACATGATCGTTAGACTTGACCAAAACGCCCCACGCTAGCTTGAGTCGTAAAGCCTTTTTCTCACATTAACTGCCGCTGCCACGACGGCGCGGCCAAGCACCCTTTTAGCCCAGGAGACCAAACCTTCGCTGAGCCGAATCAAAATGCGTAAAGGTTATGTAGAGATCGCCCAAGGGCAGGTTCACTACCGGATGAAGGGTGGGGCGGGGTATCCCAACATTGTTTAAGAAATTCGTGGCGGCGTATACAGGGTCTGTGCCCATTTATGCGCTAGATTCCCCGGGCTTTGGCGGGTCTTTTGATCCACTTGGTATGCCAACAATGGCCGAGTATGCCGATATGTTACTTAATGCGACCAAAGCACTTGGGTTAGATAAAGTTCACTTGTTTGGTCACCATGCTGGTGCATCTCTAGCGATTAAAATTGCATCTACTGACCCTGGTCGTGTGGCATCGCTTATGATGATCGGATTGGTCGTGCTGACTGCCGAAGAGCGCCAGGCGTTTGGCCGCGTCTATCCACAACCGTTCGAGCTCAAAGCCGACGGGGCTCACTTACGAACGATGTGGGAATATGTGGAGAACATTGGTAGCAACTCTGATCTTGAGCTTCATCACCGTGAAATGATTGACACCGCCAGCGCGTGGCAAGGCCATATCAAAGTCTATTCAAAGATTTGGGACCAAGACTTCTCAGCTCATTATGAGAAGATCTCGGTGCCAATGCTGATCATGTGTGCCCAGAAAGATATTCTATGGCCCATGTTTGAGCGTGCGAAAGAAATGCGCCCTGACGCTACCGCGGTTGAAATTTCGGGTATTAATTTTCAGCCAGACGATGCACCGGAGGAAATTGCCGAAGCCATTCAATCTTACTTTAGGGGGCTTTAGCCTGGCGACATCTGGTAGATGAGACCTTGCGAATGCGTGGTGTCGGCAATCTCAGGGTTAATGATGCATCCGCCATGCCAAATATTCCGAGTGGAAACACTGGTATGCCGACGATGATGATCGCGGATAAAGGTGCGGCGATGATACTTCAGTCACATCGAGCTCCTGATTGCGGCTGACGGTTATTTTAATAGCCTTAGGCCTGGGATTTAAGGTAGTCGATCACTAAGCCGCATGTTTCTTCGGGATTGGTGATCATGCAGTACGTGCTGCCCGCCCCCTTTACGGCCTGGACCTTAGCGTCGGGCTTAAGCGCCAAGAAGTCGCCAATTAGCCTTTCAAAGCTGGCAGACTCCATGGACTCTTCGTCATTCAGCGCGCTTTCATTACCCATCAACAACATGACGGGGCATTGAATGCGCGGAATGTCTCCGGTTAGGTCTGTAGAAGACAAAGTCTCCATCAACTCTTTCATGGTGGTCATATTAACATTGGCCTCATAGTGAGGCGCCGCCCACTTCTCATACTTAAAATGATCTGTCGTGTAGAGCGTCTTGGCTGTGAGAACAACGCCAGCAAAAACACGCGACAATTGCGTGATACCGAACACGTGCGCAACCCAATAAGCTGCGTGAAACACGTCCCTCCAGTAACCATCAACCTTGTAATATGGATAGGTAATGAGTGACTTCACGCGTTCGGGATATTTTGCGGCGAACCGCATGCCGATCGGCGTGCTGGTCGACGTACACCAAATGTTTGTTTTTTCTATCCCCGCTGCATCAAGAACGGCCTTGAGATCCTCAACCCACCCTTCGAGAGTAAATGGCTCTGTCATGGTCCAGTCAGATTTTCCGCTGCCCCGGTAGTTCCAGTGAATCGTTTGAATTCCAGCCTCGTGAAGAATTGGATCGCAGAACTCAAATTGATTGTGGAGTAACGCAAAGCCGCCGATTAGCAGCAATGGCTCTCCACTGCCCTGGACGTCGTACCAAAGCCGGACACCATTGCGGACTGTTTCTGACACTTTAGTTCTCCTACTTTAAACCACAGGGCCGCGCTTCTATTGTACGATATCTTCTAGTTCCAGACCCGATCGAACATTATCTAGAGAAAAGATTGCTAACGCCACAATAACCATCGATGGAACAACGGCCAGGGTAAACGCCCACTGCCAGCCAATCGTTTCGATGCCCATTGTGACTAGAATGGGAAATGTTGCATGTCCCATGTTCAAGGCAAAAGACCCAGCGAAGCCCGCGGCCGTTGCCCGCACCCGAGTGGGAAAGACTTCGACCATTAGGGTGGAGAGCGCCGCAGCGTTGCCATAGAAAAATGCAGCCATAATGCCAAACCAGATCATGTCCTCTAGTTTGGTTTCGGGCAGCCAAAGCAGACCCAGCGTTGCCACGGAACCAAGCAAAGCCCATAGCACACAGGTATTGCGTCGGGTTAAAATGAACTCACCTACAAACGCCACAGCGATATAGCCAAGCACACCGACACCATATGATATGCCAACGATTGCCGTTGCCGTTTCTATAGGGTAGCCACGAAACTCATGGAAATAGGTAGGAAAAAAGAAGGCCGTCCCTGCATAGGCACCGCCAAAAAAGAAAAAGGCGGTGAAGATCATCACAGTGCGCTTGCGAAGGTCTGGTGCAAACAGTTCAGACAACCGCTGAAAGAAGGGCTCTTTGTCGGCCGTAGCCGATGCCTCTCTTCGCGCGCGCTCCTCGTTGAATCGTTTGCTCTCGGGAAGGTACCGCACAATCAGGAAGGCAATGGGGATAACAAGAAGGGCGGGCATAAAGATATAGCGCCACCCGAAGTTTGCGATTATTGGCACGACAAACAGGGAAGCGACAAACCAACCAATGGGATACCCGCATTGTACAAGCGCCACCATTAGGCCGCGAAAGCGCGCAGGCGCAGTTTCTGCAATGAACGAGGTGGTGATCGGTGACAACCCGTTGCTGATGCCAAACGCAAACATGCGGAGAATAGTTAGACTAACCAATCCTATGACAAAGGCATGCAGGCCAACCAACAATGCTGATACGGCTAGGCAAAGAAGAAACATCGTTCGACGGCCATATCGATCGGTCAATGTCCCGATAGTCGCTGACGCAAACGCCGCGAAAACGAAAGACAGCGATAGCACCCAACCAACATCGCTGATGCTGGCACCGAATTCCTGTTGAATACCTGGGATCGCATAGCCAAAAAGAGACTGATCCATGCTCGTTAGGATCCAGCCCAACAGGCAAGTCACGAATACGATTAATGGATAGCCCTTAATTTGGGACCAAAATGAACCAGGTTTGGTCATCAAAAGACTCCATAATAATCGCGTAGTAATGTTGGTGAATTACTCAATGTCTATACGCTGGGCAACGATAGGGGACAGGATGCTCTCGACGAAAACGTCGCGGGTTTCAAGAATCTCTTTCTCATCGTCCGCGGTGGGCTTGTAGTCATCCAGGTCAGCTCGGGTCACCACACCTTTTTCGTCGAGCTTTCGCTCTACGATGCCTAACCGGTCTTTCAGCACGTATGTCTCTCGTGCCAAGGCGATGACGACTTTCATCACGCGATCAACGGATGGTTCATTACCCAAAAAATAGTCTTTCGGCATGGACCTGCGCCCTCCTTCTTCTCGACGGCTCTGTAGGTGAATTTCCCTCGAATTTAATTATTATGACGCTTTCTATTCACTTGGACAACACAGCGAGATCAAAAGTTTGTTAGATGGTTGCGGCAGTGGCACTCGACCGATAGGATTATAAATAAGGCAAATATGATGAGTGAATGGGTTAGGGATGGATATCCAGGTTACACGGACTGAACAGGCTAAATACGATTTCGTTTCCGGCCTGATGGGTTTCAATTCAACTGGAATTGGCCCAGCCATGGTCGATTTTTATGAGAATGAGAAGGTCAAACTTGGCCCCAATCCGAACTTGGCTGAAACAAAAGCGCTAATGAACCAATCTACGGCGTATAAGTTTGGTGCGTTCTTTGAATACAACGATCACGCTATGATGTTCGAAACTGTGTTGGGTATTCTGGACAAACAAAAGGACGACGTCATTGAGTGGCTCGACACCTGTAATGAGGCGGGCACGTTGGGAAGTCTTACACTTAATCCAGACGTTCAAACCCCGCGCTATTACAAAAACGTAGAGATCCACACCCAGCCCGGAAATTATCACGGTAGCGCGTTTGCTGGCCTAATGTATCACTGGATGATCGGCCCTTTTTTGTGCAATCGGGACGACAACGACGAGATGGGATGGGACCTCGCCAACGGCATCCCAAAAGGTGATTACAAAAAGATTGTTGATTTAGGGTGTGGAATCGGCAAAAGCACGATCCCTTATTGTGACTTGTATCCAGAGGCCGAAATTTACGGGGTTGATTACGCTTCACCTATGATTAAGTACGGCCATAAGTTTGCCGAGGAGCGCGAAAAAAAGGTTCACTTTATTCAAGCGCGCGCCGAAGACACGCCTTTTGAAGACAATAGCGTCGACCTTGTGACGGCTATTTGGCTTTACCACGAAGTGAATCGCAAAGGTATGGATGAGATCGCGCGGGAAGCGCTGCGCATCCTCAAGCCAGGCGGCAGGTTTGCGATCATGGAATCACCACCCTTCAAGGTGCTGAACGAGCAATACCATCCTTTGTCAGAGTTCTTATTGGACTCAACGGGTCGCCGCATGGAAGATCCATTCATTCCCTTATTTTTCTCTCTAGATCGCAAAGAGATATTTGGAACCGCGGGTTTTTCCAATATCCGTGAAGAGGGTTTACCAAACCATCTAACTGGATGGAGCACAGACGTAAATTATTTTTTCGGTTCTTACCCGTGGTGGATGACTATCGGTGAGAAAGCATAAACATATAAACTGGAGGTCATATGTCAGAAGATATTGAGGCACGTTTCCGTGCTATCACGCACAAGCTTTGGGGTGACGAAGAAGGCGAGGAGATATATCAATGGATCGTCGCGACCCGCCCACCGGCGTTTCATAAAAAACTGATCGAAATTATGGTTCCTGTCTGGGAAATGGACAAGGTCGACCTCAGAGTCAAAATATTATGCGCTATTTCGTTGTTCACTGGTCTCCATCGTGATGAAGCAGAGTTCTTTTTTAAGATGGCGGCCCACCATAAAATTCCACAGGAAGAGGTCGAAGAGATTCTAATGCTAACGGGGCTAGAAGCAGGCTTCCCGACCGCTGAAAAAGCTATCGTAACCATGAAGACCGTCTACGACGCCCACGCCGCTAAGGCCGCGGGCAAATAACATGCTGCTTAACCGTGAACGAGCCAATGAGATCATGGACCGCGAGGGGCTTGATGCCCTCATCGCGGTTACACCAAATAACGTGGTTTACCTAAGCGACTACGATACGGACTTCATTTACGATGTCCCGTGGCTAGCCTGCGCTATTTTACCGCGCTCCCCGGATATTGCGCCGTGCCTCATCACAACTGAGATTGAGGCTGTTGTCCTCCACGAACGTCCAACATGGATGCCTGACCTCCGCCTGTATTACTTCGGGATATATGGCGGTGTTCTGAAGGTTCACACTTTTGCTAAGGATGTCGAATTTACCGAAGAAGAAAAGGCCATGCGCCGTATGGTCGACGAGGTAGAAAAGAACCATTACGTCGGTGTTTTTGAAGCCGCGGCCAAAGCTCTGTCTGATATGGGGTTAACGGGGGCTAAGCTTGGGTTCGACGACACCCGTTTTGCAGACGCGCTTGGCGATACGGTTAAAGACGCAGATGTAAGAGATGCGACTAACCTGCTGTTTGAGATAAGGATGGTTAAGACACCGGACGAGATCGAGATTCTGAGGATAGCGGCCAAGAAAAACCAAGCGGCTATGGAAAAAGCCTTCGCTGCCATTCATGCTGGTGGCACGTGGGGTGAAGTTGTTACCGCATATGAAGTCGGCGTTGCCGAACAGGGTGGGCGGGTCCTCGCCGCCTTTAACGGCGCCGGTCGAAAAAGTGCCGGTGCGGGGAGGGTCTTTAAAGACTACCCGATATCAGAGGGCGACCAGGTTTGCTTCGACAGCATGATGCGCTGGAGGCGTTACATGGGGGACTGTCAACGTACAGTCGTTCTCGGTGATCCATCTGAAAAGATGGAACAGTATTGGCGTGGCTACAAAGCTGGCGTGACAGAAGTTTATGGCGGGATGAAGCCAGGAGTTTCCACAGGTGATTTACGAAACCAAGCCATCGATATTGTTCGTAAAAGTGGTTGCCCAACGTTCGAGCTTGCGTTCATTCACGGTATTGGCCTCGACCATATCGAAGTCCCGTTTATTGCGGGTGGCACATTGGGTGATTTTCAGATTGAGGAAAACATGGTTCTCAATATGGATTTTGAGCTGCACGAAGTCGGTTGGGGCGGCATGTTTTTTGAAGAAAGCATGCTCATCACAAAGGGCGGCGCTGAGCGCCTTTATACCCTGCCGCGCGACTTGATCAGGATATAACGTCAGCCAAGCGGTTGCCCGAACAAATGGCAACGCACCCTGTTGCACTAACTGGACCATCTGCAAACGCTAGATTGCTAGGTGTAGGCCAGTCGAGATAATCGTCGGGTTGGAGCCGGATGTCCGTTTCATCTAATCGAATATTGAGGTCGCCAGTCACGACGTAGAGCCACGGATGCTTTGCGTTGGTCTTTGCCCCAAGACGAACCTTTTTACTAGCCTTCCAATCCGACGGAATGAAAACCAGGTCGACAGTGTCAGCTCCATAGTTTGCTTCTGCCAACGGCTTGATCTTCCAGCCGTCCACTTCAGGATGGGGTTGCCAGCCCAATGTCTCCGTCTGCATCAAGCGACAAGCCGTAAAGGCGTTAATTTCGACCTTTACGTCTTTGTCGAAGGGAACGTTGACGGTTTCCTGAGCAAAGGCCGCTTCCTTGATACTGGCGCCTCGCCCAGTGTTCCAATATAGAATGACTGCGCCCGCCTGAGACCGGGGCTCAGGCCTTAGGCCATGGAGGCTGCCGGGCGGGCGATCCATGAAGAGGCCGCGTCTAAATACGTAAAGGTCGCCTTCAAAGTCCTCAACACTATTAAATTCCCAATGGGGAAAATCGCCATAGAGCTGGAAACCGCGCTCGACGACAGACTTGTGGTAATGACGATCGGGCTTGCCGTCAAAAACGTCCTCTCCCCAGTTCGGCGGCACAAACCACAGCCGTGTCACGGCACCTGTCTCGGCGTCACGGGATAAGATCTTTTGTTTAAAGCCCGGAATGTCAGGGTCATCGATCCACGGCAATTCTTCGGTGCGTAGGTAATTGAAGCTGAGGTTAGGCATGATTCTGAATCCTAGTAGTTGGGTTCACGGTCGTAGTTCTGGCCAGATTTCACTGGGGCCTCATACTCCGGCGGTAAAACCGGATTGTAATCAGGGTACCAATCCGGCGGATCGCCTGTGACCCACTCAGTCGCGAACGGTCCACCCTTGCATCGGACCAAGTGGAGCGAACCACCCCACGACGCGAATGGACCATGTTGAATACCAGGCGGCCGCCAAAAGTACCCACCATCACGGAAAACACCCTTGGGGAAGCACAAATCTCCGAGGATCGAGAATTCTTCTTCTACAACAGGGTGAACCTCACACAGGTCGGTTTGCCAGTGAGGCGCCATGCCGATCATCCACGTGCGCTCGCCGGAATACGGATCTTGATAAAGCAACTTATGAAACGATCCTGTCGGATCCCAATCAGGCGTGTCGAAGGATTCCGAGACCTCTTTCATTTTTTCATATGTTCGGGTTTCTATATGCTCTACCAGGCGGGCGCGGTCAAAACCATTACCTGAGGAATCTGATGGAATCGCATGAGGTTCGGAGGAGAAAAAAGAAATTGTAACTGCGCCACGTTCACTACGCTGGCTGGTTCTAAGATAGCCGCTGGGAAGATGGGCATAGTCATGCTTTCGATATAGAGTACCGTTAATCTCTAACGAACCTTCGAGTACCAGGAATTCTTCATCGCAGTCCAAATGCTCGGGCTCAGTTCGTGACCATCCGGCCGGCCAACGGATCATGGTTGACGCATCGCCACCCTCATTATCAATACTAAGAATACGCATTTCTACGTCCGGGCGCGCACCGCCATATAATCCCTGTGAAAACGGAAGAACCTGAGACTGAACGAATTCGACATGCGCCCGTGCCATAGTAAAGAAACTCCTGTGCCTATTAGAACAACGCTCGGTCAAGGGTGGGTGATGGCACCGCATTATCAACTTTGAGATCACCGGTTTTCATACCAAACAAAATCTTTCCGTTCGGTGTCATCGCTCCATCCCACTGCAATCCACCGTGGGTCGAGATTGTGCGACAATCTCTAAAATGTCGTTGTACCGGGTTACGACCGGTTTGCGCGGTCACACCCATCATGCCGGATAAACGTGTCGCGGCGGACAAGCATTGGCGCGACGCATAAGCAAGGTCTCGTTTTATGGTTAAAAGCGTAGTGCCAGGAAGTTCTCGCCCTGCTGAACCTTCATCGTGCAGATATTGGTTGATGTTATCGACGATCAAATTTGCGGCATGAATTTCAGCGGCGGATTCTCCGACCCGTGCTTGAACCGGCACTTGTTCGATAATAGATTCCCCAAACATTTGTCCTGAGCGGGTTTTGGTCAACTCGCAGTACTCCTCAAGCGCACCCATCGCTGTTCCCAACATTGGGCCAGCCACTAGCGTAAAAAAGTACGGCGAAAACTCTACATTGTAGATGTAGTTATCGTGAAGGACGGCACCGGGAGGCTTCATTCCGGTCGCCTCCTCAGTCAAGATTGTGCGGTGAGTCGGCACAAACTGGTTCAAGACTTTGATGTCGTGACTGCCTGTCCCTCTTAAGCCCTCCGAATCCCATGTATCAACCACTTCGTATTCGGACGGCAATAACATAGCCATCCGAAAGATCTGCGTGCGGCCGCTTTGAAGGTCATCCTTACTGCCGCCCACCTGGGCTGCGACAACGGCGCAGTCTGAATGATTAATGCCGCTCGAGAATTTCCACTGGCCATTTAGGATGTAGCCTCCAGCCGTTTCTTCCATGCGACCACCGCCCGCGAACGCCGTTCCGATGACAGCATCTGGATGATCGGGCCAAAATTCCTCTTGGCATTCTGGCGGGAACCGTGCGAGCAACCAAGAGTGACAAAAGACCACCGAGCTTACCCACGAGGTAGAGCCGCAGCCTTTGCCGAGTTCTTTGGTGACGTCGACGTGGACGCCCCAGTCCATTTCATATCCGCCATAGCGACGCGGTGTGAAAATCTTATGAATACCCGCCGCTTTGAGGTCAGCAACCGTTTCCGGCAACAGGTCTCTGTTTTTTTCCGTTGCCAGGGCTCGTTCACGCAGGACAGGTATCAGATCATGAGCCGCTTTTGTAATTTCATCGCGCGTCGGAATGTAACTCGATTTTGCTCCAGTCACTTATTTCACACCTCTTACCAGGAAATTGTTTCGCCATTGTACCGCTTAAATGAGCCGGATGTCGCCATAGTCAAGTTAGAAATTTCATCCCGCATGCCGGCCACTGCGTCGACTACTTCTACGGATGCTCCCTCAGCTTTCAGTCCCATATCGGTCTTAACGTGACCGGGGCATAAACAAAGAACGCTTACGCCGTCATTACGCAATTGCTCAGCCATTAAGAGAATTCCTTTATTCAAGGCTGCTTTGCTCGTCGCGTAAGGGTAAATCGGATATTCGTTCATTTGGGTCAGTGAACCGACAGTACTGGACACCACAGCTATCTTTTTTTGAGCGCCCACCTTTATGTTAGAAAGAAGCGCCTCAGACACCTTCATCGGACCAAGCGTATTGGTTCGCAGAATAGCCTCCCAATTCTCGAAGTCGAACCCGCCGAGCATTTGGTGGGCAAAATCGTCACTGGCGATTCCTGCGTTGTTAATCAGGACGTCTATCGGTTGTCCGGTAAGTTGCGCAGCGCAAGCATCAACCGAACCATGGTCCGACACGTCCATCTGGACGACGCTAACCTGCCCGTTCTCGGCAGAGAATCGTCCGAGGGTCTCGGCTTCTCCAGGTGTTCGGCAACTGGCAATGACCCGCCAGCCCTCTCCTGCATATTGGGTAACGAACCCTAGTCCAAGCCCACGATTGGCACCTGTAATCAAAACAGTCGGCACGATTTACCCCTTTATACCGCCCTTCGGGGGCGCCGTTATTTAATTGAAGCGGGTACCCATAGACCTACATAGAGTAGAGGCAATATGCTGTTACATCCAACAGCCTAAAAGCGGCTGTGCTCATTGCATGACTGATTCAAAAAGCGCTTTAGTGGGAAGCACAAATGAACGTAAAAAAACCAATCCAGGGTTATCAAGCCGTCTTTGCCACACTTGCCCGGCACGTTGGGCCGGATAACGTCATCACAGACAAAGCGAGCCTTTCGCCCTACGGCAAAGATATATTCTACGAAAGCAAGCCACCAATTGCAGTTGTGCGACCGGGCACTATTGAAGAAGTGAGCGCTACTGTCCAAACAGTAACGATGGCGGGCCTATGTCTTTCGGCGCGCGGCGGAGGTTTGTCCTATTCCGCAGGATACCTGACTGACCGGGAAGATAGTGTGACACTCGACATGCGTCGCCTGAGTGAGATTGTCGAGATAAATCAGGATGATATGTATGTCCGAGTTCAGGCAGGAGTGACCTGGAACCAGTTAAATGACGCCCTCGAACCTCTCGGATTAAGGACGCCCTTTTGGGGCACTGGGTCAGGACTGTTCGCAACGGTAGGCGGTGGAGTTTCACAAAACGCGATTAACTATGGGTCCGGCAGATTTGGCACGCTGGCTGAGAGCGTCATTGGCCTACGTCTCGTCATGGCCAATGGTAAAGAACTACGGACGGGTTCTTGGTCTGCTGAAGTCGAGCCAGTTCCGTTTAACCGATATTACGGACCAGACTTAACTGGCCTCTTTATCGGGGACAGTGGTGCTCTTGGCGTAAAGACAGAGATAGCCCTCCAACTCATTCCCCGTCCTCAAGAGGTCCGTTACGCAGCCTTCAGTTTTGCCGATAGAAATGATTTTGCTGCAGCAACGGGTTCGGTTGGCCGACTCGGCCTGGTTTCTGAATGCTTTGGCCTTGATCCCTTTTTCCTTTCTGAACGGATAGCATCTACTGGGTTCGCCAATGATATCGACAAACTTCTCGGTATCGCTAAAGGGCAAAACTCCATCCTCCGTGGCATGAGAGAGGCTTTCAAAGTCGCGGCGGCCGGGCGACGATACCTGAAAGATGTTGGCTATACGCTTCACATGTCCGTCGATGGACGTAATGACAACGATGCGGATACTGCGCTTGGGTCAGTGAAAGCCGCTTGTACTGCGCACCGCGGACGTGAGATTGAGGCGAGCATACCTAAAGTCATGCGCGGCACACCGTTTCCGCCGCCGGTCATGATGCTCGGGCCCAACGGTGACCGTTGGGTGCCTATGCACGGCATATTACCACACTCCCTTCACGCAACCCTCCTCGATGACATCGACGCTTACATGGATGCCAAAAGGGACGTTATTGAAAGGCACGGCCTTGTTTGGGGGCAGGTAAGTAATCTGATCGGACAGTCGCGTGTTTTGATCGAGGTGAACTTATATTGGAAAGACCGCCGCACCGACATGATTGAAAGCTATTTGGATGACAACTTCCTTAAAACAAGAGAGGTGCATAATTCAGACCCAACTGCTCATGCCGCGGTCGGTGAGTTGCGCAAAGGCTTGGCTAATCTTTTCCGCCAACGAGGCTGCACTCATATGCAAATAGGCCGCAGTTATCCATTCCTTGAGTCGCGGATGGATGGTGCGGCTGAGTTGCTGAAGTCTCTTAAAGAGACTGTCGATCCCGATAACTTAATTAACCCTGGAGCATTGGGATTCTAAATTCCATGATCTTAACAAACGGCAATGCCTTCTCCAAGCATCACCAATATTTTAAAACGGAAAACTAGGTATAACCATGGTGAAAAGAGGGTACGCAGACGGTCCGTTTGGCCAAGTTCATTTTCAAGATACAGAAGAGGGAACGCCGCTCGTTCTTTGCCATCAAGCACCAATGTCATTGCGTCAATTCGATAGTGTGTACGGACTATTAAGTGTTAGAGGAATTAGGGCCATCGGTGTCGATATGCCTGGGTTCGGCGGTTCAGACCCAACCGAATTCACCCCTCGTGTTGAAGACTACGCGAAGGTCATACCAAGCGTTCTGGATCACTTAGGAATCGAGTCCGCGTATGTATTGGGTCACCACACCGGTGCGATGGTTGCAACTGAAGTGGCCCTGCAATTTGAGTCGCGTGTTCTTGCCCTAATTCTCAATGGTCCACTGCCGTTATCGGCTAAAGAGAAAGAAGAGGGGTTGGATTATGTCGAGACAGGTGAAAAGGGATTTTCTCCGGGCCTTGATGGAAAGCGACTATTAAGCCTCTATCAAACTCGAATGTCCGCGGCCAACGAAAATACAAATTGGGACCTCTCTGGCCGCTACATTGCAGAGTCGCTTATTGGCTACGGTCCTTTTTGGTACGGTCACCATGCTGCATTTCAATACGACCATGCTTCCACACTACCGCTCATTAAACACCCCACTCTC
>Ga0302118_10000464_pt1 | contig 19122 bp, 21 predicted proteins | sample AG5_331_MG_FD_203126 | JGI IMG/M metagenome (GOLD analysis project Ga0302118, IMG submission 203126) | Marine microbial communities from Western Arctic Ocean, Canada - AG5_33.1 | ecosystem: Environmental > Aquatic > Marine > Oceanic | place: Canada: Western Arctic Ocean | collected 2017-10-01 | reverse complement strand
ATGAGGGTGGCTTCTTCGCTGGAGTTTCCGGACATGTTTTTGAGGGTGATGGCGGAGTGCAGGTGCAAGCCGAACATGCCGAGGAGTCCGAGGCGCATGAGCCACAGCACGAGGCCGCGGGGCATGAGGCCGCCGCCGAGGGTGCGGAGGGTTTCGGCGTATTCGTGCATACGGGCGGGGCCTTCGTAAACGTGAAGGTTGCCGATCATGTGGATGAGCACGAAGCCGATGAGGCCCATGCCGGTTAGGGCCATGACCCATTTGCGACCTACGGCGGTTTGGTAAATGTTCATGGGGAAGGGCCAGCTTTTTTTGCGGGGCCGGAGGGGGGCTACGCGGTAACGCTGGTTGGGGGTTTGCGCCATGGGTTTACCTTGGGTTGGGGTTGTGCAGTAGTTCGGCGCTTACGGTACCGGGCTTTGCTGCATGGTGGCCACCTCGGCGCGGGAGTTACGGGGTGATATTACTTTGGTAGTGGTTGGTGGTGGTGAGTTGGTCGGTGGTGAGTTGGAGTTTTAGTTCAATGGTTCCGGGGGGTCCAGTGAGTTTTTGGGCTATTTGGCCGATGTGTATGGCTTGGTCGGCGTCGATGTGCCCTTCCCAGATTGAGGTGTGGGTTTGGTCGGCGAACTTGAGTTGAGCGGTTATGCGGGCCAAGCCGAGGGGTTGGGGCCCATCGTGGACCACGGTGATGTTGGTGGTCAGTGTTTGGTCGCGGCGGTAGGTGGCTTGGAGGGGGTCGGCCATTACTAGGGTGGGTAGGCAGGCGGCGGTTACCGCGGCGTAGGCCGGTTTGGGTTGCCCTTGGTGGTCAAGAATGCTGCTGCTGGTGCTTGGTTCGGTGGCTAAGAGTTGATCAAAGGTGAACCCGCCGACTGGTCGGTATTTTCTGCGCCGCAGTGCTTCTATTTGGGTTTTGAGTAAATGGGCTTGGTGTAGTTGGGTGGCCGTTACCCAAGCGGTTGGGTCGGTAAAACTTTCTGGTGGAAACCGGCGGAGCAGCACGTCGAGTTGTTGGTCGTTGTTGGTGTTGAGTTGGGTGGGGTCAAGGGCCGGCCAGGTGGTTTTGTCGGGGGTGAGTTGGTCGGGAACACTCTGGCTACCAAAGGCGGAGACGAATCGTCCGGCACCCGGTCGGTGGTCGAGGTAGGGGCCGAGGTCGGTGGCTTGTCCGTCGTGCCAACCGAACCAAAGGTGACTGTTTGCTTCTTGGTGGTTGGCCAGGTTGGGCAGTGTCCCGGATTGAGAGAGTGCGGGCCGCGAGGGGTCTTTGCGTTGTATTTCTCGGCGTATTGATCGGTCGAGGACGGCTCGTGACCAGGTGGGTTTTTGGTGGTCGAGTAGCCGAGGGGCAGCTTTGGCAGGGTCGGGGGCATCGGGGGTGTCGTGGGCGCACCACACGATAATGGAGGGGTGGTGTCCGAGCAGGTTGATCATTTCTCGGGCTTGGTGGGTGGCTTGGCTACGTATTGATCGGTGGTATTCGCCGTGCAGTGGCATGTCTTGCCAGAGGAGTAGTCCGGCTTGGTCGCAGGCGGCGTAGAGGGCGGGGTGGGCGATGTGGCCGGCGAGGCGAAGCATGTTGAGGTTGGCTTCGAGGGCTTTGTTTACTACCTGTTGGGCTTGTTTTTCGGTTATTGCGGTGAGGTCATCGCTAAGGGGCCCGAGGTTGGCGCCCCGCAGGAAGACGGTTTGGTCGTTGATGCGCCATTGGCGGTGGTGCATGCGTACAGAGCGGAACCCAATGTGGCGGGTGGTTTGGTCGCTGGGGGTTCCGTGTTGGTCGGTGACGGCGAGGGTTATTTGGTGGAGAGGTTGGTCGCCGAGTTCGTGGGGCCACCAGAGTGGTGGGTGGGGTATACGTATGGACCATTCGACGGTGTTTTGGCCGGCGGCGAGGGGTTGTTGGTGGCGGTGGTCTATACCGAGGATGGTGGTGTGGAATACCGCTAGTTGGGGTTGGTCGGCGTCTACGACCACGCGGATGGCCAGGGTGGCCACGGTGGGGTTGGCGTCGGTGCAGATGATGCGTTGTTGAAGTAGAGAGATGGGCCCGGTTTGGCGGATGCTGATGGGTTGCCAGATACCTCCGGGGTTGCCGTTTTGTTGGGTGGTTCCGGTGAGGGTGCGTTGTTGGCCGGCGGGGGCTTGGGGCGGCGAGGTGACTTCTATGGCTAAGAGGTGCTCGTTTTTGGTTTTTAAGGCATCGGTTATTTCTATGTGGTGACTAAAAAAGTAGCCTTCGGTGGCTTGCAGGTAAGAGCCGTCGAGCCAGATATCGCCTTGGGAGAAGATGCCGCCGATTTCTAGCCAACTGCGTTGTTGGCCGGTGGGGGCGGGGGCGTTGAAGCGGGTGCGGTAGAGCAGGGGCCCGTTTTCATCAGCAAATTCTTTGGTGAAGCGCCATTGACCGGGGACGGGGAGTTTGGTCCAACCGTTTTCGTCGAGGTCATCAAGGGGAAAAGTTCGCCGGCGGGCGTCGTTGGCGGGTTGGGCGAGCCAGGGGCCGATGAGTTCCATGGGTTTACGCTAGCCGGGTTGCTTTTCGTTGTTGGGTTGGCGGGCCGTGATGTTGCGGCAAAAATGTCGACTGTGGGGTTGTTGCGGGGGTATTTGTCTGGTTTTGGTCTGTTTTGGTCAGAAATCCTTGATTTTCTGGGATTTTCCCTTGTAATTGGTGAATAACAGTGGTGTAATTACATTGCTGGCATCCAACGAGGGGTGTCTACAAGTTGCGTAGGTTGGCGGATGCCTACGGGGGAGAGCACACATCATGGGAATTTTTGCAAAGCCTGACCTCGATACTTCATGGCAGGGGTCCTCTAACTGTCTTGGAGTCGACCCTGATCTTTTCTTCCCGGAGCGGGGGGCCAGCACGCGTGAAGCTAAGGCCGTCTGTCAGAGTTGTATGGTGCGGCCCGATTGTTTAGAGTTCGCTTTACAAAATGGCGAAAAATTTGGCATTTGGGGTGGCATGAGTGAACGTGAGCGCCGCCGTATTCGCCGCCAAAGAGCTTTAGAGCGTGCGGCTATTGCTGCAGCAGCCGAGCAAGCCGAACAAGCCGAGTCTGCTTAATCTGGGGTTTGGTTGGCCTTTTGGGTTGGCGTTGTCCGTCTCGGACAGCGGTGCGCTAGTCTGGGACTCATGGACATCATCGCATTTCTTGGTACACAAGAGTTGATCATTGTGGCGGTTATCGCTTTAGTTCTTTTTGGCGGTAACCAGATTCCAAAATTGGCTCGCAACTTGGGTCGAGCTCAGAAAGAACTTCAGCAAGGCCTCGCCGAGGGTGCGGCAGAAGTTTCTGAAGATTCAGATAAAGACTGATTTTATTAACGAGTTTTGTTCTGGTCCGCTGGTTGGTGGTCAGTGCTGTATTGAGGAGCGTTTGTTATGACCGATATTTCTGAAAATCTTGAACCACAGCCCCCAGCGGGGGATGTGCGGATCGTTTATCTTGGGCCCGTTGCCCCTCATTGGGAGGTGCAATCAACTTTTGGCGATCGAGCGCTCATTGAGACGTTCCGTGACCGCATTGGGGCTCGTCTTATGTTGTTGCCACCGCATGACCCACAGTTTCGCCGTAACCGTGAGCGCATTAACCGTGATGGCGAGCGTGAAAATGTTTTGGTGACCTGGGATTTAGGTTTCGAAGAAGAAGAGACCGCTTAACCCTGCAGTTGTTTACAAAATCATCAATGGCCCTGGTGTAAAAACCAGGGCCATTGTGGTTTTCGGCCCAGAGTTGGAGGGGTTAGCTCTAGGCGGAGGTTGTTAAGCAGCGGTGGCGGAAAGCGGCTGCCTTGCTTGACGCCGTTCTTTTAGTATTCGACGCCGCTGGCGTTCTGAGCAGCCGCCCCAAACTCCGTGTTCGACACGGTTTTGGAGGGCATATTCAAGGCAGGGCTCGGTGACCGGGCAGTTGGTGCAAATAGCTTTGGCCACGATTACTCCCATACCGTCGCTGGGAAAAAAGACGTCTGCGGGAGAGTTTGCACAGGTGCTTTGTTTCATCCAAGTGGTGTCCATGTTGTTGCCGCCATTCATTTTTAGGGGTTGGGTTACTTTTTCTGTCTTCTTTGTACAGAAAGGGACATAAAGCCTCGGTAAAGAAACGGTTAAAACATGAGAAGTGTTACTTTTTATTCATCTTTTGCTGTGCCGTAGACAGGTTGGGTCGGTAGGTTTTTGTTCAATGACGAACGAAACAGCATTTGACGGCCCAAAACCTCGCACCCTCCCGACTTCGGTTCGTGGCCTGCTGGTGTTGGCGTTGCTTTACATGTTTTTGACTGGGGTCAACTTGCTGGGGGGCGGGTTTAAAACTCTGGGCAACGATCTTGTAGATGGTCTTTTTCAAGGGGTGTCGAACCCGGTGGCGGGTTTGTTTGTGGGGTTGCTGGCCACGGTTTTGGTGCAGTCTTCTTCGGTGTCTACGTCGGTGATTGTGGGTTTGGTGGCTTCGGGGGTGGTGAGTACCAGCGATGCGGTGCCCATGATCATGGGAGCCAACTTGGGTACCACGGTGACCAATACATTGGCTTCATTGGGTCATGTGCGTCGTGATGCGGAGTTTCGTCGAGCTTTTGCAGCAGCCACCGTTCATGATTTTTTCAACATTATGGCGGTGGTGGTGTTTTTACCACTGGAGTTAGCCACCGGTTATCTTTCTTCAAGCGCGGCGTGGATTACCGAACGGGTAGTGGGTTCGGGGGGCAGCGATTTTAAGAGCCCGTTGAAAGCGGCCGTCAAAATGCCCGCAAATTGGGTAAAAGATTTATTGGCCAGCCTGGGGGCGCATGGCGACCTCAAGGGCGGTCTGATGATTGCGGTGGGTTTGGTGTTTATTTTTGTGGCTTTGGCTTTTATTACTAAGAACATGCGGTTGCTGGTGGCCGACCGGGTTGAGGCAGCTATTAATAAGGCTTTGGGGGCGGGGTCGGGTGTTGTCGCCATGGCCTTGGGTCTGATTATTACGGTGGCGGTGCAGTCGTCGTCTATTACTACGGCGGTGATGGTGCCGTTGGCGGCTTCGGGAGTGTTGACGCTAGGAAACATTTATCCGGTGACTTTGGGAGCCAACGTGGGCACCACCGTGACGGCGCTTTTAGCAGCGCTGGCTACCGGTAGCCCAGCGGCGGTGACGGTGGCCGTGGTGCATACTTTGTTCAATATAAGCGGCATTGTGGTGTTTTATCCGTTACCGGCTTTGCGGCGAATCCCGCTTCGTTTGGCGGAGTCCTTGGCGGCTTTGGCTACGGAGCGGCGGGCCGTGGCGGTGGCTTACACGCTGATTATGTTTGTGGTGATCCCGCTAACGGGTGTGTTGGTTTTGCGATGAATCGGCCCGATGTGGTATTTCAGTTTTTTTCCGACAATATAATAAGTAACCAACTATTGGAGTTGATGACATGGTGATGAGTTTTTTTCGACGCCCCGAAGAGGGAGGGCTTGAGCAAATAGATGCTCAGGTTCAGCGTATGGTTAACGATGCCCGCCATACTTTTGATTTGGCGATGAGCGCCGTTACCGGCGGTGCGGTAGAAACGGTGGCCGAGGAGGTGCGGCGTACCGATCGTCAGATCAACTTGACAGAAATGGAGATTCGCCGGGCTTTGTTGGTGCACGCTTCGGTGCATGGCGCCACGGATACTCCTGAGGTGCTGGTCTTCATGAACATGGTTAAAGACTTGGAGCGCATCGGGGATTACAACAAAAACATTTTTGATTTAGCCGAGGAAGGGGTGTCGCTTGCTGGTTCTCCTGATTTGGAGGAGATTTTGGCCCTGCGAGACGAGGTGTCTTCTCGTATCGCTTTGATGGGAGAAATTTTGGCGACGCGAGATGAAGAGCGAGCTCGTGCTTATATAAGCCGCGGCGACGAACTGCGTCGAGGTTTTGATGAGAAGGTTAGGGCGCTTATCCATTCCACGGAGCCGGGGGTTTTGGCGGTGCCGCGGGCGTTATTGTTTCGGTTTTTGAAGCGAATCTCGGCGCATTCGTTGAACGTAGTGTCGGCGGTGGTTATGCCGGTTGATCAACTGGACTATTTTGATGAGTCAGAGGACACGCGACTTTAAGTAGGAACACTGGTGGATAGCCCAAAACGAGTATTGGTAACCAACGATGACGGTATTGACTCGCCTGGGGTAGCGGCTTTAGCGGTCATGGTGGCTGAGGCGGGTTTTGTGCCGGTGGTGGCGGCGCCCGCTATTAATTGGAGCGGTGCGGCGGCGGCTTTGGGGCCTTTGGATGACCCGTCTCGGGTGGCGGTGCGTCGGGTTGAGTTACCGGGTTTAGAAGATTGGGAAGTTTCTGCGGTGGAGGCTCCTCCGGCGTTGATTGTCATGTTGGCCATGTTGGGTGGTTTTGGCGATCCGCCTGATTTGGTGGTGTCGGGGGTTAATCAGGGCCCTAATACGGGGCGGTCTACGTTGCATTCGGCAACGGTGGCGGCGGCGTTGGTGGCGGCGAAGTTCGAGCGCTCAGCGTTGGCGGTGAGTTTGGGTGATGGCGCTGATGATCATCAGGGTTTGTGGCGGTGGGAAACGGCAACTCAAATGGCTGCCCCGTTGTTGCGTTGGTTGCCGGGAGCTCCGCTAAAAACGGTGTTGAATCTTAATGTTCCTAATGTCGAACATCACCAGGTTTTGGGGTTGCATCATTGCGATTTGGCGCCGGTAGGCGGGGTGCATACCAGCATTGTGGGCAGGGACGAGCATGGCATAGATATTGATCTTTTGCCGACGAGTGGCGATATTCCTCATGGTACGGATTCTGCGTGGCTGCGTAAGGGCTATGCCACGGTTACGGCGTTGGCTCCTCCTTCGGCACAGGTAATGGATTTGCCGGTGGCGGGTTGGTATAGGCCGGCGGGGGTTTAGCGCTGGTGTTGATGGCGGTAATTTTGTTGCGTTGGTGGTGAGCGTTTTGTGGCCACCCCGTAGCCTGTTGTTGTGACGAATCCTTCTACTGCTCCGGTTAATCCGAAGCCGTGGTTGACGCCGTTTACTCGGATGGCGCGGGCCCATGCGGTGGCGGCTATGGCCGATGCCATGATTGCGGTGGCTTTAGCCGGTTCGGTTTTTTTCTCGATTGATCCTAGTGCGGCGCGTTGGCGGGTGGCGTTGTACCTGGTGTTGACTATCGCCCCGTTTGCTGTGGTGACGCCTTTTATTGGCCCATTGATTGATCGGGCTCGTGGCGGCCGTCGGGCCATGATTCTTTTTACGGTGGTGGGTCGTGCGGTATTGGCGTGGTTAATGACCCGGCATTTGACGGGGTTGTTGCTGTTTCCTGAGGCTTTTGGGTTTCTTATTTTGCAAAAAACTTATTCGGTGGCCAAAAGTGCGTTGGTGCCGAATTTGGTGCGGTCAGAGGTTGCTTTGGTGCATGCCAACGCCAAGATGAGTTTGGCTAGTGCGTTGAGTTCTATGGTGGGGGCGGGTATTGGCGGTTTGGCTTTGTTGGGGGGAGCGAACTGGCCGGCTTGGGCGGCGGTGGGAGGGTTTGCTTTGGCGGCACTTTATTTCTTGCAGGTTCCTAAGGTGGCGATTGAAGATGACCCGACGAAGGAGAGCCTTGAGTTAACGGCCAGAAGCATTGTGTTGACGGCGCGTTCTATGACTTTTTTGCGTGCTGCGGTGGGTTTTGTTACTTTTTTGTTGGCTTTTGCTTTGCGAGGCGGCGAGGAGGGTTTGCCGTTGGAGGGGTTGGGTCGTGCGGCGGGTGCGGCCACCGGTTTTGTGCGGGGTCAAAATGTTTTTGGTACGCCGGGTGCGCCGCCGTGGCATTTTGGTTTGGTCATGTTGGCGGCTGGGTTGGGGGTGTTGTTGGGGGCAAAAACGGTGCCTTTGCTGCGTAGACGGGTGGTGGAGGAGCACATTATTTTGCGTTTCTTGCTGCTTGCTTTTTTGGGGTTGTTGGGGGCTTCGTTTTTGCGCAATGTGTGGGGGGCGGTGTTGGCGTCGGGGGTGATTGCGGTTTCGGCGAGCAGCGCTAAGTTGGCTTTCGATTCGTTGGTGCAGCGGGATGCTCCCAATGCAAACTATGGGCGCTTTTTTGCCCGTTACGAGGCCCGTTTTCAAATGAGTTGGGCGGTGGGGGCTTTGTTGGCGACGGTGTTGCCGTTTCCGGTTTATGTGGGTTTTGGTGGGGTGGCTTCGTTGGCGGCGGTGTCGTTGTTGTGGTATTTATTTTCTCTTCGCGGGGTGCGGGTGCGGCCTACTCCGGTGATGCCGGATCGTGCTGATGGGCAGTTGCCGTTGTGGGATCGCCAAGAGGGTGATCCGGAAACTCGTTAGTTTTCTGCGGGGTCTTCGGGTAGCGAGATGCGAGCTAGCCAGAGGCGTGGGTTATCTATTTCGTTTGGGGTGGGTAAAAAGCGGGCTTCTTCCCATAAACGGTTGAGGTCGTTGTGGCTTCCCCATTGGATGATTCCTTCGACAAAGGAGGCGCCGCGGTCTACTTGGTCTTGGGTCAGGTTGAGTCCCAATATTTTTTCAACAAAACGGTCGGCTTCGTGGGTTTCTACTCGGCGGCGTCGTAGGGCTTCGGTGATCATGGGGTAGTTGGCGATGAGCCCGCTGCCTATTTCGTCCATGAGGTGGTCTACGTAGCCGATGATGGCTGCTACTTGGGCTTCAAGGTAAGGCAGGAGAGCTTTTTGGTCGGGGGATTGCACGGCTCCCAGAATGGTTTCGGGGTCAAGTATTTGCGAAAAGTCGGGGGGGTTTTCGGGGTCGCCTTGGAGGTCGATGCCGCTGTCTTCGAGGGAGCGTTGCAAGGTTTCGGGGTCGTTTTGAAATCCTGCGGCGTGGCGGCTGAGGAGGTCGCTTATGGCTTTGCGTACGTGGGGGATGCCAAACAATGCGTGGTGCAGGGTTTCGTGGAGACATACCCAGAGGCGGAGGTCTTCGCTGCGCAGGCTCCAGTCGTTGCCGAATGCTTCAATGTTGGGGGCAACGAGCAGCAGGTGATCGTCGGCTCGGGGGATGGGCAGGTCGTAGCTGCCCAGGCTGCGTTGGGCCAGGCGACCCACCATGGTGCCGGTGGTAATGCTGGTCATCATGGGAGCAAAGGAGGAAAACATTTGGCCCAGTGATTGGCGGAGTTCGGGGGGAAGTTGGGCGGCGATTTCTTCGGGGAGGTCCAGGGTGAAGTTTTCCGGGAGGTCTTGGTTGAGGGCGCTGGTCATTTTGGCCAACAGCGGTTCGAGGGCGGTGATGCTGCGTTCGGCCCAGGCCCCTCGGGTGAGGGGTTCAATGACCAGGGGTTGGCCGCGGTTGATGAGTAGACCGGTGTGGTTTTCTACTTGCAGTTGAGCGACCCGGGCCAGTTGTTCGTATTCCATGCGCATTACGGGGTCTACGTTGGTTTCGGGTTGACCTTCTTGAGCTATGGAGCGTGCTATTTCGCGGGCTTGGGCGGTGGGGTCAAGGTTGGATAACTGGTCAAACCCGCCTGTTCCTTGCTGGTTTAGGGCCTCGAAGAGTTTGCCTAGTTGGGCCAGCGGGTCATTTGATTCGTCACCAAATGGGTCTTCGGGTAGTTGATTGCTGTTCACAAGGGCATCGTAGGGTGGTGAACAGTCAGAAGCCTCGCGTGGTGGTCACCGGTTCTACCGGTGCGGTGGGTCGTCAGGTCTGTACGCGTCTGGCCGGTGAAGGTTTTTCTGTGGTGGGTTTGGATCGCCGTTCGGGGGTTTCGACCCATGCTGAGGTGTCGTTGTTGACGGTGGATTTGGCGGTCGCTGATTTGCGTTCGTTGTTGATGGGGGCCGATGTGTTGGTGCATTTGGCTTCGGGGGTGCGGGCCCAAGATGTGCATGGCGACCCGGGCCACGACATGTTGACGGTGGCGGAGCGTTTGTTGGCGGCGGCCGCTGATGCGGGGGTGGCTCATGTGGTGGTGCGTTCGTCGGCCATGGTTTATGGGGCTTGGGCCGATAACCCGGTGCCGTTGACTGAGGAGGCTGAGGTGCAGCCTTGCCGAGGGTTTCGTTTTGCTGAGCATCGAGCGTCTTTGGAGGGTTTGGCGACGGCTTGGGCGACTCAGGCGCCGGGGCGGTCGGCGAGTTTGTTGCGTCCGGCGGTGACGGTGGCTGAGGAACGTCCGGGGGGTTTGGCGCGTATTTTGGCTTCGGCGGCGGCTATTCGTGCGCAAGAGGGTGATCCGTTGGGTCAGTTTGTGCATGCCGATGATTTGGCTTCGGCGGTGGTGTGTGTGGTGGAGCAGCGTTTTGATGGCCCAATTAATGTGGCGCCCGATGGTTGGATTTCTGCGCCGATGATGGCGGAGTTGGGGGGTCCGGCGCCGCGTTTGCGTTTGCCGGCGCCGATGGCTTCGTGGGTGGCGGAGGTGCGGTGGCAGTTGGGTTTGACCGATGCGCCGCCTTCTGTGGTGCCGTACACGGTGTTTCCGTGGGTGGTGGCTAATGATCGTTTGCGAGCGTTGGGGTGGGTGCCTTCGCATAGCAATGAGGAGGCGTATGTGGTGGGCTATGAGCCACGGGCTACGGATCGTTTGGATGCGAAGCGTCGACAGCAGTTGTCTTTGGCGGTGACCGGGGGAGCAGTGTTGTTGGGGTTGGTGCTTTTGGGGCGTTTGCTGGGTCGGTGGCGAAAAAGTTGAGCGTTGCTGCTGGCCGGGTCGTACGATGTTTATTATGTCTGCTTCCGCACCGGGCTTGGCTCCGTTGACTCCTCCAGAGGGAGATACGTGGTGTGGTTTGTCGGCTACGGATTTGCCGGTGGCTGAAGTGTTGGGGTGGGCCAATAAGCCGGATTGTGGGGCGGTGGTGTTGTTTAGCGGCAATGCCCGCGATCATGCCCCGGGTCGAGATGCGGTGACTGCTTTGGAATACGAGGCTTATGAGGAGCAAGCGGTTCCTCGTTTGTTGCAGGTGGTTGAGGATGCTCGTTTGCGTTGGCCTGCGGTGCGCCAGGTGGCTTTGTTGCATCGGGTAGGTCCGTTGGTTATTGGTGAGGCAGCGGTGTTGGTGGTGGTTTCTTCGCCTCATCGCCCGGAGGCTTTTGATGCGGGCCGTTTTTGTATCGATGCGTTAAAGGCTTCGGTGCCTATTTGGAAGCAAGAAACGTGGGCCGGCGGCCAGCATTGGGGTACCGATGCGCAGCACGTGGTTGAGTCGAGTCGGGCATGAATTCGTCGGTAATGTTTTTGTTGGGTGCGGGGGGTTTGGCGGTGGCTGGGTCGTTGTTGGTGTGGCTGTTTAGCCGTCCTCGCAAGGCGGTGCATGATCCAAATGAGGTTCGCAATACCTTGCGTGGTTTGCATCAACCGGGGGTGGGTACGAGTCGGTCGGGTCCGGCTACGCAACCCAACCGGGTGGTGGTAGATAAAAATATTGATCCGAAGAGGCGCTTCTAATGGCTCGAGATTTAGCGATTGATTTAGGTACGGCCAACACGTTGGTTTATGCCCGGGGCGAGGGCTTGGTTTTTGCGGAGCCTTCAGTTATTGCTTTGAATAAGCGTTCGGGTGAAGTGTTGGCTATGGGCAACGAGGCGTGGCGGATGATTGGTCGTACGCCGGCGCATGTGGTGGCGGAGCGCCCGTTGCGTAAGGGGGCGATTAAAGATTTTGATATTACTCAGCGCATGGTGCGGGTGTTGTTTGAGCGGGTGGGGGTGAGCCGGTTTAATCGCCCCAAGGTGCTTATTTGTGTGCCGTCGGCGATTACTGCGGTGGAGCGCCGGGCGGTTACTGAGGCGGCGCGTCGGGCGGGGGCTACTGATGCGCAGTTGATTGAGCAACCGTTGGCGGCGGCTATTGGCGCCAATTTGCCGATTAGTGAGGCTATGGGGAACATGGTGGTTGATGTGGGCGGCGGCACGTCGGAGTCGGCCATGTTGTCTTTGGGTGGGGTGGTGGCTTTAGAGGCGGTGCGGATTGGTTCGTTTGATATTGATGCGGCGATTATGGAGTATGTAAAAAACGAGCACGGTATGGCTATTGGGGAGCACACGGCGGAGGAAATCAAGATACAGATTGGTTCGGCGGCTCCGGTGGCTGAGGAGTTGCGAGCCGAGGTGGCTGGTCAAGAGATGATGACGGGGTTGCCCAAGAAAGTGATTTTGACGGCCACGGAGATTCGTCGGGCGATTAACGAACCGGTGACGGCCATGATTGAGTCGGCGGTGACGTGTTTAACGCAGGCTCCGCCGGAGTTGGGCCAGGATTTAATGAATGAGGGTATTCATTTGGTGGGCGGCGGTGGGTTGTTGCGGGGTTTTGATGTGCGTTTGGCGGAAGAAACAGGGGTGCCGGTAAATATTGTTGGTGAACCGTTGGAGTGTGTGGTGATGGGTGCGGGTCAATGCATTGAGGATTTCGATGCGATGCGGATCATGTTTATGGAGTCTCGTCCTCGTCAGGTGGGTCGTTAGGCGAGAAGCCGGTGAGGTCTTCGGCGGCTTGTCGGGTTTGTGGGTCGCGGTCGGTGAGCATGCGTTTTAGGGCGGCGTCTACTTGAGGCCCTTCATAGGAGGCGAGGGCCAGGGTGGCTCGGCGCCGTATGGGGGCTTTGTCGTCGAGGGCGGCCAAGATGGCGGGGAGGCTGTTGGGGTGGCCGAGGGCGCCCAGGGCGGCGATGGCTGCTTCTCGACAGAGGGGGTCGTCGTGGTTTTGTCCGAGGTCGGCGAGTTGGGTGGCGTGCTGTTCGCTGAGTTCGGGTTGGTTGAGTTCGGGGAGGATTTCTCCTAAAGCCCAGCAGGTGGTTTCTATTACGTCGGGGTCGTGGTGGTCGAGTAGTTGGGCGACTTCTTGAGCGAGTTCTTTGGTGGGGGGTTGTTGGGTGGCCACGTTGAGAGCTTGTTGTTGTACGGCTGCTGCGGGGTCGTTGAGGCTGGTGGTGAGTTGGGGTCCGGTGAGTTGGTTGAGCCGGTGGAGGGCGTTGAGGGCGGCGGCTCGTACGGGGGCTTGGGGGTCAGTCAGGAGGGTGCGGGCGGTGTCGACGCTGGTGTTGGGGGCTTGGTGTCCGGCCAAGATGGCTTGGCGCCGGCGTTGGGCGGTGGCTGGGTCCGGGGGGTCGGTGAGGTGTTCGTAGCGTCCGGCCATGGGTTAGCCGATGGCTTGTTCGAGTAAGAAGGTGCCGGCAAAAAAGAGTGCTCCGAAGGCGGTGGCGATGAATGCTCCGCCGACTGCGACGAGTACAACGAGGGCCACTAGGGAGCGCAGGCGGTGCCACCAGCGGATGCGGGCTCGCCGGCCGGTGAGTACTTTGCGTGGCGGTTGAAACCAGATTCCACTGAGGGCGGCCAGGTTCCATTTGCGGTCGACGGCTCGTTCGGTGTCGCCGCTGGGGGGTAGCCAGGTGCGGTGTATGGCGTGGTCGGTTTGCCAAAGGTTTTGTGCGAGTTTTTGTGGGGTGCATGCCATATTGTTGGTCAGCGTGGCAGGCTGGGGGGGTCCCGGTGTGATGCGGGCGGAGAACAGCAGCAGCGCGCCAGCCAAGAGGGCCGCGGAGGGCATGAACGTGGTGAGGGAAGAGGAAAGTATTAGTGAAGTGGTCACGGCACCTGAGATGCTAGTTGGCGATGAGCCTGCCCCGGTCGCAGGGGGATCAATGAGTTTGCGTCGCTTGTCTGGTCAGCGGCGTTGGCCGGCGGTTTTGTTTTTGCTGGGTGTTGTTTTGGTTTTGGTTATGACCTTCATCCGGTTGCCTTATTATGCTTTTTCTCCGGGTTCGGTAAACCCGTTAGCGGATCGGATTGTTGTTACTGGGGTGGAGACTTTTGCCCCGGAAGGTGAGGTCATGTTTACCACGGTGAGTCAGGATTCTTCGGTGAATGGTTGGGAGTATTTGTGGGCCCAGTTTGATGATTCGGTGTTGTTGTTGGATCAAGATTTAATTTTGGGTAACCGTGATCGTGGTGAGGTTCGGGCTTTTAATTTGGCTTTGATGAGGGTGTCGAAGTCCACGGCGGTGGCGGTGGCTTTGCAGCATTTGGGTTTTGAACCGTTTGTGGCTACGGGGGTGGGCATGGCTTCGGTGGAGGGCCCGGCGGAGGGGTTGTTGACTACTGATGATGTGATTCGGTCGATTAATGGGGTGAGGGTGGACACTACTGAAGAGTTGGTGGTGGAGATTCGAAGTTATGCGCCGGGCGAGACGCTGGTTTTTGCGGTGGAGGCGGTGGATGGTTCGTTTCCTCGGGAGGTTTCGGTGGTGATGGGGGCTCGGGAGGATGACCCGTCGGTGGCGTTTTTGGGTATCCAACCACAGACTCGCACGGAGGATGCTCCGGGTATGCCGTTTAACGCTCATGTGAACACTGGTGCGGTGGGAGGTAATTCGGCGGGGTTGGCCTTGACGTTGTCGGTGCTGGATTTAGTTACGCCGGGGGAGTTGACCGGTGGTTTTCAGGTGGCTACTACGGGCACTATTTCTTTGTCGGGTGCGGTGGGCCCTATTGGGGGTATCGAGCAAAAGACGGTGGCTGCTCGTAAAGCGGGGGTCGATTTGTTTTTGGTTCCGGTGGGCGAGTTGGATGCGGCGCTTAGCCGGGCTGGGGATTTAAACGTGGTGGGGGTGGCGACTTTGGACGAGGCGTTGGTTGCTTTGGCGGCTTTGGGCGGGAATGCTTTGGAGTTGTCGCTGCCTTAGTTTGCTTGTTTTTTCTTTGAGGGAGGGCTTGTGGGGGGCAGCGGTAGGCTTGGTTTATGCGCCCTGAAGGTAGTCCTCGTCCTCAAGTTTCTGGTTCTTCGTCGGGTGGTATTCCGCCTCGAGGTCCGCGCCCGGTTCGGGGTCGTGGTGGCGGGTCGCCGCGCCGTTTTCGCACCGTTATGGCAGTGGTGTCGGTAGTCGGTATTTTTGGTTTGATGGCCTTGCGGGGGATCGCCGGTTTTTACACGGACTTCTTGTGGTTTGATCAGTTGGGTCACGACGATGTGTTTACGTCGGTTTTAGGTGCTCAAGTGGTGTTGGTTGTATTGTTTACAACACTGTTTTTTGTGTTGGTGTATGGCAACCTGACGGTCGCTGACCGTATGGCGCCGGCGGTGCGCCCTCCTGGGCCAGAAGAAGATTTGGTAAGCCAGTGGCATTTGATAGTTGGTTCGCGGGCCGGCAAGCTGCGTTTGGTGGCTTCGTTTGTGTTGGCTTTGATGGCCGGTGCGGGGGTTGGTAACCGGTGGCAAGAGTGGTTGTTGTTTACTAATGGCGGCGATTTTGGTTCGGTAGATGCCCAGTTTGGTCGAGATCTTGGGTTCTTTATTTTCCAGTTGCCGTTTTTGAGTTTTGTGGTGGGTTGGCTGTTTTCTAGTTTGTTTGTGATTTTGTTGGTTGTTTCGGTGGCTCATTACCTCAATGGGGGTATTCGTTTTCAGGCCTTTGGCGAGCGGGTGCAGCCCAAGGTGAAGATGCATTTGTCGGCTTTGTTGGCTCTTTTGGCGTTGGTGAAGGCGGCCGGTTACTGGTTGGCTCGTTTTGAGTTGACGACTTCTACCCGGGGTGCGGTTGATGGGGCGAGCTACACCGATGTCAAGGCGCAGTTGCCGGCTATGAATTTGTTGATTCTGATTTCGTTGTTTGCCGTGGTGTTGTTGGCGGTTAATGTGCGGCGCCGTGGCTGGGTGTTGCCTACTTTGGCGGTGGGTTTGTGGGCTTTGGTGGCTTTGGTGATGGGCAGCATTTACCCGGCGGTTATCCAGAATTTGCGGGTGGAGCCCGCCGAGTCGGAGAAGGAAGCGGCTTATATTGCCCGCAATATTGCTGCTACCCGAACGGCTTTTGGTTTGGATGGTTTGGTGGAGTTGCAGATTGAGGATTTTGATAACGAGATCACGGCGGTGGATTTGTTGCAGAACCCGACCACGGTTCGCAATATTCGGGTGATGGATCCGGTGGTGGTGCAGGGCACGTTTGACCGGTTACAGGGTGAGCGTGAGTTTTATCGTTTTGCTGATGTTTTGGATACCGACCGGTATCTCATTGATGGTGAGATGACTCAAGTGTTGTTGGGTGCTCGTGAGTTGGATCTCAACGAGACGCGTTCGTGGGAAAGCCAGCATGTGGCGTTTACTCATGGTTACGGGGTGGCTATGGCACCGGTGAGCCGGGTGCGTGGTTCTGGTGACCCAGATTTTGTGATTGGCGATTTGCCGGTTTCTATTGATGAATCAATGGAGGTCACGTTGGATCGTCCGCAGATTTATATTGGCGAGGGTTTGGGTGGTTATGCCGTGGTGGGGGCCAGCCGCGATGAGGTGGATTTCACCGATGAGAATCAAGAAACCCAGTCAGTGCGTTACGACGATATAGGTGGCCAGGCTGGGGTTTCTATGGGGTCGTTGTTGCGTAAGGCAGCGTTTGCTTTGCGTTTCACGGAGTTGGAGCCGTTGATTTCTAACTTTGTTACTGATGAATCTCGGATTATTTATGTTCGTGATGTGCAGGAGCGGGTCAAGAAGTTGGCGCCGTTTTTGGCGTTTGATGCGGACCCTTACCCGGTGATGATTGATGGGCGTTTGGTGTACGTGGTTGATGGTTATACCACGACGAATCGTTACCCGTATTCGCAGCGTGCGCCGGTGTTTGATTTGAGTTCTGAGAGTGGTTTGCGCAGCGATTTCAACTATGTGCGTAACTCGGTGCGTGCTGTGGTTGATGCTTTTGATGGCACGGTGACTTTTTATATTGTTGATGAGCAGGACCCGATTATCGCTGCTTACCAGTCGGCGTTTAGTAACTTATTTACTCCAGTTTCGGAGATGCCTGAAGAGTTGGTGGCGCATACGCGTTATGCCGAGGATTTATTTCGAGTGCAGTCGGAGTTGTGGGGTTCGTATCACGTGGATAACACGGAGAACTTTTATCAGCGGGCTTCTGAGTGGGCGGTGTCGCAGGACCCTGGTCGCAGCGGTGAGGGTGCCGCGAATTTAGCGGTGGTTGATGCGCAGGGCGTGCGTGTGGGGACGCGTGATGTGCGTATGGCTCCGTACCGCACCATGGTGAAGTTGCCGGGCGCTGAGGAGGCGGAGTTTGTGATCTTGCGGGCTTATGTGCCGCTTGATGATGAGGATGCGCGTAAGGAGTTGGCGGCTTATGTGGTGGGTCGCAGCGATGGTGAGCATGCGGGCGAGTTGGTGGTTTATCGTCCGCCTACGTCGAACTTTGATGGCCCGGCTTTGGCTGAGGAACGTATTCGTAATGATGAAGCGGTAGCTACTTTGCAGACGTTGTTGAGCCAGCGGGGTTCGGATGTTTTGTTTGGCGAGTTGTTGTTGGTGCCTATTGAGAATTCAATTTTGTATGTGCGCCCGTTGTATGTGCAAGCTGATGGGGATTCCACGGTGCCAGAGTTGGAGCGGGTCATTGTGGTGGCTGGCGAGCGGGTGGTTATGGCCGACAGTCTCCAGGAGGCTTTGGAGGAGTTGACGGGCCATAGTTTGGCGGCGTTGTTCCCTGATGGCATTGTTTCTGGCGGGCCGACGGTTGATGAGCCGGATGAACCGGTTGATGAACCGGATGAACCGGATGAACCGGTTGAACCGGTTGACCCTATTGAGGGTATTCCTGAGGATGTGGTGATGCTGGTAGCCGAGATCGAGCAGTTACAACGTGAGTCTGCTGCGGCCTTGGCGCAGGATCCTGCGGATTGGTTGGAGTTTGGCCGTTTGCAGGACCGTATTCAGTCGCTGGTGGCGGCTTTGGCGGCGTCCGCTGGTTAGTCGGCGGGTTGCCAGCCGCTGAGCTTTAGCCCGGTGGGTGAGGGTTCGTCGGCTCGTACTGGTGAGTCGGCGGTGAGGTCGGCGAAACTTTCGTCGTTTTCTAGTTGCGGCGTGGGTGGGGTGATGGGTTCGAATTGGTGGGCCAGTTCGGCGATTTGTCCGCGGAGTTCTACGGTGACGCGGGTGAGTTCGGCGGAGAGTCGGGCGCCTTGGAGGCGGAGGTCCATGAGGGTTTCTTCGTCGTTTTCGCCGGCTTCGGTGCCGAGGGCGTTGAATTTGTGTTCGAGGTTGCTGAGGCGTTCGTCAAGGTTGCGCAGCCCGTTGGCCAGGTCGAGCAGTATTTGGTCGGCGATGGGAGCGCTGTCGGTGGGTTGCACGGTGGAGGGTGCGGGTATTTTTTTGCGTTTGTTGCGCCGTGAGGTTTTGGCCATGGGTTGATGGTAGTCCTTGTTTGACGCTGAGTTGGGGTGCCTGCGCTTTGTGGCGGGTGCTTGGTAGGTACGCTGGTGGCGTGGGATTATTCTTTTTTCGAGGTCGTGGCTGCTTGTTGGCTGGCTTGTTGGTGGTTTCGTCTTGCGCGGATTATGACGGCCGGGGTTTAGAGGGGGGTGTCCCGTCGGACACGTTGGATATTTTGGTGGTTGATCAGGGAGGGGCGGCGGTGCAGGCTGGGGCGGCTGGTGTTGTTCCGGCGAGTACGAAACCGAATGTTCCGGAGGTCACTATTGAGGAGGATCTGAAACCGAAGGTGGATTGGTCGGTGGGGGTGGGGGGCTCTACCAAGGTTGAGGTTGGGGTGTTGTCTGGCGAGGTGGCGGCGGCGGGTTCTTATGAGTTGTCGTATCCGCAGGTGACAGAAACGGCGGCTGATTTTGCCATTAATGGGGCGTTGCAGGCGGTGGCGGATCGGCTGTATTTGGGTTTTGCTTCGGAGTTGGCGGAGTTGATGGGTGGGGAGGATGCGTTGAGTGAGCCGAGCCGTTTGTTGGGTGATGGCGAGGTGGTGTTTGATAACGATTTTTTGTTGAGTGTGTTGTTTAAGGGAACGATTTCTTGGGGTGGGGCGGCCAGCCAGCAGGCGTGGGTGGAGTCGGTGATGGTTGATTTGTCGGATGGTCGAGTGTTGGCGCCGGTGGAGTTGTTTACCGGGGGCCCGGCGGACAACTGGTTAGAGGTGGTGGCGGAGCGTTCGCATGAGTTGTTGGTGGAGGATCTTGGCGTGGAGATGGTGTGGGATGAGGGTTTGATGCCGGTGGCGGAGAATTTCGCTAATTTGTTGGTGACTCGTCCTGGATTGTTGGTTGTTTTTGATCAGTATCAGGTGGCGGCTGGCGTGGTGGGTACTCCTGCGGTGGTTGTTCCTTGGATCGATCTCGTCACGGTTATCAACCCGCAAAGCTCTATCGGCCGCCTCGTAGTAGCCGGCTAAC
>Ga0302118_10000462_pt1 | contig 19147 bp, 18 predicted proteins | sample AG5_331_MG_FD_203126 | JGI IMG/M metagenome (GOLD analysis project Ga0302118, IMG submission 203126) | Marine microbial communities from Western Arctic Ocean, Canada - AG5_33.1 | ecosystem: Environmental > Aquatic > Marine > Oceanic | place: Canada: Western Arctic Ocean | collected 2017-10-01 | reverse complement strand
TTAACAGCTTGCGTACAGGAATGAAATTAGCAGAATTCTTGTGGATATGAAAATAAATTTTCCAACACCTACGAGTTTTCTCGCCGAACAATGAATGAATTTTAATAAATGTATGCGAAACCAATGTGATTACTAGAAATAACGATTTTCTATATTTATAAGAACAACTAATGCTTCAGCACCCTGACCCCCACCATCTATATGAACAATGGGTGCTTATGGGTATCGGCGGTCGGTGTTGTCAGCAGGTACGACAGACGACCGAAACAGCGAATTAATTCGGTGCTATCGCTGTAACCAGCCTCAATCTCTGGGCATATCGTTGATCGGGTTACCTCTTGCGTCATGGTCACCAATGATGACAACTCTAGCTCACACATCATTACAACGTTTCCTGCCACAGCGTAGGCACTGTAGCCAGTTCTCACCGTATTAACACCCCCGATCCTTGCCCCTGCGTCTTTTTTTTGGGATCTCCTCGGCTAGGGGGACTGGACTGCTTCCCTTCAATTGATCCAGTTGAAAGATCAGATACTGGATGCATTGAAGGGGTCAGGTTAAAAACACTTGAAATTACGATTTAAGTTAATTAATTGTGAATATACATTCAGAATTAATTAAAAAAATGAATAACTAATTGGACTATTTACACCCGTAAACACATTGTGGTAGCGTCTCGAAAATCTAAGTGCAATAAGGTGAACGGGTCGTCTGTTTGAGTTTTGGCACGTTAGTAAATCCGTTGAAAAATGGAAAGGACATAAAGATGAGCAAGGTCACATATATCCAGGTCATTAACTTTAATCTTGAAGGTATTACCCGCGATGATTTTATGGGTGTTGCAGATGAGGTAGCCCCAAATTTCGCCCAGCTTCCCGGGTTGGTCTCAAAAGCGTGGCTAAGTGACGAAGCCAACAATACCTACGGTGGTGTGTACTACTGGGAGAGTCAAGAAACTTGTGAAGCATACCGAGGCAGTGATCTCTATGCTCAGGCCTTAGCAAATAATCCCAACTTTACGAACTTGTCGGATAAAGGATTTGATGTTTTGGAAGGTCCCAGTCAGGTGACTCGCTTATAAGACACTTTTGCGCCGTCAACTTCACCAAGTTTCAGGAGACAAATAATGCCAATCGGACTCTACCGCCAATTAGAGACACCGCAGCCAAGAGATTTTATCGAAGCGGTGAACTCTCTTAATGACAAACTCGGAAAGAATAATGTCCAAATTCTTCACAACCTTGCGAAACCGTCACAAATTGTCGTTTTCTCAGGATACAAATCCCTAGCTGATTGTGAGGCTCAGTCTGAAGAATACGTATCGGCTGGTCTGCCTGGGATAGTAAGAGACCATGGTGTGAGCCTAGTAGATCAAGGATTTATCGTGAGGGAAGCAATCAACGACCCTAACCTCACCTTACTGGGTGGGCATGATTACGTCGTGTTGACAGGTGGATTGGTCAAGATTGGAGCTATGTCTAACGCTATAGCAGCTGCATCACGCGTCATCGAGAAAATCGGACCTGAACAACTTTCGCAAGGTATAAGTTCCATGGTGATGAGAGCTGTGTCAGGCAACGATTTAAACAAAATCGTCTACCGTGTTGGACTACCATCAAGTGAAGCTGCTGAGGAATTTATTACAAGAAGCCCTGGCAGTCGCCCAGAAGTTGCAGATGATCTTAAGGAATGGCTTAGTAATATGACTACTGTTTCGCGGGGTGTTTACAAGGTCAAAAGAAAGTTCGGACCTTTAGACTAATCCAATAATCCAACTTAAATAAAAGATTCAAGTCTGGCCCGCTGAAAATTTCAGCGGGGTTTCTCTTTTAAATCTGCAACCCGCGCCAGTGTCACCACACCGTCTCAGCACTCTGACACCCACCATCTATATAAACAATGGTGCTTGCCGGTAGCGGCGGTAGGTGTTGTCAGCAGGTATGACAGGCGACCAAATCAGCGAATTAAATCGTGCTATTGCAACAGTATTGCAACAATTAACAGAAAAGCCCCCGTATTTCTACGAAGACTTCTCTAGTTCAATTTACGTTTGGTGGGCGATGGGGGACTCGAACCCTCGACCCCCTGCTTGTAAGGCAGGTGCTCTAACCAACTGAGCTAATCGCCCAAACACTCTGGAAAATGAACCACTTCCCGCCCTTAGCTACGTGAGTAACATGCTGACGGTTTCAATCGCCCTTTAGCGGGGCACTTCATAAACCAGTTTCTTCAATTGTCGAGATATGACCTCTCGTTGTCGCAAGCGCCGATCCTACACGGCGCACGCATCAAACCGATCGGCCAAATCGTCCGGCGATGCCTTTTGGCATCAATAACGCCCCGAACAATACGGGGCGCCATGGGAATATATGGCGCGCTTGGCGGGATTTGAACCCACGACCTCAGCCTTCGCAGGGCTGCGCTCTATCCAGCTGAGCTACAAGCGCACTGGTGCGGAAACAAATCCGCTCGTCGAATTTTACATCGACCCACAAACAAATGGTGCCGAGGGCGAGAGTCGAACTCGCACGCCCTTACGGGCACTACGCCCTGAACGTAGCGCGTCTGCCATTTCGCCACCCCGGCACGGGATTTCCAGCCTAATTCACGCAATTAAGTCTGTTGGTGGGCGATGGGGGACTCGAACCTCCGACCTCTTACATGTGAAGCAAGCGCTCTAACCAACTGAGCTAATCGCCCGAATATCCAATTGTACCTTCGAATTCAGGAACCACGAAGGCGGTTTTGAATTGATTGGTAGCGATGGTGGGACTTGAACCTACGACCTCGCGCTTATGAAGCGCGCGCTCTAACCGGCTGAGCTACATCGCCAAACAATTCAACGCGGCAAACAACCGAAGTCACATACCGCAATCATTTATGGTAGCCACGGGTCAAACGCTGGTCAACGAATTCAAGGCTCACTACGCGAGTAAAGTACACCCAGAATTTGTGAGCCCTGTCATTTGGCCCACGGCGACCGGTTTGGAATTCACTCTAATTAATCGTCACTGGTGACTTTACTCAGCTACGTAGTCGCCACTCTTACCGCCGCTCTTGCTGAGCAGTCGTAGGCGTTCAATCCGCATGGCGCGGTCAACGGCTTTGCACATATCGTAAACCGTAAGGGCAGCGATGCTGGCCGCGGTTAACGCTTCCATTTCAACACCCGTTTTGCCAGATGTACGAGCCATTGTTGTAATGGTCAAACCTGTTCCATCGGCAAGATCATCAAAGTCGACTGTGATCTGGTTCAGCGCCAATGGGTGGCACAGCGGAATCAGATCAGAAGTCTTCTTCCCGGCCATCACCCCTGCGATTCGGGCAACGCCAAGCACATCACCCTTGTCGAACCCGCCCGATCGAATCAGATCGAGTGTCGATTGCTCCATATGTATCTCGCAACCTGCCGTAGCGACCCGTTCGGTAACGTCCTTAGAGCCAACGTCCACCATCCGAGCCTTGCCCGACTCGTCGATATGGCTAAGGCCACCAGAAGCACCAGTTGATTCCGACATGTTAGTAATTATCCGTTCGACTTCATGAACTCTTCGTCAACGATCTGCCCTGACGCAGGTCCGCGAGCAGCGCCGTTCGCCAACTCGTCGCACCGTTCATTCTCCGGGTGACCCATGTGACCACGAACCCACTCGAAACTCACGTCATGCTTGGCACAAGCATTAAGCAAACGCTCCCACATATCAGGGTTCAGCGCCCGTTCCTTCTTATTGCGCATCCAGCCGTTAGCCCGCCACTTGGCTGCCCAGCCTTTCTCAATTCCATTGATAACGTATTGAGAATCGGTGGTCAGCACCACCCGCTGTCGTCCCTTAAGAGCATCAAGCGCGGTAATCGCCCCAAGCAATTCCATGCGATTATTCGTGGTGTGCTTGAAGCCCTGGCTGAGCTCTTTTACGTTGTCGCCGTACTTCAAAACGGTGCCATATCCGCCCGGGCCGGGGTTCCCAATGGCCGATCCATCGGAGAAAGCGTAAACAGTATTGTGATTATTGTTGGTCATTGCACCCTATTGAATCAAAGATAGGCGTGCGCCACAATCTGCTGGAACGACTAACTGCCAACTTGACGATGCAATGCCACAATCAATGAACACCAATACAGAACCTCTTTCGATCATCGAAACGCCAGTTCTCGTCGTTTCAGATTATCTGACGCTTCGACCAACAGACATCGACGATACCGAAAGATTTATGAGACTCGTCGCTGAGAATCAGACTCATCTAAAGAAGTGGTTCAGGGACCCCGCCTCACCCAGCACGGCTGACGACCGTCGCAAGATGATGGCAGCCGATCTTGAAGCGGTCGAGCGTGGCGGGCGTCATTGGTGGATGATCGAACTCAATGACGAGCTTGTGGGCACGATCGACATTCACCAAATTTCGAAATACCCACGCGCCGGCCTAGTCGGCTACTGGTTAGGCGAGAAATTCACCGGCAAAGGCATCATGACCGACAGCCTACGAGCCGTACTCAACTGGGCGTTTACCGAGCACAATTTCCTAAGAATCGAAATTCAGATGGCCATAGAAAATCGGGCCAGTTCGGCAGTGCCCGAACGGCTCGGGATTCGACGAGAGGCGATATTCCGTCAGTCAAACATCATCAATGGTGCGATTCAAGACATGGCAGGCTACGCTGTGTTTGCCGACAACTGGCCACCGAAGCCACCAGAGCCTGCGCTGCCAGCCCGAGAAGTCCGTGTCGATGACGAAATTCTGCTTCGCCAAGACATCGAAACCGACCGCGACGACATGTGGAAAGCCCTCGGCGCTGGCCGAGACTATGTAAGCAAGTACCTGCCCTGGATGTCGGCCTACAACGTTGAAGACGACCACGCCCGCGGCTACAACACCCGTCGCAACGAACGAGATAACTTCGATGGCTCGGGCCACTACATCATCGAATACAAAGGTGAATTCGCGGGAACGGTTGGGTTCGGCAGCCACAATCGCAACAACGGCGCTGAAATCGGTTACTGGCTGCGGCAGGATCTGCAAGGTCGCGGAATAATGACCCGCTCTGTAGAAGCCGTAATCACCATGCTCATCGTTGACGTCGGCATACACCGAGTAACGATCAGAGCCGCCACTTCCAACCTGCCATCACGCGGCATCCCCGAACGACTCGGATTCCACTACGAAGGCACCATGCGAGGAGCCAGCTACGTGAACAACGAGTACATGGACCTCGAAATCTACTCCATGATCGACCATGAATGGCGAGCCCGCTCGAAGAACGCGTAGGCTCACCTACTTCGCACACCACTCACAAGCATCGGTCCGAGCACTGCCACCGTAATTGCAATCGAAAGATTCAATCTCGCCAGCATGATCATGCGTCGACGAGCAACAACTAGAAACTGCCAGATAGGCAAACTGACATCCAGAAATTCTGGCACTGCCGGCAGAAAACCTGGAACTGCCGGTTAGCCACCGATGTAATACATTTCGACCTTGTCGCCGCCACCGTCTGGTGAGCCAGCCTTGAACTCGGTGTCCTTGGAACGAAGCTCCGAATAGCGATCCGTACGACCGCCCCAAACCTTCGCAATAATTCCCGCTAGCTCTTCGTCACTAACACCGTCTCGCATCGGTGTCTTCAAATCGACCCCGCCTGTTGCGAATAAACACGTAACCAGCTTGCCATCGGTCGACAATCGAGCCCTTGAGCAGTTGCCACAGAACGGCTCCGATACCGAAGAAATAACTCCGATTTCGCCGTCGCCATCGGCATAGCGATATCGGGAAGCCACCTCACCTTGATAGTTAGCGTCGATCGGCTCCAACGGGAACTCGTCGCCGATCATCTCGATAACTTCTTTAGAAGTCACCACCTGCGAAAGCTCCCAGCCGTTCTTCGTTCCAACATCCATGAACTCGATGAAGCGAACGGTTGCGCCGGTGCCTTTGAAATATCGAGCCGTATCGACCAGCGTGTGATCGTTGACTCCCCGCTGAACCACCACGTTGATCTTGATCGGCGAAAATCCAAGCTCGGTTGCAACCTTGATTCCTTCAAGAGTGTTTTCCGGACCCTGCGGTCGACCCGACATTTTCTTGAAAATGTCGGCGTCAATCGAATCAAGCGAAATCGTGAGGCGGGTTAGCCCTGCGTCCTTTAATGCTTGAGCATTCTTGGCCAGCAGATACCCGTTAGTCGTCATCGCAATATCGTCGATACCGTCGATCGCCGACAATTTGGATATCAAATCAGGCAAGTTCGCACGCACAAGCGGCTCACCACCTGTAATGCGCAATTTAGAAACACCGGCCGCAGCGAAAACCCGCGCAAGCCGTTCGATCTCCTCGAAAGTAAGGATGTGAGGACGAGGAAGAAACTCGTACTTCTCGCCAAATATCTCTGCCGGCATGCAGTAGGTACAGCGGAAGTTACAACGGTCGGTCACCGATATACGCAGATCGCGCACAGGACGACCGAGCTTGTCGGTTATTCCTTTAAGAGAAGAAAAATCAGATGTTTGAGTCATAAATGTCGAACGAGCCAGTTTATCGAGTCACTCATCTAATAATACCGCCAGAACCGCTTATATTCTCCCAGCGTGTGTGAATCTTTTATGTGAGCGACTTCAAAGTGCCAATCAAACCCCGTAGTGCGGAGCCACGATGGCTAATCGCATCTTTTTCTTCGCCCGTTAGCTGAGCAGTCGTCTTTGCATGGCCTGCCAGCCAGAACACGGGGTCGTACCCGAAACCGTTCTCACCAATCGGCTCGTGCATAATCGCACCTTCAATCACGCCTTCACTTGTAGCAAGCCCATCAGGCACTTCATCACCAACAAGCGCAAGAACAGCAACGAACCTTGCCGTGCGTTCCCAACCGGGTAAATGCTTCATCTTGTCGAGAACCAGTTGAACGCGACCCTCATCATCAAGACCATCACCACCATATCGAGCCGAATGCACACCGGGCTCTCCGTTAAGCGCGTCCACAACTAAGCCTGAATCGTCAGCGAGGGTCAGTTCACCTGAAGCCTCTGCGTATGCCCGAGCCTTCAGTACAGCATTCTCTTCGAAGGTTGAACCGGTCTCTTCGACCTCGATATCGATTCCCAGATCATCGAGCCCGACAACCTCAAAAGGCATGTCGGAAAGCATCCGTGAGAACTCTCGAACCTTGCCAGAGTTGCGGGTCGCCACAAGCAATTTCTTAGTCATAAATACAAACCTACCCCCTATGCGCGAGTTCCGGGGAATCGAAGTGATCGAAAAACCCGAGTCATTCGGGATTTATTGACCGTTGCGGGGGTAAATGGCGGGTGTTAGGCTTTCCAAGCTTTTAACGTTTATTCGCCGATATTTGTTGTCGGTACTTTTTAAACAAAAACCTGTAAAAAATACCCAGCACGTTCCGTACAGCCCCCAGATGCACCGAGTCTTAAAGCTTTCCTTCCCACTGCGCCCGGCAATATTTCTATTAGTTCCGGTAGCTATCGCCCTCCTGGCGGCATGTACTCCAGATAACAATCAGTCGACATTCGGCACGGCGGGTCCAGTCGCCAAGTCGCAGGCCGATCTGTTTGTTTTCATATTCTGGATTGCCGCAATTGTGTTCGTTCTTGTTGAAGGCGCAATCATCTACATTGCGATTCGATATCGGCAACGATCCGACTCCGACAAACTTCCTCACCAAACACATGGAAACAACAAGCTTGAGATCACCTGGACTATCATCCCGGTATTCATCCTCATCATCATCGCCGTGCCAACCCTCGTCGGTATTTGGGAACAGCAAAACGGTGTCCCCGATGATCAAGGGGAAGTTCTTAGTGTCGTAGCAACCGGCCACCAGTGGTGGTTCGAATTTCAGTACCCCGACCATGAAGTTGTAACCGCCAACGAACTTCACATTCCCGTCAACCGCCCCGTTGCGTTTAAACTCGAATCTCAGGATGTAATTCACAGCTTCTGGGTTCCAAAGATCGCCGGTAAGGTCGACATGATTCCGCTAAACGACAACTACATGTGGATGATCGGCGATGAAGTCGGAACCTTCTACGGCCAGTGCGCCGAGTTCTGCGGAATCGCTCACGCACACATGCGCTTCCGCGTCATCGTCGATACAGAAGAAGATTTCCAGAAGTGGATCGCTGGCATGCACACCCCGGCAGCCAACCCCGTTGCGGGTTCTGCCGAAGCGAGGGGACAGACCGGTTTTCTTACCAACTGTTCGATGTGCCACACCACTAACTCAACAACTCCCGGCTCTTACGCCAGAGAGACTGATGCCCAGAAAGCTCGATGGGACACTTGGATTGAAGAAGAAGATCCTAAACAAGTTTCAGCTCCTAACCTGACTCACTTCGGAACCCGCACAACTCTCGCTGCAGGGCTCCAAGATCTCAACCAGCAGTCACTTGAGGAATGGATCGATGATCCTTCGGCCCTCAAGATAGGCACACGCATGCAGAAGCACGCTGCTGTGTATGACACTGCCGATGGCACAGCCAAGCTAACCCCGGCTGAAGTATCTGACATCGCTACATACCTTCTTTCACTCAAGCCAAGTGCCGATGCCGCAGCAGCTGCCGCAGCCAGTGCTGGCTCTGATGTAGATGGTGAAACGGTATTCGCTACCAACTGCTCGGGTTGCCACTCGACAACCGCCGATGCAGGCACAGGCCCTGGTCTGGCTGGAGTTGGCGATCGAGCCGGCTCACGTGTTGACGGTCTGAGTGCAGACGAATATATAGAACAGTCACTGAGGGATCCGGGAGCATACGTCGTCGATGGCTTCTCTCCGATCATGCCCAACTGGTCAGGCCTCGGTGATGAATCGATTGACGCCCTCGTTACCTATCTAAAGACACTGAAGTAACAGTTACCACCTGTATCGACGCCTTAAGAACGTCGACAGCGGAGCCCCATAACTAGTGACAACGAAATCACTGACATTCCCAAGACTCTTCCCACGCCCCGAGGCTAAAACGGGAATTTGGAGCTGGATCGGGACAGTCGATCACAAGAGGATCGGCACCCTTTACGGCATCACCGCGTTCATCTGGTTCATTATTGGTGGCCTCGAGGCACTCTTGATGCGGGCGCAGCTTGCATCGGCTGAAAACGATCTCATCGACCCCGAGACCTTCAACCAGCTGTTCACCATGCACGGCACCACGATGGTGTTCCTGGTGATCATGCCGCTATCGGCCGCGTTCTTTAACTGGCTCATACCGCTACAAATTGGTGCTCGTGACGTTGCGTTCCCACGCCTTAACGCCCTGAGTTACTGGATATTCCTTTTCGGTTCGCTGCTGCTCAACGCCAGCTGGCTCACAGGCAACGCCCCCAACGGTGGTTGGTTCGGTTACGCCCCGAACTCGGGCGCTACGTTCAACCCCGGACTCGGTATGACCTACTGGATCGTTGGCCTGAACATTCTTGGTGTTGCATCAATCGCAGCCGGCTTGAACTTCATCGTTACGATTCTGAACATGCGTGCCCCTGGCATGGGAATGTTCAAGATTCCGGTCTTCACGTGGATGACCCTGATCACATCAATATTGATCGTGCTAGCAATGCCAATACTGGCAGTAGCGGGTATCCAGCTTCAGACCGACCGTGTGTATGGCACCCATTTCTTCAACTCACTCGGTGGTGGTGATCCAGTTATGTGGCAACACATATTCTGGCTATTCGGCCATCCCGAGGTATACATTCTGATTCTCCCTGCGATGGGTATCGTTTCCGAAGTGCTTCCGACGTTCTCTCGAAAGCCACTCTTCGGCTACCCCTTCGTAGTATTCGCTGGAGCCGTAATTGGGTTCATGGGTTGGTTCGTTTGGAGCCACCACATGTTCACCGTTGGATTAGGACCCGCAGTCAACACTGCATTCGCGGTCTCGACGATGCTTATTGCAGTTCCGACCGGTGTGAAGATTTTCAACTGGCTTGGCACGCTCTGGGGTGGAAACATTCGCCTCAACACACCAATGCTGTTCTCGATATCGTTCATCGCTATGTTCACTATTGGTGGGCTCAGTGGAGTGATACACGCGTCACCTCCAACCGACGCTCAACAGCAGGATACCTACTTCGTTGTAGCCCACTTCCACTACGTACTCGTTGGTGGAGCGCTACTCGGTATCTTCAGTGGAATCTACTTCTGGTGGCCCAAATTCACCGGCTGGTTCCTCAACGAAAAGTTGGGTATTGCTAACTGGGCGCTGATGATGATTGGTTTCAACATGACGTTCATCCCGCAGCACTGGCTCGGAATGGACGGAATGCCACGCCGCATCTACACCTACGCGGAAAACATGGGTTGGGAGAACTCCAACCTGGCTTCCTCGATCGGTAGCATGCTGCTCGGGTTCGGTATTTTGGTCTTCATGATCAACGTCCTGTACTCGTACATGAACAAGAAGATGGCAGGTTCCGACCCATGGGACGGTCGTACGCTCGAATGGTCAACGACCTCACCTCCGCCGGAGCACGACTTCGACGAGATCCCTCAAGTCAAGTACCGCGACGACTTCTGGTTCCGAAAGTACCCGGAAACCATTGCTGAGTACTACGGTCACGACGACGACCAGGTTGTTCCATCCGGAGCACAGGCCGACGACGACGAAACTGAGACATTGCCGGTGGTATCTGGTGGAGCTGATGACGGTCATGGCGACGGCCACTCGGCAATTCACTTGCCCGACAAGTCGTATTACCCATTCATTCTGTCCTTCGGTCTTGCAATATTCGGTGTTGCATTCGTAACCGACGGACTAGTGCTGTTCTTGGGCGCTCCGTTCTTCATCTGGGGACTTCTCGGATGGTCGATGGAACCCGTGAACGACTAGAAAAATAAATTTCGATCTAACTGAGTTTTCCACTTCAAGGAATCAACGAACGTGACACAGGCCGCAACAACTGAACACCACGCACCGGTAGAAGATACTTCTACTGGGCTGAATAGCCGGAAGCTCATGATGTGGGCATTCCTGGGTTCAGACGTGATGTTCTTCGGAGCATTTATCGCCACGTACCTCGTATACCGAGGTAAAAGTCTCATCGGGCCATACCCGTCTGAGATTCTCAACATCCCAATTACGTCGGTTTCAACCTTCGTACTGCTGATGAGTTCTCTGGCAATGGTTCTGGGGCTTCACTATGTGAAAACGGGCGAAAAGAACAAAGCAACGCTCTGGATTTTGGCTGTTGTCGTTCTTGGCGCAATATTCATGGGATTCCAGTTCGTTGAATTCCGAGAGTTCGCTCACTTGGGCCTAACCCCCCGAACGAACATCTTCGGAACAACGTTCTTCATCCTCACAGGTATTCACGGTGCTCACGTAACCATCGGTGTGCTCTGGATGGCGTTCCTCGCCTACGGTTCGCACAAGGGAACACTTCGAGCCGACAACTCGCTGGACCTCGAAATCGCCGGTCTTTACTGGCACTTTGTCGACATCGTTTGGATCGTCATTTTCACGGTTATCTATCTGATATCGGCAACCGACGGACCGCCACCAGGCATGGAATCAGTTATCCACGGATAGTGGTTAGGGATAGGTACAGGAGCTAATAATGGCCAATCTCTGGCGGAAGCTTACATATCACGATGGCAACGGCTGGTGGAACCTTCCACACGGCCCGAGCAACGAGCTGAACCCGCCTCATGAGGGTCCGATCGGCGGCGCATGGCTAATGAACATGTTCCGTACGATGACCCACGGCGGAGTAGAGCACGCAGGACCAGGTTTTTACTGGCTCGTAGGTGCGGCACTCGGAATCATCACGCTTCTCGAAGTGTGGCTATTCGGTGTTGAAGGCCTTGGCGGCTGGTACATTCCGATTCTTCTTGGGCTATCCGTATTAAAGTTCGTCGGCGTGGTCGCATTCTTCATGCACCTCAGGTTCGATCACCGAATGTTTACGTACATTTTTACGTCGGCCATGATTATTGGAATACTTATATTCTCTCTAATCCTGCTCTTCGCAGAAATTGCTTTCACACCGCCGAACGTATTCTAGGGTCCCCTCTTGCGGGCTCGGCTCCAGCAACATTCGACTCTCCAATCGAGTACGATTCAAGTACGGCCAGCTTCTACAAGCAGGCAATTGTTACCCGGATCTGAAACTAAGTAAGATCCGTACAAGCTTGGTTCCGGCAGCTGGTTCCAATCCTAATTTCAGGGATGTTTCGACGCCATGAACGGCGGTTCAGAACCCAACCTAATCAACAGCTTCGGTGAGTTCGCGTCCGTCTGGGACTTCTCATCAGCCCCAGCAATACTTTTTCTTTTGCTGGCCGGGGCCTACATCACCGGGTCAATTCGCCTGGCGTTGCGTTCCAATACCGACAATAATTTCTGGATGAAGCTAGCTGCGGGTCTACTTGGATACGCACTACTAGGTATAGCGCTTGCCGGACCGCTCGACGGCTACTCGGGCGATATGTTCGCTGTGCACATGTCGCAGCACATCGTCATCGCCATGTTCGCAGCACCGCTGCTCCTCATCGCCCGACCAATGCCTGCGTACATCTGGTCACTGCCTCGCCCCATGCGTGTAGGCACCGGAGCTGCGCTCTCAGGCTCTGGGTTGGTCATAAGAGTGTTGCGGGGTGTCACGCATCCCAAAGTGGCTCTGCCGGTCTTCATCCTCACGCTGTACGGTTGGCACATCCCCGCCGCCTACAACGGATCGCTCGAGAACGAGTGGTTACACCTGTTCATGCACCTAACGATGTTCTCGACAGCGGTATTTTTCTGGTGGCCAATAGTTGGGCCGCCGCCAATACGCACAGTGCTGAACCACCCTCAGCGAATCATCTATCTACTGCTGGTGGTCACGCCAACCGCACTAATGGCGGCGATCATCACACTCTCGAGCTCGGTCATTTATGACTTCTATCTCGACAGCCCAGGACACTTCGGCTGGACCCCAGTTGCAGATCAAGCCACCGGCGGGCTAATCATGTGGATTCCTGGCAACTTCGTGTACCTCCTCACACTCACCATCCTCTTCTTCCAGTGGTTCGGCCACGAAGAACGCAAATCCGGCCGTCGCCGGCGGTGCTAGGCGCGGACAATTGGCGAAGGGAGTGCAAGATTCTGTCATTGGCATGGACACCGCTGGCTGTCATTGCGAGGAGGAACGACGCGGCAATTACGTTCATTCGCTTGCGATTTCCCGCATCAACCATCTGATAAAGATGGGCCAACCACACTCGCACCCGAACTCCCAAGCACAGCCCACTGTCATCCTGAACTTGATTCAGGATCTGTGCCCACAGGAACTATCGCCAACCTCAGCCAACAACCAATCCACTAGCAGCCGTCCATTCCAAGCCAGCGTGATTGCCACGTCGCTCAGGGCAGCTCCTCGCAATGACAGCAGACGCCCACCACGTAAACACCCACCCGCACCAAGCCACACAAAAAAAGCCCCCGCTGAATTCAGCGAGGGCTTTTCGTTTTACTCTTCTAAAAGATCTACGAAGAACTTCGGCTACGACGTCGGCGAATAATCGCACGCTTGATGAAGTATTCGTTCTCCTGGTCGAGCATTCGTCGAAGAATCTCATCTGAAAGATTCTTCAGGTAAATCACACTCGACCAAGCAGTCGTAAGACCCGACTGAATTTCGTCGAGTGTCATCGCCTTGTTCGTGTTTGCAAGCAGCAACTTGAACACGGCTTCGGTAATCGGCGTGCCGGGAAGAAGGAAATCGGGTTCCTTCGAGCAGATGTTCGACATTACCTTCATGTATTCGGCAGGTACACCGAATCCACCAACGGATTTGCCATCATCGATCACGGCCTTACCGCTCTGCGATAGTCGTGAATAGATTGCGAATGAAAATGATCGACCCGAGATATCGAATGCCTTGGTATCAATCTGGTACTTCGGCTCTTCTTCAGGTTCTGGAGTCGGGGCTGGAGTTTGCTCGGTCTGTTCTGTCTGGTTGGTCATGTACTTAAAATTTGTGCCTAAACGGCGCGAAAACGCACGGATAGAAAGTTCTAGAAAATGTCGTCGGGCCAGTCAAGCATTTCGACTTTGGCAATTTCGCCAGCGTTAATCATACCAATGTCATCGGGGCAGATGGCTAATCCGTTTGCCTGAGCCATAGAACTCAGTACGCCAGAGCTCTGATTGCCGGTAGATTTCGCTCGATATACGCCTGAATCGTCTCGATAAACATGCACTCTGGCGTATACACGGCGACCGTCGTGATTCTGAATAGGATCGTCCATAATCGCCTCGACACTCGGCTTTTCTACCTGCGGCTTGCCCATCATCAGGCGAATCGCAGGCCTACCGAACTGCTCGAACGCCACCATCGCACTGACCGGATTTCCGGGAAGGCCCAGATGAGGAACCTTTGTTCCGTCCTTGCGATCCAGAACGCCAAACGCTAAAGGCTTCGCCGGTCGCATTCGCACCGACCACAACGCAATCTCGCCCTTGGCCGAAAGCACATCCTTAACAACATCGTAATCGCCTTTGGAAACACCGGCCGATGTCACAACAAGATCAGCATCCAGTGCCTTTTCAAGCGCACTTTCCAGCGATTCAACGGTGTCACGAGCAATTCCCATGATCTTAGGAACCCCACCGTAACGAGTGACCATCGCTGCGATGCTAAAGGCGTTCGAGTTGTAAATTTTTCCGGGTTGGTGATCTTCGCCCGGCTCCAGCAATTCATCGCCGGTCGAAACGATCGCAATCACAGGGCGTCGAACCGCTTGAACGGTTGCGTGGCCCAGGGAAGCGATAACGCCGATCTCCCCCGCCCGTAAAATCTGCCCACTATCGAACACGGTAGTACCCGATTCAACATCCTCGCCTGCGCCACGCATGTTGTCGTAGGGCTCCGCTTGCAGCCGGATACCGATCGTTCCGGGTGTGGCACCGCCATCCCCACGACGCTCAAGCTCGTCGGTGTCCTCAAACGGAACCACCGCATTCGCTTGATCAGGTATCGGAGCGCCTGTCATGATCCGAATAGCTGTCCTAGGCTCCAACGGATGGTCTGGAAGCTGTCCGGCCGCCACGACTCCCGTAACCGGTAGTTCCACGGGATTCTCCGTAGAAGCTCCGGTAGTGTCGGAAGCCAGAACCGCGTAGCCGTCCATTGCCGAATTTGCGAGAGGCGGAATATCGAACGATGCAACTAAGTTCTCAGCAAGAACCTGCCCCAACGAATCGATCAAAGGCGTCGCTTCAACTGGCAGAACTTCGAAATACGAAAGTATCCGATCGCGCGCCTCTTCGACGCTGAGCATCTCGGCATCGTAATGATGTCGGTGCGGTCGATCGTGATGTTCGTGAGAGTGCGGTGGCAAAGCTATTCAGTCGTTAATTCTGGCGATTACTGAGCGCGCAGCTCAGCACCAAGTTCTTTGGAAAGTTGCTTCAATATCTGACCCTCGATCTTACTCATTTGATCTGCTGTTAAGGTCTTGTTTGGCGATTGGTACACAAGTCGCACCGCAACCGCCTTCTTGCCGTCCGGAATTCCCTTGCCTTCGAACAAGTCGAACACAGTGGCTGAAGTAACAATACGGTTCCTGTTAGAGATCTCAACGATCTGCCCGGCCGTCACGCCAGTATCAACAATCAAAGAAAGATCACGGTGCGAAGCAGGAAGTCGCACGAATTCCGTAAATTTCGTAGTCGCCTCGCGACCCTGAAGCACTTTCAGAATCGCAGCAAGGTCAAGCTCGAACATAGCCGTTGTATCAACTTCGGCGTCGAACTGTGCGAACACATTTCCGGCAACTTCACCCACAACGCCGATCACGGCATTGTTGGCTGCTGGAACCTTGATCACTGCCGTTCGCCCAGCGGCGAATGTTGCATCCTCACCAGGCTCGAACTTAGCGGCGATACCCAGTTCGTCGAGCACCGCTTCAACGGCACCCTTTGCGTCGTAAAAATCTGACGATCCAGTCGAAGCGTCCCAGTGCAGCTCGTTTCGAGGACCCGCAAACGCACCAGCCGCCATCTGTCGTTCTTCTGGCAGACCTTCGCCGTAGTCGAGGAACACACGACCCGTTTCGAACAACGCTATCGGACCCCGCCAAGTTCGAGAGTTGCGTGCAACCGTATCCAGAATCGTTTCACGCAACGTTCGGCGCATCACTGCGAAATCGGCTGTGATCGGGTTGCGCAACTTTACCGCCGACGGCACATCGGCTGGCAACGACACCCTCGACTCGGCTTCGGTGGTTGTAGCTGAATACGAAATAATCTCTCGCATTCCCGCCTCCACAAGAGCGTCGGTCACACGCACACGCAGGTCCATCTCAGGCTGTGGCTGCCAAACGGGCGGCCGACCCGAAAGCGTGGTCGTAGGAATATTGTCGTAGCCAACGATTCGAGCGATCTCTTCAACGATGTCCTCAGGAATCGAAACGTCAGGACGCCAATAAGGAATGCTCACATCCCAGCCATCAGAATCCCCGGCAAGTTCAAATCCGAGATTACCTAGAGTCGTTTCGACTTCCCTATCGTCGAACTCCACCCCAAGCACCCGCTTGATGTGGTCACGATCCAGCCGAACACTCGACTGCTCCGTGCCCTTGCCCGGGTACACATCAATAATCCCTGCAGCAGCCTCGCCACCAGCTATTTCGAGAATCAGTTTGGTCGCCCGTCGCAGCCCAACCTCGCTCAATCCCGTTCGCAAGCTCTTTTCAAATCGAAGCGTTGCCTGACTTGGCAACTCAAGCGAATGTGCCGTCTTCCGGTTGTTCACACCATGGAATGTTGCCGATTCCAATAACACCGTGGTTGTCGACTCAGAAATCTCCGAGTTCGCAGCACCCATAACGCCAGCGAGTCCGATGCCCTTTTCCGGATCGGCAATTAACAACATCTCGCCGTCAAGCTTCCGCTTTTTATTATCAAGGGTCACTAGCAACTCGCCAGCAGTCGCCCGTCTCACAATCACCTTGTGATCGACGACCTTGTCCAAATCAAAAGCATGAAGCGGCTGGCCAAGTTCGAACATCACAAAGTTCGTGATGTCGACCAAATTGTTGATAGGGCGCTCGCCAATCGCCGTAAGCCGATCCTGCAACCATTGCGGCGAGGGCCCAATCTTCACGCCCTGAATCACCGAAGCGGTGTATCGAAGACACAGATCAGGATCTGCAATTTCCACCGAAGCCAGCGTGTTTACGTCTGGACCAGTAGATTCGAACTCAACGTTCGGCTGGCGAAGCGGGTTACCCGTGATCGCCGAAACGTCACGAGCAACACCCACAATTCCAAGGCAGTCAGGGCGATTCGGTGTCAGCTCAATGTCGATAACCGACTCGCCAAGAATTTCGCCAATCGGCGTACCAACCTGCGCATCATCGTCTAAAACGAGAATGCCATCGTGGTCGTCGCCAATCCCAAGCTCTCGTACCGAACAAACCATTCCGATAGATTCAACGCCGCGAATCTTCGAACGTTTCAGCTTCTTGGTCTTGCCGGGCTCTTCCGCATAAGCGTCCTGAAGCACCGCACCGATCGCCGCGTAAACAATCTTCTGACCCGCAGCAACGTTTGGCGCACCACACACAACCTCGGCCTCGCCATCGCCGTAGTCGACCGTCACCAGACTCAGCCGATCGGCATTCGGATGCTGAGCGACAGCTTTTACGTGACCAACCACAACATTATCGATCCAGCCAGTACGCTCGATCTCTTCAACCTCGTTACCAGCCATCGTTAAACGATGTGCCAATCCATCGAGGCTCATCTCGAAATCGAGGTACTCATTCAGCCAGGAAATAGGAACCTTCATGCGATTTACTCGGTCGTTAGAACTACAGGTGAAAAATGGGAATCAACGAATCGCCAAGCGACTCGCCTAAGGCGAAAGACGGCGTGTTCGCCGTTCCTAAAACTGGGTCAGGAATCGAAGATCGTTTGAAAAGAAATGCCTGATATCGGTTATCTCGTTACGCAACATCGAAACACGCTCTGGCCCCATGCCGAATGCAAAACCCGTGTACTTGGTCGAATCGTACCCGGCGTTTTCAAGCACCTTAGGATGAACCATTCCGGCACCCATAATCTCCAGCCAGTTGCCCTTCCACTCGATCGACATATCTACGCCAGGTTCGACGAACGGGAAGAAATCGCACCTGAATCGTACTTTCTGTTTTGGACCAAATATGCGTCGCGCAAATTCGTACAGAGTTCCTTTAAGGTCGGCGAAAGTGATTCCTTCATCAACCGCAAGCCCTTCGATCTGATTGAACTGCCACTCATGGGTGGCATCGGTCGACTCATATCGGTAGCACTTTCCGGGGACAACCACTCGAATCGGCGGATCGTTCGCCTCCATAACTCGCGCCTGCATGGGCGACGTATGAGTGCGCAATAAAATATCGTCGTGAGTTTCCGAATCGACCCAGAACGTGTCGAACATATCTCGCGCCGGATGGCTCGCTGGAATGTTGAGCATGTCGAAGTTGTACTTCTCAAGCTCAACCTCAGGACCCTCAACGGTCTGGAATCCCATTTCATTAAATGCCTGGGTTATCTCCCGAACCATCTGCGTAGAAGGGTGCAGTCCACCCAATGAAGGCTTCCGACCGGGCAGCGTTATGTCGATCGAACCAACAGGAGCCTGCGTTGACCGCGATTGGCTTACCCGCTCTTCAAATAAGGTCTCTAATTCGCCACGCAAACGGTTGGCTGCAGCACCCACAATTTTGCGCTGATCGATCTCGAGCCCACCGAGTCCTCGAAGCAGCCCGGTTAACCGCCCTTTACGACCCATAAAATCAACTCGCCATGCTTCGAGTTGCTCTCCATTGTCGGCCGAATCTAAAGCCGCTACTGCTGCTAGCTTTAATTCTTCAACCGACTCGCTCGTCTGGGTATCTTGAGGTTCTCGGATTTCTGACACTTACCTGTCCTGAATTCTGTGTGATCGGGGACTACTATCGTGTTCGCTGCTGCGTCCGCGAAGATTTTCGACTCGAAATTATAGTGGATTTATACGCCCTCGCTCACTCGTGTCGCAATCTCAATTACGGTTGGGAAACAGCCAGCGAGAGGCAAACCAGTGAAAAATAGGCGTTTCCAGGCTCATATTTGTTGAAATCCTGAAATGAATATAAAACAACACTATACCGTGTATTTATTACGTATTTCGTAACATTC
>Ga0302118_10000455_pt1 | contig 19243 bp, 19 predicted proteins | sample AG5_331_MG_FD_203126 | JGI IMG/M metagenome (GOLD analysis project Ga0302118, IMG submission 203126) | Marine microbial communities from Western Arctic Ocean, Canada - AG5_33.1 | ecosystem: Environmental > Aquatic > Marine > Oceanic | place: Canada: Western Arctic Ocean | collected 2017-10-01 | reverse complement strand
TATTAGTTACTAATGTATTAATTCTACTATTTACAACTTCATTAGCCATAACAATCCCTCTTCCATCTAGATGTTCAGCAATTTGTGTTGTTTTAGAGCCTGGACTAGCACACATATCAAGAACTAATTCTCCTGGTTGTGCATCCAAAGCGATTGCTGGAATCATGGATACGGCTTCTTGACGCGTTAATCTACCTGTATCATGTAGTGCTGATAATATTATTTTCACACCACCTTCTGCTTTACCTCTCTCGAAAGGTAGAGCCCATGCACTACCTACTCCAGTGAACCATTCGATTTTCTGTGCACCGTTTTCTTCAAGCCAATTTTCAACCCAATCCTTATCTTCTCTCAGTGGATTTACTCTAACAGTTTCAGACAATCTTTCTATCGAATGTTTCAGCCATTTCTCAGAATCGGTTCTCCAGTTGCCAACTGCATTGAATAGAACGCTCTCAGAAGCAATGGTTTCCCATGAACGCTCATCTAAACTCATATCTTCACGGTCGGCCTACTACCCATGAACCAAACGGAAGGACATTATTGATGAATTAAATCCCGGTAATCCTTTTTCTCATACAAAAACTAACTTTTAGATATTTGATTTCCATAAATGGTTATACCTTCCAACAAACCCTCAAGGGTTGCGGTAGTTTCCGCATTTGGGATGCACATGACGAGATTAAGGCGACGTATAGCGAAAGAAACTGAAGATCCAACTCGAACTGATAAAGGTGGAGCTTCAAGAAAACTTGCGGAATTAATGAAAAGAGCAAGGACAAATGGTTCTAAACAAGGGCCATTAGTTCCAGTTGAAGCTTTGATTAATGTTGAAAAAGATGAATGGGTATGGCAGGTTGTAGACAAGAGAGTTCTTGATGCACTTAGTCATCGTTTAATATTCCAATCAGATAATGGGTCTCGTCGAGAAATTTTAATGACCATGGGCCTCGAAACTGCAATGGATGCAGCATCTTGTATTGTAGAGCTTGATGGTGGCTGTGTTTTGATTGAAACATTAGACCCTTGATTCAGATAAATACGGGTATTTTTGTTGTATTTCTTCGAATCCACTGATTCGCGGCGTTGAAATACTCAATGTAGGTCGGGCAGACAATGGCTAAGGACAAGAAGGGTAGTGGGATTCAGCAAGCAGCTGGTTTAATTCGTTACTTCGACGAAGAGTCTGAAGATGCGATTCAGATTTCAAGAGGTACAATATACTTCATTTGTATCACATTTTCAGTGACCATATACATAGCCAACCATGGTGTTATTCATTGGTTAGCCGACATGTTTGGACTTTGATTTATTCAGATTCTGTTAGATCTACAAATTCAATCTCATCTTCTAATAAATCAGCTGCTCTGATTTCACTTTCATTACTTTGAAGTTTAATATTTTCAACTCTTGTAATCATAGATTCTAATTCGGAAGATCTGACTTCAGTATCTGGTTTTGCTTCTATTAAAGCAGTAACTGCTCTCCCCAAAGCTCTCTCTACTGCAGGCGCATTTCTATCAAGAAGTGCAGCTCTAGCATCTCCAATAGCAAATGTTGCTGTTTCTAAAATATTCTCAATTTCTTTATCGGTGCCAATCAGAGACTTAATAGATTCTTCAACTATTTTTATTTCTTCTTCCATTTCATCACGTGCATATTTAGCTAAATCTTCCCAGCACTTACCATGCTCCGTTATTGATGCATTAGTTTCATTTTCAAACTTCTTGATTCTACTTGCTTCCCATGGATTCCTACCTAATGATGCCATAATGTCGTGCACACATCTTGCCCTCAGCGATAGTGGGCCTGTTAATTCAATTTCATTGTAAAAACATTTAGAGAATAGACCGAATCCCCAATATGATTTACTTGTTATCTTCATTCCTAGTTCCCCTGCTGATGAACTTAATGTCCACTTCTGTTCATCATATTCTGGTTTGTAGATGAACTTAGGCGGATCATGAGGTCCAAGAGATCGAAGTGATACATTAGCAATATCTCCAAGAAATACATTATTTTTCTTATTATTCCAGTTCATTGTTCGAAGAAATCCTTCATTATCTCTCACCATCTTTGGTTCTCCAGAAATTACTTGAGCATATAGTAAACTACTATTTGGGTCACAACCAATAGGTTTCCTCTGACCTGAATCCTCTTCCACGATTATCCGTAGTAATACCTGAACATCAAGTCGACTGATAAATGTGTGAAATTTTATGAAGTAATGATGGCAATTGCTAAGTCCCGTCGTGATAATTGTTCAAGATGTAGAGCCGGAAAACATTGTCCTATTCCTGGCCATATAGGTAATTAAAAATCTGCGAATAGAGACTGGCAAGGTCTGATGAATGTCAGTAAAAGAGATAACAAAAAGAATTTTGCACGTAAATAATTTAGTCTATTATTTGCGGATTTACTTGTATCTGTTCAGAAGCAATATTTTCTTCAGATTTTAATTCTGCTATACTTGGAGATGATTGTGCTCGATGATATATCTCCCTCAGTGTTTGGTCACCTATCTCTAGATATACTCTCGTAGTTGAAATGTTAGCATGACCTAAAAGTCTCTGTATTGTTACTAAATCAGCGCCTCTTTCCAATAACCCTGTAGCAAAAGAATGTCTTAGTACATGAGGACTTAGTCTTGTTCTGGGTATGTCAGAAGCATCAGCAATACGATCTAGTAATTTCTGTACTGAGCGTGGATTTAACCTCCTACTCCTACTTGAAAAAAATAGTGATCTTTGATCTTCCTTTCTAATACAGGACTTCAGTCTTGCATTTCTTATTGGTTCCCAAGCCTCGAGTGCATTTGATGTAGCATTCGTGAAAAGAACGGTGCGATCTTTTTCTCCTTTTCCGCCAATTACTAGGGCAGATAAATCATCTAAATCAACATCATCCAAATCCAAATTACAGATTTCGGAGCATCTTAATCCTGTATCTAATATCATTGTAATTATTGGAAATGCTATTGGATCTTCTGATCTAGTAGCAGCCAGTCTTACTTTTTTCAAGTCACTTTTACCCAAAGTTCGTGGTAGCGACCTTGATCTAGCGGGCCTTTGAATCCATTCTGGAATTGTGTATCCTAACCATTTGAGGAGATGCGTTATTGCTGCAATTCTCGCATTAATAGTCGCTGGACGCAAATTTCCTATTGTGTTTAACCATGAATCTATTCTTCCATTATTAGGATTAATTCTTGTAAATAATTCTGATACTCTGAGTTCTTTGATTATATCCCATGATTCATTTTTCTCATCCGGCAATGATGTAACTGTGAATGTCTTAGCAGCTACAATATATGCTCTGATTGTATGTTCACTTTTCTTTTCAGTTCTTAGCTGTTGTAGCCAACAATCAAACCAAGGTAGTAATGCTAATCTTTGTAGGCGTTGAGGTAGATTTTTGGTATGAATTAATAACTCAGTACTATTCAAATATGATTCATCATTGAGGCTTTTTACACCCTGTGAATTCTCTATTTTTTCATTCTGTTTAGTCAATTCCCTCGCCTCATCGTCGCGAACGACGCGCATCCCATGTCCGTAAAGACAAACTCAAGATTCCCTGATTGGACTTGAATGCTTCTCTTGTTCTCTCCAATGAAGTGACTTTTCTATTGCAATCGATAAAATGCCGATTCGAAGAATTAGTATTCAGAAACCTTGCTACTATCATCTGAACGAATATTTTGATCTCCTGATATTGACTTATTATTTTCTTGTCCTAAAGCTCTTAGCAAATCATTCAGTCTTTCTGATACTGCTGCAGCAATATTTTCCCCTGAAGCTTTTTCAATACCTTCTAAACCTGGACTTGAATTTACCTCTAAAACAAGAGCCCCTCTTTCCGATTCTAGTAAATCTACTCCTGCGATTTCCAATCCTAAAATACTAGCTGCTTCGATGGCTATTTTTTTGAATTCGGGGCTTATATCTACTTTTTCGACAGTTCCTCCTAAATGAAAATTTGAACGGAATTCATCTCCAATAGAACTTCTACGCATGCATGCTACTACATTTCCACCAACTACCAAAACTCGAATATCTTTTCCATGAGATTCTTCTATATATTCTTGAACTAAAGGTCTCATTCCTCTTTCTAGCATCTGATAAACTAATTGACGAGCATGTTGATCTGTATGTGCTAAGAAAACCCCTGAACCGTGTGTTCCTTCTGTTGATTTCACTACACAAGGAGTCCCTCCTACTCTATCGATTGCTCTATTTGTATCTTCCCAAGACACTACCTGAGCAGTAATGGGGACTGGGATATTTCCTGCTGACATCATTTGAAACGCAATTAATTTGTCTCTACTTCTTGTTATTCCATCACTAGAATTCATGATAATAACCCCCATTCTTTCGAATTGCCTTACTATAGACACGCCTCTTCTTGTAACTGAATATCCGATTCTTGGAATTATTGCTTCACACTCAACTTGCCATCCTTTATGGAAAATTTTTCCTTCATTCTCGTCAACTACAACTGTTAGTGCAAGTGGATCTAGAATTCTAACTGCCCATCCTGCCTTTTCGGCTTCCTCGGCTAGACGTTTCGTAGAGTATAGTTGCGGCCCGCGAGATAGAATAACTAATCGAGGGTCCATAATTCGTCGCGGACATAGATACTTTTTGAGTTCTTTGGCTCCGTAAATGGTATTTTTGTCTACTACTAACGGTTCTGGAACACAGAAGAAGGAAGGTATTGAAAGACTCGTCTATTGGACTAGGCCTGTTAACTATGGCAGACGACGAGTCCTTTAGCTTCACTTCATTATCTAAAATGAAGGTTTCTGAGTTAAGAGAGGTATGTAAAAAGGAGCAATTATTAATCTCTGGAAACAAGGCAGATTTAATATTTAGAATCCTAGAAAGTATATCCTCTTCTCCAAATAATGAAGAATTATTCCTTGATGAAGAAAACGTTGAGACCGCAGAAGTCGCAACTTCGGTTGTTGAAACCAAAGACAAGGTTCGTTCTTCTAGAGAAATTGATGATGCAATAAATCGTCTAATATCACGTGTAGATGATAAAGATAGTATGATTGTAGATCCCGAGCCCGAAGAACCAATTTCTAACGATGAAATTATGGACGCCGAGATATTTGATGCAGAAATCATTGAAGAAGTTCATGAGTCAATCGATGAAGTATCGAATAATGATGTTGAGCCCTCTTTAATTCTTGATGAAAAAGATCCTTGGTCGGATGACGTTATGGATGAAAAGACAGTAGAACCTATGAGTTCGACAGAGTCTTCCGAGCAACCATCGTTTACCATTACTATACCTTCAGCGGATATTTTCAAGAAATATTGGCAACAAATATCTGCTGTATTCGTAGTCATTCTATTAGTTGGGGCTGGTGTAGTTTATTTGCTCTCTGCAGATTCATCATTTCAAGCTAGACCTCTAAATTATGGAGATTCGATGACATTTACTTTGAGTAATGGAGAGATCATTTTAGATGGTGATGAAATGGTTTCCATACTAAGGGATCAATTACCTGAGACTGCTATTCAAGACGCATGTAATCGATTAACAGTTGGCATTGCAGGTACTGGATCGATTGCAATAATTGAAGGTGATGATTCACAAGTGACTCATCCTATAGATAGGCAGTCTTCGAATCCTGATTTTTATGGTACTATGGATGCTAAAGATGCCTATGGGCGTTCGCACCTGACAGTCCAGCAGCAAATTACACATGATCTTGATGTCGATTTAGAGGGTAAAACTTGGAAAGACACTAATGTCTGTGGAAATCTAGGATGGTCATTATCGGGGAATGACCTTTCAATGACTACTAATATTTATGATGAGTTATCTGAAAGTAGCCTTCTAAGATCTGAATCTATAATCTCTTTTACTGATGTTGAGGGGGATACAACAAATGCAAATATCGTTACTTTTGGTGCTGATGGATTTGGTAATTTAGATGGCATAGCTCCAATTTTGACATTTCCTCTATCTCCTATTGGCTTACATGAATTCTTTGGAAGCATTAAGTTAGAATCAGGGATGACTTCTGAGTCTATTTCAGATTGGAATAAGGATTGGCAATGGGAAGTTGGTCCTGAACAGAACAATGCCGAACATGGTCTTGTTTATCCAATTAAAATTGTTCATACAGAAATTGAAAGATGTCTTGGTCGAATGCATATTGATATTTTAGTTAAGAATGGAGTCCCTTGGGCTGTTGAACAACAAGTTGATATTTTGATAGATAAAAATCTGAATAAACCCGATTGTAGTTTCTTTGAAAGTACAGCTACGGATGCAGCACTTCCAGAAGGTTCCTTGGTCATTAAAATGAAAATGAGCCGAATATCGTCGGATTCAGGTTCTAAATCGATACCTTGGGGCTCAGTCTATGCGGGTAGGCCTGGTCCTGGTGAAGATAAATTAAGTACAAATGCCAAGAAAGATTGGTCTACTGCTATGTGGGATGAATCAGAAATTAGAGCTTTCAGTATCGAAGATGCGTTAAATTGTCTACGTACTAATTATTCTAGTAGAGATATTTCTGTTGCGATTGATAGTGATGGATATATTTGGCAGGGGATATATGGGGGGCATGGTAATGAGAATTTGGAAGAATGGAATCTATCTTGGGTTCGTTCAGATGAAACCTCAGGTTGGGCAATAGTTAGTTTATCTAATAATCAATGTTCTTTCGATGATGAAGGAAGGAATGACGGTGACATTACTTGGAATCAAGAAGCTATTCCATCGACTCATACACTAAAAAACCTAGAAAGTAGAATTCTTGATGTTGATCGTTATCAAGATTTAGCAAGTTCCCTAGGCTCCTCGTCATGGTTTGAGAATACAGATTATGGCTACAGACTTTCAGTTTCAGAAGATAATGATATTTTCTCTTTCCTTCCCGGAGAATTAACTGAAGGTCAGGTTACGATTATTGGTAGTAGAAAGTGGACAGAGTCTAATCGTGAACATAATATCAATTTTGCAATGGATGCTCAAACAGGTAGAATGCTTGCTTGGGCGGAAATCATCGGTTAATCTCAGACACTACCGAATTCAAGGTCTTGGTTGCATATTATAGCGGCACATTCAACTCCCTTCTAAGCGCCGAAGGCGCTTGTATGTCCGTTAATGGTGACGATAATCGACTTCCAAAAGTCGAACAAGTTCCATTGATAATTGACGCGGAATTTACAGAAAATGAAACAATAAACAATTCTTCTGATAATTTTAATGAAGTTAAAACTCAACAAACAAATAGGCCATTAGATTTGCCTTTTTCTACCCCTACTCCAGATGGTAGAGCCAGAATCGTCACTGTAATAAATCAGAAGGGTGGTGTTGGAAAAACAACGACAGTCATTAATATTAGTTCTCAACTTGCTTTACGTGGACATAGAGTATTGGTCGTAGATGCTGATTCTCAGGGTAATTGTGCTACTGGTTTAGGGGTCGATAAAAGTAAGGTTAAACATACTACTAGAGATCTAATATTATCTCCTGAAACAGCTGTAAGTGCTCGTCACGCAACAGCAGTTGATGGCTTACATATGATTGTTGGAGACCGTAGTTTGGTTGGTTTAGAGCAAGAAATGTTACGGCAGTTAGGTAGAGAAAGAAGATTAGCTGAGGCTTTAGAACCATTATTGCCACATTATGATATTGTTATAATCGATACACCTCCATCATTAGGTTTAGTGACAATCAACGCTTTAGTTGCTAGTGATGGTGTTCTAATTCCTGTTCAAACCGAATACTTTGCTTTGGAGGGTCTAGCAATGTTAGCAGGAACTATTAGAGAAGTTAGAAATCTACTTAATCCTAGGTTGGGAGTTGATGGAGTTCTGTTAACTATGCATGCCAATACACTTCTAAATAATCAGGTTGCTTCTGAAATTTTAGAACATTTACCCGAGTTCGTAATTCAGCCTGCTATCCGTAGAAATATCAAATTGGCCGAAGCACCTAGTCACGGAGTTCCGATCCATCTCCACGATCCAAATAGTAATGGTGGTCAAGATTATCAGGGTGTCTCTAATTCTTTAGAACAAAGATGGGGACTCATTTAGATGACCTCTAAAGGACTCGGTCGAGGTCTTGAATCTATAGCGGAATTAGCTAAAGATGGTCCTGATCTCTCATCTTATGTTTCCTTAGACCCTAAGCATCCAGTAGACTCTCCAAGAGTAGCAGTTCTTTGGATGATATTTGGAAGTATTTGTTTTGGAACCATGAATGCACTTGTCAAATGGACTTCGCTAAATACAGACGTTTGGATGATTATTTTTGTACGTTCTTTAGTAATCGCAGTAGCGGTGGCAATTTTTGCTAGATATCACAAAACTAGTCTCAGGATGAATGATCCAAAGAAGATGTTTTTACGTTGTTTGGTAGGATTAATTGCAATGACTCTTTATTTTTCTGCTCTATCTTTAATTCCAATAGGTCAAGCCGTAACATTACAATATACTGCCCCGCTATTCGTCGCACTCTTATCTGGTAGTTTAATCCGAGAAAAAGTATCCTCTTCGGTCTTATTTATGCTTATTACTGCATTTATTGGAATTATTTTAATTGTTTCTCCAGACTTAGATAGTATAGATCCAAATGCCTTGTTGGCATTAGGCTCTGGATTTTTTGCGGGTTTAGCATATATTTTTGTTCGTGACTTGAGAAAGACAGATTCTCCCTCTACAGTTGTATTTTGGTTTGCTGCATTTTCAGTTGTAGGTTCAGTAATCCAAGCAGCACCTGGTTTGTCGAGCCTAACTTGGGAAATGATAGCTGCGTTAGTAGGAATTGGTATAGGTGCCGGAGGAGGTCAAGTTGGAATCACAATGGCTTATCACAAAGCAAATGCTGCTTGGGTTAGCGCATTTTCCTATCTCACTGTAATAATTGCAACAATGTATGGCATAATTTTGTTTGATGAAATATTAACAAGTAAAATAATTATTGGAGGATTATTAATCATAGGTTCTGGGGTTGCATTAATTTTCTTTACTCCTTCAACAAATAAATAAAAATCATCAGTCAAACCATTCTGAAATTTCGTCAATATTTTTCCTAGCAATATCTGGGACCTTTGCATTATTCGCCGGATAACCAACAGGCATCAGAAGCATAGCATGTTCATGCTCTGGACGTCCTAATATATCTCTAAGGAATTTCATAGGAGATGGCGTATGAGTCAATGTAGTAAGTCCCATATTTTGTATTGCTGCGATAAAAAGTCCTACTGCTATTCCACAGGACTCTTGAGAATAATATGTTGGGCCTAAATCCCCATTTTCACGAGTTCTTTTTGTTTGTCTAAAAATAACAATAATCCATGGGGCATCAGTAATATGCTCTTTGACATAATCTGTGCCCAAAGGTCGTAACAACTCAGCCCATGCTTCTGGCATTCTTTCCGAATAAGTTTTCTTTTCTTCTTCTTCCGCAGCCTTTCGTATTTTTCTTTTCAGGTCATTATTTGATATTGCAACGAAAGTCCAAGGCTGTAAATGAGCTCCTGAAGGTGCCGTACCAGCAGTTTTTATTGCAATTTCTATTAATTGCCGCGGGACCTCTTTTTTTGAAAAGTGTCTCGTAGTGCGCCTTTTATTCATTAAATTAAAGAAATCAGATGCTTGATTTGACATGTCTTCTTTTGAAAGTTCGATAAATTCCAAATCAATGAATCCTAACTCTTCCGCGCCATCGGCCATGATTTTGCTCAGTCGCGTCGAGTCATCAAACCTGCTATCCCTATTGCTGCCAAAGTTAGTGTCATAATGAATCCTGGAACGCTGTCAGTATCTTCTTCTGGCCAACACGAGTTATCATTTCCGCCCCAATTATTTCCATCATACCAACAATCAGACCAAATCTTCCAACCAAAGCCTGTTTCAGGAACTCTTGTAGTATTTTCATTAGAATCTACTAAGTCAATTCTCCAGTTCAAATAAGTCGCACCTTCATCGATATCTACTATGCTAATCCAAGTTTTATTGTCATCAGTGGTCATCTCAATCGTTTTTGGAGGATAACAAACTCCTGTGTTAATACAAACTTGTGTAATCCAATTAATATGGCTAATATTTTCAGTAGCATCATCTTTGAGAGTTATAGAAATAGTGAAATCAGAATCAGCATAAATAACATTACTTGCGTCTATTGTTAAGATGCTAGTTTCAGAGAGGTCAGTGCCTTCATTTAATCCGCCTTCTGAAGCCACTACATTGAATGCTAGAATCGCAACAATAGCAACTGCGACAAGTTTGTGCATAACTATTCGCAGGGTTTCTTACAAATGAAACCTATTGATTCAAGTTTCTAGTTCCCAAAGTTCATCTCCAACCCAGTGGATTGTATTAATCGCTTTACCTTTCGTCATTTCCGCCATTTCTATTCCGCTCACAACAGCCATACCTATTGCTAATGGTTTACCATGTTGTAAATCTCTAATCCACATTAAATCACCAGCTTTTATGTTTGGATCTGCTTGATGGACCCCTGCCCCCATACAATCCGCGCCGTTCATCAAGAAAGGAATGGCTCCATGATCTACAGATGCCCAATATTTCTCAGTACCCCAAGTTAGAATCCCTCTAATTGTAGGGAACCATATTTTTCCTTCCTGCGTACCTATTTGGATTGCAAGAGGTATTTTATCTACAAGAATTAAATCTCTTTCTTGGAAATGACCTTTCTCTAGGAAAGAAGTAGGGAAGTTTAATTCTACACCCATGAGGTCTGAAATTTCAGACATTTCTTTACGTATTTGTTTCCATCTGACGGGGGTTCGCCGACGGAGTCTCTTCTCACTCACAAGTAGTTCTGCGAGGATATCGTCTATCAACTGTACTTAGGTTAAATCGTTAGAAATTCAACCATTATAATACACGATTAAGGTGAAAAATGTCAATTTTCTTGTAATCGTTTATTCCAATCTATTGAAATAAGGGTGGCAAGTCGGCGGGTTTCATGGCAAAGTGGCATGGTATATCTCGACGCAAGCCGACCGGTGGACGCTTGAAGAGACCAAACCGTTATCGAGGCAAGCGCCGAACAGAGATTTCTAGCGAAACTCAATATGCTTTCGTAGGGACTGAGGATGCTTCCAAGAAATACCGAAAGAACGCAGGTTCACAGACTGTTAGAGTTACTTCAGCACACACAGTAAACGTTAACTCAAACGATGGTACTACTACTCGTTCTACAATTTCAAACGTAATCGAGAACGGTGCAAATCTTAACTTCGTTCGTCGTAATATAGTTACTAAAGGAGCAATCATTCAGACAGAACTAGGTAGAGTTAGAGTAACTAGCAGACCTGGTATGGATGGAGTCGTTTCTGGCATTCTTATTGAAGAATGATTCAGTCGAAGCACTCAAGTTAGTCAAATAACGCGGAGTGAGCGATAGCATGACAGCCGACAAGTCAAAGATGATACTTTGGACTAGGTATTTCGATTCCAAACTGTCTCGTAAAGAGGGACGTAGAGTTCCTAGAGAAGCCTCAATTCCTAGTCCTAGTTTAGATGCTATAGTTTGGGCTGCACGTGATGTAGGTCTTTCTAAAATGAAACGCGATATAGAAGCAAGTCATCCATCTCGTCCTCATTCAAAAGAAGGTCGTTTAATACTCTCTACTCAAGAAGCAATTTCAGTAACTAGGGCAGATTCGAAAGAAGGTATTATGCAAACTATTGGACTTCGACTCCGCCGTCAATTTAAAGAATCTAAAGATGATGATAAATCAGGGAAAAAACAGCCTTTGAAAAAAGGAGATAAACAAATTCGAACCCAAAGAAAATCACTCAAAGGAAATACTAGCGGCCAAAGAAAAAAGAAATTCGGCCGTAAATAATTAAAGTTCTGGAGTCCATCCAAACTTGTCCTCAACACGACCATTCATGATATCTGTTAGAGCAACGAATAGTTCTTGAGTTATTTTCCCGATACCTCCGTTAGAATAATTTGTAATTTTTCCCCCGTGTTCGATTGATCCAATTGGAGATATAACTGCTGCAGTCCCTGCACAAAATGCTTCATCAGCAGTCATCGCAAAATCAATGTCAATTTTTTCTTCGTGTACTTCGTAACCTATTGAACGACCTAATTCGATAATTGACATTCTAGTAATTCCAGGGAGTATTGTCCCTGTAAGTTTTGGAGTATAAATCACATTATCTTTGATACAGAAGAAATTAGCTGCTCCAACCTCTTCTACATATTTATGATTCACAGCATCGAGGTAGATGATTTCGGCATAACCCTCTGATTTTGCGTTTTGTGATGGCATCATGCCCGGAGCATAATTCCCAATTGCCTTGACTCCTCCTGAACCACCAGGAGCAGCTCTATGGTACTCATCAGAAACCTTTAGAGAAATTGGATTCATTCCTCCTTTGAAGTACGGGCCAACGGGTACTGCATAAATTAGGAATGTATACTCTGGTGCTGGAGAAACCCCTAAAACCGCTCCACTTCCAAAAATAAGAGGTCTGATATACAATTCCCCTTTACCATTTGGAGGCAACCAACGAATATTTTCTTCTACAACTTTCTTTACAGAACTAAGGAAAATTTCTTCTGGAACAGGAGGCATACCTAATCTTCTACAACCTTCTGCAGATCTACGTGCATTAAATTCTGGACGGAATAAAAGGACCCTTCCATCTTCTGTACGTCGAGCTTTCATACCCTCGAATAATCCTTGACCATAATTTATTACTCCGGCGGCAGGAGAAATTCGAAGTTCCTGGTAGTCTTGCATGACTCCAGATTCCCATTCTTCTCCTTTTTTACAGGTTGACATATACATTCTATCAGTCTCTGTAAAACTAAAAGTTAGGCTATCCCAATCGATGCTCGGTTTAGAATCATCTAACATCATAAAGTCCTCAATCAATTGCTTGGGGGAGGGGGCGGCTTTCAACGGTTGTGCTTAATCAAACACAAAATAGCATTAGGAGAACTTCACAAGGGTAGGCATGATACGACTCAATGATAGGATAGGGTGTGTTCATTGGAATGGAGAGATGAAGCATGTATAATTTCAGGTCGTCATCAAGAGTGGCAGAGTGACTCTAAAAAAACGGTAATTGAATTATGGTGTCGTTCTAAATCCGGACATTCGATATTATTATTGGTTAATGGGTTTCAACCTTATATCGAAATATCTGATCCTATGACAAATAGTGATTCTAAATCATCTAAACTTTCTTTAGATGAAGTTACTAATGATAGCAATGTATCTGGAGAACCAATTGAGTTAGGTAATAAATTGCATAATGGACAGGAAAGACCTCATTGGAGAATCAATGTAAAATCTAGAGATTATTATAGTTACAATACTTTAATTAAAAAATTATCTAAAGCTGGATGGGATGTCACAAGTTCCGATATTTTTCTTATACACAAGCTGCTTATGGATTTTGATTTAGGGCCGCATATTTCTTTTTCTGGAGAAGTGCTCTGGGCTGGCGAACGTGCACCTGACGAAATACCTAAAACAACTAATTCCAACGAAATAGCAGAAAAAATAAGGGATATTGGAGGTGCAGGGCTTTATCCTGTTGATTTGATAATGCATTGTGATGTTTCATCTCTCAAAAGAGCGGAACCTTTCCCTACTCCTTTTGTTACTTTTTCTTATGATCTCGAAACAAGTGTAAAACATAATAATATTCTATGTGCTGCAGCAGTTATTGATAGAAATGGTGAAAGAACAATTCGAGAATACAGAGGTACTGAAAGAGAAATAATGGAAGGTCTAACAAGATTTGTGAGAGAGGAAGATCCAGATTTTATTACTGGATATAATATTGATAATTTTGATTTACCAAGAATGTTAGATAGATCAGAAGAAAATAGTTCGAATTCACTATCTGATCAAGCAGCAATGTTTGGTTGGGGCCGTTTACCTGCTACAAGGAATGAGGTTGGAGTCAAGACACAAGGTGATATATTTCCTAAAAGGCAAAACAATAGAGTATGGCGAATATATGGTCGTATACCCCTAGATGCTTGGTGGCAAGCTAGGCAAACACTGAGCCCTCAAAGAGAGTCTTTGAAATATGTGTCAAATTTACTTTGGCCAAATCAAGCAGACAAGCAAAAATTAGATGTTGATGCTAGTCAAATGGATATGGAATGGGCTAATAGGCCCGATGAAGTAATGGAGTATTGTGTCAGAGATACAATATTACCACTAGATATTCTTGACAAATTAAAATCAATACCTCGTAAAGAAGCATTAGCCTCAGTATCGTCTACAACTGTTGAAACAGCGTCGACTGGAACCACTAGTCAATGGATTGATTCTCTTGTTGTTAGATTAGCAGACAGAAATGGAGTTGCAATTCCAACAACCAATAGAACCTCTGGACGTAGGGAGCAAATCGCAGGGGGTTATGTGCATGAAGTCGAACCCGGAACTAAAAAGTGGGTTGCAGTTCTTGATTTCAAGTCCATGTACCCATCAATAATGATTTCTAATAATATTTGTTCAACCACATTAATTCGAGATTCTAACAAAGACCCTAATCATTACATTTCTCCAGTTACTGATACTCGTTATTTATCGAAAGAAGATAGAGTTGGGCTTGTCCCTCTATTGCTTCAAGGTCTAATGGATAGCCGAGACAAATACAAGAAAGCATATTCTCTAGCATTAGAGGCCGGTGATGAAGATGGAGCATTTCTGAATGATCAATTGCAGTATGCTGTAAAAATACTTATGAATTCATTTTATGGAGTATTTGCATCAAGTTTTTATCGATTCACTCATGAAAAATTAGGTGCTAGTATTACTGAATGGGCTAGGTATAATATTACTGAGATTATTTCTAATCTTGAAGAAGAAGGTTATGATGTGGTTTATTCAGACACTGATTCAATATTTGTTTGCACACGGACAGAAGAAAATACTCCTGCTAAAAAACCATCAGGAGGTCCTGAACTATTGGCATGGGAATCTGCAAAAGATGAGACCATTAAACTTGGTGAGCAATTAGCTAATCAATTTACCAAAGAAGGTGCCGAGCTAGAATTTGAAACAGCTCTATCTGCATTCTTTTCTCATGGCGCTAAGAAAAGATATGTTGGCAGAGTAATTTGGCCCCGTGAAGAATTATTGATACGTGGATATGAAGTTAGAAGGACAGATTCCTTTAGTATACTAAGTCAAACTATGACTGAAATGTTTGAATTAATTTTGGAAGGAGATGAAGAAGGTGCAATTGATTTGGCTAAATCAGTAATCACCGAAGTTCATCAAGGGAAAGTAGAAACTTCCGATTTAATAGTAAGTCGTTCGTGTAAAGGATCTTGGGATAAGAAATCAGGGAAATGGGTATTTGACAAGATTTATGCGAATCCAGATAGTCTCCCATATGTCCGTGCTGCTAAAGAAAGGATAAGTCGAGGATTACAATTTACACCTGGCATGAAAGTTGGTTATATCATTACTAATTCTAAATCAAGTCCTATGGGCATAAAGGCCTGGTTGGTCGATGAGATTGGTGGTGAACCTCCAAAACCAGATCCTCAATATTACGTCAATAGGTTGGCAAAATCCCTTGGTAGAATCACTTCTGCATTGAAATTTGATGAGGCACAACTGAAAGATTATGCAAAGAATCCTTCTACTCAGAAGTCATTATTTGACTTTTGAGGCCTATTACGTGGAGCCGTAGGTTTGATGATACACGGATATCACGCAAGGCATGATGACGCGCGTTCGTGGACTTGGATTTATCTTGGTTTTATTGATGATTAGTACCCCTCTAGCAGGTTGTTTAGATCAATTTAGTGGTAATAATGCCCCCTCTGCTACATTTTCACTAAATCCTAACTCAAATATTCGTTCAGGTGATGAAGTAACGTTCAATGCAGCGGGTTCAACTGATCCAGATGGTGACTCACTGACATTTTCATGGAACTTTGGAGATGGAAATACTGGTTCTGGGCTTACAACAATACATACTTTTAATCAGGATGGAGAATATTCAGTTAAATTAACAGTCAGTGATGGTTCATTGGAAACCACTGCTAAGAAGACTGTGAATATCATCGATCCTTCTGCTAGAGAGCCTCAGGCAGAAATTAGTGCTGAGAAAGATGATGATTGTGATGGAGAAACTGCACCAGCTGGAAACTTTGTTTTAATTTGGGTTTGTGAAGAGGATAAAGAAATAAGCGATAAGAAAGTAGAGTTTACCACGAAAATCACTCTTGATGCTTCCGATTCATGGGCTGGATGTAACCCCGATGATTCAAATTGTTATGCCGAGGAATATATTGTAGAATGGAATTGGGATTTAGATACTAGTTATGATTCAGATAATGATGGCGATTTAGAAAATGATATTGATGCCACCGGTGAAACGATTGAGTGGGAAAATTTACCCTCTAATGGAGAAGCAATCAGCGCAGGTGCATGGGAAGTTAGCTTAACAGTAGTAGACAATAACGGCTTAACCTCTTCAGAGAGTTCTAAGGTATATGTCAACTACCGTGGCGTTTGGTCAGATTTTGAAATTGATCGCCGCTTAGGGAATGAACCAATAATCATGTCTTGGGAGTATCCTTTGTCATACGATACTGAAACTGATGACAGAATTCGTTATCTTAGAATCAAGTTAATTTATCCTAAGGAAGATGATGGTGCAGGTGGCATTACTGTCGATTCTGAAAATATACTTGACATATATATCTACAATAGTACTAATGATGAAGTTGCTAATACCTCTGCTATAGGTACTGACAATAGGGATGCAGGAGACTGTGATTCTGATGATCAATGTGTTTGGATGGTGATTAGTGGTTCAACTGTACGCGGAAAACTACCTGGTGAATGGACCGCAGATATACAAAATGAGAAAACTCACAACACAGAGATAAAACATTTCATTATAGAACTTCAATATCGATGAACTGCGGCGTTGTTTGTATCACTCAAGTAACCAATTAATATATTCATTGAGATGAATGGATTCAAATATGGCTCTACGGTCGGCGAGTCTACCTTAGGGGTGTATCAAATGGGTTCACAATGGGAAGATAGAAGCAAACCGCACTTGAATATAGTATTCGTTGGTCACGTTGACCATGGAAAATCGACAACAGTTGGGAGACTACTTTTAGATAGTGGTCATATCGAACAACACGTTATTGATAAGAATGAAAAACTCGCATCTGAGATGGGTAAGGCAGGTTTCGGTCTGGCTTATGTTATGGACGGATTAAAGGAAGAGCGTGAGCGTGGAATTACTATCGACGTTGCTCATAAAGAATTCTACACTCCAAATTATTACTTCACAGTTATTGACGCACCTGGTCACCGTGATTTCGTAAAGAACATGATCACTGGAACAAGCCAAGCAGATGCTGCTGTTCTTTGTGTTGCAGCTAACGATGGAGTAAACGCACAAACTAAGGAACACGCTTTCTTAGCACGTGTACTAGGAGTAAAACAACTAATCGTTAACATCAACAAGATGGACATTAGTGGAGTAGATTACTCAGAAGATAAATTCAACTCTGTTAAGACAGAAGTATCTAATCTATTGAAGATGGCTGGATTTAACCCAGCTGATGTTCCAATGATTGCAGGATCTTCTTTCTATGGAGAGAACATCTACAACAAGAGTGAGAACATGAATTGGTACAAGGGACCTACTCTGTTCGAAGCTATTGATAGTATTCAGATGCCTCCAAAACCAACATCTCGTCCACTAAGACTTCCTATTCAGGATGTTTACAAAATCAGCGGTATTGGAACCGTACCAGTAGGGAAAATCGAGACTGGTGTTCTAAACTCAGGTAAGACTGTAGTTTTCAACCCAAGTCAGCAATCTGCTGAGGTTAAGTCAATTGAGATGCACCACACTGTTCACGCTAAGGCTGAGCCTGGCGACAACGTTGGATTCAACGTACGTGGTCTTGCAGCAACTGATATCCGCCGTGGAGATGTATGTGGGTACCCAGAAAACGCACCTAGCTTCGTACGTCACGACGAAACATTCGTTGGACAAATCCAACTTATGGAGATACCAAAGGCAATTGGTGTAGGATACACACCCGTATTCCACTGCCATACTAGCCAAGTAGCAGTTAGATTCGTTGAACTATTAGAGAATTCAAAAACTAAGGAAGCAAACCCTCCGTTCCTAAAGACTGGAGATGCTGCTTTGATCCGTTTCGGTCCAACCAAGCCAATGGCTATTGAACAGATGGATAAATTCCCTGAACTTGCAAGATTCGCTATTCGTGACATGGGTAAAACCGTGGCTGCGGGTGTCTGCATGAAGATTGAGAAGAAAGCTTAGAATTATAGAAAGATTGGGTGAATAAAATGCCAGTCGTTACTACAATCAAGTTAACCGGTGACAATTACAAAGATGTAGATTTGGTATGTGCTACCATTAAAGCAATTTCAGATAAGTCTGGTGTTGCACTTCGGGGCCCTATACCTCTGCCTACTCGTAAATTAGTTGTACCATGCAGAAAAGCTCCAGATGGAGAAGGCGCAGAGACCTGGGATCACTGGGAAATGCGTTTTCACAAGCGTCTTCTTGAACTAGTAACTAACAGTTCAAAGGATGAGAAGGCATTGAAAGCAATCATGATGATTGAATATCCAGATTCAGTTACAATCGAGCTTTCACTTCGAAACCTTGGATGAAATTTGTATTCTACAAATCTGTTTTTGATAAAACTGTCGTGATATACATTGTTTCTTGCATATGTCCCCAAGACATAGTTCCTGCTTTAGTGAAACTAAAATTCTTAGTTGTAAATGTGCCTCCCCATTCAGGATGTTCCTTTTCAAATAGAATTACTACTTTCGAACTCCCAAATCTTTCAGCGATATAGCACTCAGCATCATGTCCATCTACAATGATTTTTAATTTCTGAAATTCCTTATCATTCATATTAGCAATTGGTATCATTTCTTCAGTTAACAGTTTTTGTGTAATTTTTGGCATTTTAAATCCTCGAATTAATGGGGTCAGAGGTTTCGTATAAACCCCTTCAGAAATGATGATATAGTCATCAAAAACTAGTTTCACAAAAACTCGGTATATTATTCATGAACTTTTCTTTCAAGGTGTTCCTTTTTTCCTGGAAGTAATTCGTTCTTGCTTATCTTTTCTTTCTAGATTTCTCTTTTTTGCAAGAACTCGCCCATCACGGGATTTTTGTTTAGCAACAACTCTTGCTTCACGAGATTTTTGCTTGGCAGGTTTTCCAT
>Ga0302118_10000454_pt1 | contig 19244 bp, 18 predicted proteins | sample AG5_331_MG_FD_203126 | JGI IMG/M metagenome (GOLD analysis project Ga0302118, IMG submission 203126) | Marine microbial communities from Western Arctic Ocean, Canada - AG5_33.1 | ecosystem: Environmental > Aquatic > Marine > Oceanic | place: Canada: Western Arctic Ocean | collected 2017-10-01 | reverse complement strand
CGCACGACGGCTTTGAGTTCGCTTTCGCTGAGCTCCCCCGAGAACGCCGGCATGCTGCCTTTGCCGTCAGCGATCAACTGTCTCTCATCGGCGGGATCCGGGAACACCTCCACCACTTTGCCGCCGCCAAGCTTCGGTCCGCTATTGCCGCCACCGTCTTTGCCATGGCAGCTGACGCAACGTTGCGACCATACGTCACGACCGACTGTCAGTTCCTGGTCTGGTTTCCCGTCGGGGCCAAGAGGAACCTCCGGGGCGCCGGACGAACATCCGGCGAATAGCGCCATCGCCATGATCAGATGGAAAAGAAGGCGACTCATCCAGCAGTCCGAGATGCGGGACCCTTGAGGCCCAGCAGGCTGCGTGCTTCGTCGGGGGTGGCGATCTCGTGATACAGGAGTTCCGCAACGGCCCGGATACGTCGGACCTGATCGGCATTCGACTTCGCCAGCGTGCCGGGTCCGTCCCAGAGTGAGTCCTCAAGTCCCACTCGAACGTTTGCTCCCAGGGTAAGCCCCATGGTCGCGAGGCTCATCTGATGGGCTCCCGCAGCGAGCACCGACCAGACCCAATCGGAACCGAAGAGGCGCTTGGCGGTTCGCCGCATGTGCATCAGGTCCTCGGGATCGGGGCCGATTCCTCCAAGGATCCCGACAACGGTCTGCACGAAGAGTGGAGGTTGGACAAGGCCCCGTTCGAGAAAGTGGGCCAGGGTGTAGAGATGTGACACGTCGTAGCATTCGAATTCGAAGCGGGTCCCCATGTCGGTACAGGTCGAGAGGATTCGTTCGATGTCGGCAAAGGTGTTCTTGAAGACGAGGTCACGGCTATTGGCGAGATGCTCACGCTCCCACGGGTGATTGAACTCGGAATACTTCTGGAGCATGGGGAAGAGCCCGAAGTTCATCGATCCCATGTTGAGCGAGGCGATCTCGGGCGCGAACTCCAACACCGGTTGCAGTCGCTCGTCGAGTGACATGTGGGGACTGCCGCCCGTCGTGATGTTCACGACCACGTCGCTCGCCTCGGAGATGAGGGGCAGGAACTCGGCGAATACAGCGGGGTCCTGGGTCGGCTTCCCGGTTACGGCGTCACGTGCATGAAGATGAACAATCGCCGCTCCCGCTTCAACCGCCTGGATGGCGGCTTCCGCGATCTCTTCAGGTGTCACCGGTAGGTAGGGCGACATCGACGGAGTGTGGATCGAGCCGGTCGGTGCGCAGGTGATGATGACATTGGCCATATCGGGCTCGCCTTTCAGCCGAGTTTGGGCAACACGTCGCCTGCGAGACGGCCGAGTTGCTCCTCGACGTCCTCGTACCTGTCACCCGGCATGCCCGGAAACAGCAGGAGGTTCTCGATGCCGATCTGCTCGTCGTACCAGGCGATCTGTTCGGCCACGTCCTCGGCCGTGCCGATCACTAAGATCCTCTGATCGAGTGTCTCCTCGAGGGTCGGCACCAACCCCATGGGCGCCGGTTTGCCGTCGTCGCCCATGTAGCCCTTGCTCCAACCGTAGGGCCCAAGAAACTTCCAGAACTCGTCGTGGCCTGGTCGGATCGCCTCGACAGCCTTCTCGTAGGTGTCCTCGACCCGTGTGCTCAGAACCAGCATTCGGTTCTCACCCCGCTCGAGTGTGCGACCGTGGGTCTCCTCGTAGATCTCCGCATAGCGCTCCCAGAACATCTTCAGGAACTTGGGATTGATGTTCCACCAGACACCACCCCAGCCCCACTTGGGTACCATCTCGAGAGTCGGCGGTGAGGTGATGGCCTGCCACGTCTCGTACGGATACAGCGGTTGGGGCACCAGGGTCAGCTCCTCGACCTCGCCGCCCCGATCGGGGATTCCCGGCGGCGGGAAGTCGTAGTGCTTGCCGTGAAACGAGAACGTCTCCTGGTCGAGGGCCATTTTGATGACCTGCATGGCCTCCTCGAACTGTTCGCGATTCACCTGATCGGCAGCGGCCTTATCCAGGTTGTCGAAGCTGCCGATAGTCGCTCCCAGCGTCTCGGCCTCGCGCGGCACAGTGCCCCGTCCCACCCCCAGGATCCCCCGGCCTCCTGAGATGTTGTGAAGTGTGGCAAAGTCCTCAGCCAGTCGTAGTGGATGCCACTGCGGGACGACGTTGAACGCCATGCCGATCTTGATTCGTTCGGTGCGCTCGGCGAGGATTGCCCCGATGAGGATCCCGTTGGGGATCACCTCGTACCCCTCGTGCTGGAAGTGATGCTCGGTCAGCCAGTACGAGTCGAACCCGAGTTGCTCCGACACGACCCCCATGTCAATGATCCGTTCGGTGGTCTCCCAGATCTTCCGGGCGTCGGAGCGACGATCAGTCGGTGCCGGCGGGCCCGAGCCGGCGTCCTCCATCTCGACGCCCCCGAAAAGAAACACTCCTGTGTGCATGTTTATACCATCCAACCTTAACTATAGATATATAGGAAAGTCTCGGCCTCCCGCCGAACTCGTTCACTCTTTGCGATGAACTGCTGTCTCCTGATCGGTCGATGCCACCAGCACGCCCCTCCGGTAGACCCGACGAGACATCGGTGCATCGGCGATGGCCTCGCGAGGTGAAGCAGCATCAATTACCACCAGGTCAGCCGGCGATCCGATTTCGATATTCAGTCGCGGCATGCCGATCCCTTCCCGAGCGTCGTTGCTGACCATTCGGTAGGCGTCGTCAGGGGTCTGGTGACCAGCCATCACCAACAGCGCCGCCGTCTCGAGCGGATCACTGCGGCCGACAGGATTGAACGGATCCTGCACATTGTCGGCCCCCGCGGCGACTAGCACCCCGGCGTCTTGGAGCGCGCGCACGGCGGTCAATCCCCTAGGTGTGGCCGTGGGATGATCCCGGCCCTGGAGAAACAGGTTCGTCTGGGGGAGGCAGAACACGCTCACGCCGGCCTCAGCGACCTCCTTTGCCACCTCGGCCTGGACCTCGGGAGTCTGCATTCCCAGACTCACGCAGTGGCTAGCCGCGACTGGGTACTCGAACCCGCTGTCCTGCACCAGACGTGCCAGGTCCCGCAGAGTGAGAACTGCGGGGTCGAGCGTCTCGTCTACGTGGAGGTCGATACCGAGGCCCGCCTCGGTGGCCACCCGGATGGCAGTCTTTATAAGGCCGGGCCCATCGGGATCGAGGTGTGGACACCCGCCGATCAGGTCCACGCCGGCTTCGACGGCCGCCGCCAACGCGGCCCGATTGCCGGCACCCTCGGGCCCGGTCATCGGAGAGATCGCAAGCGCAACGAGCTGGATGTCGATCAACCCCTTGAAATGCGACTTGGCCTCCTGCATCGCCACCACGTTTCGAGCGCCGAAGTCCCCGCCCACGGCCACGTGACTTCGGACGGCCGTGACGCCATGGATCAGCAGCAGCTCGATGGCCTGGATGGCTCTGGCGACCGTGCCGCGGTGGGTGATCTTTCCGGCCGCAGTGGCCGCGTCCCCCGCCTCGAACGCCCCCTGAAGATCGCCGCGGAGGTTCGGCACCATCTCGGCGATCAAGGCATTGTCGAGATGCGCGTGTGGTTCGGCCAGCGCGGGCAGAACGAGCCAGCACGCCAGGTCGTCGACCGGAGCCTCACCTGAGCTGGTACCTGAATCGTGTACGCCACAGATCAGGCCATCGGCGATCTCGATATCGACCCGACGACCATCCACAAGCCGGGCGTCGCGTAGCACTCTCGACATCGCTTTGGTCACCGTCTGCTGAGCTCGAACCCGAGCTTTTCGACCTGTGCCGTCGAGGGTGGGCCTTGCATGTTGAAGATCACCTGATCGACCCCTGCCTCGCCAAACGCCGCAGCTTCGTCCCTGAGTTGCGAAGGATCCGCCCCAGGTTCCCATGGAATGTGAACGGTACGGAGGATCTCCGATGGGTTCCGCCCAATCGCTTCGCAGTGCCCGACGAGAGCCTCGTTGGTGTCCTGCCACTCGGGGACCGACCGGAACCCGCCGTCCCACTTTTGAGCCCACTTGGCGACAATTGCGAGAGTTCGTTTTCTTCCACCCCCTCCGATCAGTACGGGTGGGTGAGGATGCTGTATCCCCTTCGGCTCACAGCAAGCATCGGTGATCTTGTAGTAACGGCCTTCAAAGTCGGTGACTTCCTGCGACAGGAGGCGGATAATCACTTCGACACCCTCCTCGAAGCGGTCGAGGCGTTCCGTCACCGTGCCGAGCTCGATGCCGTAGGCGTCCGATTCTTCGAGGTTCCAGCCGGCACCCAGGCCGAGATCGAGACGGCCATCGGAAATGATGTCAAGTGTTGTGGCCATTTTCGCGGTAACGGCCGGGTGTCGGAAGTGCATGGCGTTAACCATGCTCCCGATTCGGATCCGAGACGTTGCCTGGGCAAGAGCGGCGAGCATCGTCCAGCTTTCAAGGCAGGGGCCGCGCGAGTCGCCTCTCCCCGGGTACATGTCGCCACCCAGCGAGTAAAAGTGGTCGAAGTTCCAAGCTTGGGCGTATGCCTCACATTCGTCGATGGCTCGCCAAACATCGAGGAACTCCTGCCATGTCGCATGGTGGGGTGGAGTCTTGACTGCGTACTCAACCATGATGTAGTCCCTTCGACTCCCCCCAACGATGAAGGCGCTGGACCATCAACTAGTTTTCTGATTCAAAACTTTAGTTGTTATATGATAGCATACTCAGCGGATACGCTAGCCTGCAAAAGCAAGAGATGAGGTCACTCAGTGGACAAAGCCTGGTCACCGGTCGTCTTGGCCGAATCCTCATTGTCGACCGAAGCGCTTCTCGATGACCTGTGGACAGGAGTTATCCCCTGCGCGGTCTTCCCCGACTTTCTCGACAAGTCGGAGTGCTCCGGAGTGCTCGAGGCTCTCAAGACGGCACCAATGACGACGTTCAAGTCTGGCGACGCGCTCGTTTCAACGCTCGGGGTATATCTGCCCGACGCCGTGAACGACCCAGATGCCTACTTTGCCCGAGCCGCTGAACTCGAACCAGCCATCGCGTCCCTTCTCGAGCATGGCCGCGGCGATGTGCGAGACCGGATCCGCCTCACGTTCGCGTCGCACCTGAAGCGACCCGTAGTAGCTGCGACGGGACCGGAGGGCCAGGAGTACGGACAGGGAAGCCTCCGCGTGCATGGGAGCGGCGCAGGGTCATCCGTTCACCGCGACGTCGTATCGGTAGATGCCCCTGGATGGAACGTGGCCGAAATGAATGCGCAGTTTTCCGTCGTCCTGATGCTTCAACCCTCCGAAGCCGGCGGAGAACTGATCGTGTACCGCCAGAGGTGGCGGCCCGAGGACGATGCCGAGTTCAAGAACAAAGGAGCGAAGGGCTGGGACCCGCGAGTTGTAGAAGGGGCGCAGGTCGCTACCTACGCCGCCGCGGCAGGAGACTTATACGTTTTCAATCCGACGCAATATCACGAGGTACCCCTGACATCAGGGGAGTCTGATCGCGTCAGCATGCAGTTCTTCATGGCATTCGACTTCGAAGGTGACGGTCCGGTCGTGACATTTTCTTGAGGGCGGATCGGCTACTTCGCGACGGTCGACTACCTGACGGACGCCGTGTCGACGTCGAGATCGTCGACGGTTTGATCAGCGCGATACGTGACTCGCCGGCACCGTTTGGCGACGGCACTCCAGTCGACGATCTGAAAGGTTGGCTAATCCTTCCTGCGTTGGCCGAACCCCACGCCCATCTCGACAAAGCTCTGACAGCGGAGATGGTCCCGAACCTCGACGGCGATCTCGACGGGGGCTACGAGGCATGGACCACCGCGATTCGTGCCGGGAAGTTCACCCACGAAGGCATGGTCGCGAGAGCCATCCAAGCCATCGATCTTCTGCTGGTCCACGGTGTCACGGCTGTCCGCAGTCACGTGAATGTCGGTGGTGACTCCGGTGCCAAGAATGTGGTGGCAATGCAGGAGGCCAAGTCACACTTCAAGGGACTGGTCGACATCCAACTAGTTGCGCTCACCATTACTCCACTGGCCGGCCCCGAGGGTGCCGACAATCGAGCCGCATTGGCGGACGCAATCGAGGCCGGTGTCGATCTGGTCGGCGGAGCTCCCAACTTCGATACCGACCCTGCCGGCTTTATAAAGACCGCCTTAGATGCTGCAACTGATGCTGGCCTCGGCATCGATCTCCACGTAGACGAGACGCTCGACCCCTCATCACTCGACGTTCGCGAACTCGCTCGCCAGGTTCAGGATCGCGGTTTTGAACACCAGGTGGCAGCCAGTCACTGCGTGAGCCTCGGAATGCAGGCCCCCAAGGTCCAGGCTGAGGTGGCTAGGGAGATCGCTAAGGCAGGCATCGCTGTCTTCCCGCTACCCCAGACCAACCTATTTCTCCAAGGCCGCGAGCTCTCGTCAGCCATTCCCCGCGGCCTTACTGCGATTCGTGCCCTCCAAGACGCCGGGGTGCTAGTTGCGGCGGGCGCCGACAACGTTCAGGACATCTATAACCAGGTGGGCCGAAGCGATCCATTGGAAACCGCTGCCCTGTTGGTGATGGCCGGCCATCAGTTTGCAGACGCTGCCTATGGGATGGTGAGCAACGACGCCCGCGACGCCCTTGGCCTCGGCCGAGTTGAACTCATTCCAGGAGCTCCGGCTGACCTGTTGGTGATCAACGCCGTATCTCCACGAGAGGCGATTGCTGATGCCCCGATGTCGCGCCGCGTCTACCACCGAGGCGAACTCGTTGCGTCAGCCGATCAATGGACCCAGATACACCGGGCCGTCTAATCGATCAGATCGATATCAGTGCGGGATGTTGACGTCGACGTCTCTTGAATACATAGCCACGATCTTCTGATCGGTCTCCCATTCACCCGCAGCGTTGGCCCGATTCCCTGCAAGCCGAGCGAGAAGGTCCAGGACTAGCGCATCGACGTCTCCCAGTCGGACCTCGTCAACCTCACCAGCCCGCAGAGAGGAAAGAGCCTCGTCAACCGCGTCCAGACAATCGTGACAATGAGAGACAACGTCGGACTCGCACATACCGCTCAGCGCGAAACCGCAAAAGGCTGCATAGACGTACAGGGGCTCCACGAACTTAAGCATCGCGATGCCGTCACCATCAACGACGTCGGCCCCAGTCACCGGCGTTTCCTCGAAGTGGGCGCGTCCCTGACTTAGGCCGGCCAAGAAGTCACGCTGTTTCAGATCGATAGTTACGCCGCGGCGTTCACGCTCGATGAGAAAGTACGTTGCCCCCGGACCTGTTCCAACTCTGACTACGAGTTGCTCCATGCCCCTAGCCGCGCCAATCCATGCTTTATTCCCGGAAAGAGTTCCAGAAGACGGCTCACCGGTAAGACGGACGCCAGGAAGCGGTGGGTCGCCCTCCCGATCCTCCGTTGCTGCATAGGAAACCCACGACCGGAGTGCCGCTGATGAAAACACATGTCGACATGCAGCTTGGTAACCAGCAACGAACACCCAAGCCATTCGGTCCGCGATGAGACCGCCGGCGATGGCCATAGCCAATGGATCTGAGTCCAGCGGAACTACACGTTCATTCCATGCGTCTCGGTAAGCCGCTTCCGACGCCGACTCGATTCGCTTGAGACCAGTGGCAACGAGGGTCTCGTAGACCTTGTTGTAAGTCATGACTTGCCAATCCTCCCGGCTACCTCAAGTGATCGCAAAGGGTTATCACTCTCACTACCGATTTTGGAGTTGCGCTCGCTGCCGCTTCAGCGATCTGATTCGACGGCCAACCGGGCCTCTCAGGTCACGTGTTACAACGTCCGCCGTATTACGACCCGGCGCCCCCATAACCCCTGATCCAGGGAACGTCGCCGCACCCGAAAGATAGAGACCAGGGATCGGGGTGCGGTAGCGCGTCGTCTCCCGTGGTCGGCCGAGGAACGTATCCAAGGGTGCACCGACATACGAGGGGGTCGAACCGAGGTGCATGGATAACTCCTCTTCGTACCGGTCCGGCGTCATCGCCCGCCACGACTCCACCAGATCCAAAGCGCCGGGTTCCATGAGCCCGGCCCAAAGCTCGAGCCACCGCTCCGGTTCCTTAGAGTCTGACCAACCACCCGGCAGGGAATACGGAGTGAAAAATATCTCTAGGCTTAGGACGTGACGGCCGTCGCCGGGGCTCATCTCAGGATCGAGCACAGATGGATAACTAATTGCCAGCGTCGGCTTCTCGGACACCTGTCCCTCCTCGCGAAGACGGTTGGCGGTCGCCAACTCGTCGGGCCGAAGAGAGACGGTCATGAGCGGGTTGAGGACGTCAAGACCCGGGTGGCGAGACTCAATCTGGTCTGCTCCCTTGAACCGTGGCAGCCCAGTCAGGACAGCGTCGAGTTTCGACGCTGACCCTTCGCCGATGTATCGGTTATGCCAGCGCCTGACCATTCGGCGAGCCGCTGGCGGCGGCTTGTCGATCCAGTCCACGAAAACACGGTGTGGGTCGCAGCAGGTCACCACCACATCGGAAGCAAGTTCCGTCCCATCCGAGAGCCGCACACCCTTGATGCTTCCACCGCGAATGATCAAGTGATCGACTCGACTGTCGCATCGGACACGACCACCTGCGATTTCGAAAGCAGCTCGAATCGCGTTGCCCAGCGCCCCGCTACCGCCGCGAGGCCGGCCTTGTTGCATGAAGTGAAGGGACGCGAAGTTGAGGGCGGCCATCCCGGTGCCCGGCATATCGGGCCCAAGACCCCAGGCGGTTGGTGCGTGGGAGATCGAAGGCATCGAGACTCGCCAGTCGTCGAAGTAGTCGGCCATGACGTCATTGGCGGTGCGCTTGTCCCAGTTCAGGAGACGGGCTGTAGCCCGGCCCCGTCTTCCGGCGGTGGCGGCGAACCGGCGCAGCGACGGAGGGGTGCGGGCCATCTCAAGCGCCAATTCAGCAACTGGCATGGCATCGGCCAGATAGCGCCGATAACCATCAACCTGGTTCGGGTAGCTGGCCGCCAAGCTCTCGATGGTCTGCTCGGGGTCATGGAAGTGGACCCACGGTTCGGTGTCGTCGTAGAACACATTGATGGAGTTGGCATCGGCCTCGAGGTAGCGAAGACCGTGGGCGGTGAGGTCAAGGTCTTCAATCACGTCCATCGCCCGGATAACCGAGTGCTCGGAGGCGCCGATGTTGAAGTTCGCGCCCAGAGCCGACACGGTGGATGTGCACCCACCCACCGTGGGCCGTGACTCCAGCACTAATGTGTCGAACCCGGCTCGAGCGAGATAGGACGCGCAAATCAGGCCGTTATGGCCTGCGCCGACGACGATTACATCCGCATCAGTCACCGGGTCTCCGTCCATTTCTTGAGGCCAGATTCGGCATGGTCCCCATGTCGAACAAACTAGTATTGACCAAGCAAAGTGAGCAACTAGCAAACATTTGCATTCATGCTACCGTCATGGGATGGACAACCTCCGGGTCGTTTTTCAAACTGACCGCTACGACGAAAGTGTGGCCTTCTATTCCGACGTACTGGAACTCGACATAGCCGACTCGTGGGGCGAAAACGGCTGCCGAGGATGTCTATTCGCCTGGGCGGGGACACTCGTCGAGTTCTTCGAAGGAGACTGGGTCGAATCCGGTACCCAACTCGCGATGGAGGTCATCGACGCCGATGCGGAGCACGCGCGACTGGTGGCCGCAGGCGCTGATCCGAAAGACCCAGCCGACATGCCCTGGGGTCATCGCAGCGTGTTTATCATCGACCCCCACGGCAACGAACTCAACTTCTTCCAGGTCATGTAGAAGTCGTCAGACTCATGAACCGTCGCTACGAAGATCTGACTGGCCCTGAGGTCGCCACCGAGATCTCCTCTTCCTCCATTCTGCTGTTGCCGGTCGGTGCCGTCGAACAACACGGCCCCCATCTTCCCCTCTCTGTCGACCACGTCATCGCCCACGAGACCGCCTCCGCCGTAGTCGACGAGTGCGGAGACCAACTTGACGTCTGGCAGTTACCCACCATCTCGATCTCCAAGTCGAACGAGCACGCGTGGTCGCCGGGCACGCTGTACCTCTCCCCCGACACCCTGCTGGCGATGCTACGAGACATCGGCCGATCGATCGCCACAACGGGGGCCGAACGACTCGTCCTGCTCAACGGACACGGCGGAAATTCCACCCATCTCGAGACTGCTCTGCGAGAACTCCGCCTCGATTTCGGTCTCAAGACATTTCTGATGCACCCAATGATTCCGCCCGCCTATGGAGGTTCCTCGACCGAAAACGAACTAGGGATGGGCATCCACGGTGGCCTCGACGAAACATCGGTATTCATGCACCTCAGACCCACCGAAGTGCAACTAGACAAGGCCGGACGGCGGGTCCCGGAGGCTCTCGACAAGAACACGCACGTGAAGTTCGGCGGTACGGTCTCATTCGGTTGGCTGTCGAACGACTTCAACCCCGACGGGTACATCGGCGACCCGACTGGCGCAACCGCCGAACACGGAAGGCAACTGTTCGAGCGATCGGTCACCACATTGAGCGAAGCTATGGAGGAGATCAAGACCTTTGACTTCGGCCGATGACACGGCTACGAGGCAACAACCGCCCGGCGGCCGGTACGACCCCGTTCAGCTCGTGTGCATAATAATGAACAGATTTTCTTAACCACTGGAAAACAATTAAGAGGGGACCTCAAACAATGAGTGTGGGGGGCGCACTGCGCCGACGGCGCAACGAACTCGGTATGACACTGCGAGAACTCGCCGACGAGGCCGAGTTGACTAGCGGGTTCTTGTCACAGGTGGAAAACAACCGTGTGTCGCCTTCGCTCAAATCACTCCGCCGCATCGCGGAGGTCCTGCGTATTCCGCTATTCCAGCTCTTGAGCACTCATGCCGGCAATCCGGTAGTGCGCTCAGGGGAACGGACTGCGGTCCCCTGGATGGATACCGGTGTTGAGGCTGTGTTGCTAACGCCGTATCGGGATTGGCAGATGCTGCCGTTCCATCGGACGATGGCGGCCGGTGAGAGGCTCCCGGCGGTCCGTCTCGAGCGGGCCCGCGAGGAGTGGTACTACGTGTTGACAGGAGCTATCAAGATCACGCTCACTGACGACGAGTACTTCGTGTTGGAAGAGGGTGACGCGATCCACTTTGAGAGCAGCAGACTCCAGGAGGTCACGAACCCGACGAAGAAGACGGCCACGTTCATCTGCATGATGACTCCGCCCCAGTTGTAGGGGCGGCTGCACAGCCGCACGTGGGGCGTCGGGTCAGGCGGCGAGCCGTCGAGTCCGACGGACGAGAGACGTTCCGGCCAGGAGGCCTCCCACGGCGACCGTCCCGACTGCGGCGTAGGCCCACGCGACGCCGTAGCGGATCGCGTCGTTCGTCTCAGAGCCGAGGGCGATGTCCTCCCCAGCGATCACGTCGCGCACTGCATCCACGTCGCCGACCTGCACGTCGACGACCAGAAGAAGGATGGCACCCGCGAGGGCCACTCCGTACATGATGGCGAGTTGTCGGACGAACTCATGAGCAGCGGACAAACGGCCCATCTCCGCCTGCTCACCGTTGGCTTGGAGGAGTGTGAGTCCTGCCGTGGTCACCAAGCCGACGGACACGCCGATAAAGGTGAGTGCCCCGTACAACACCGGCAGGGGCCAGTCGATAAGGGCTACGGCGGTGCCGGCCAGGCCGAGGAAAGGGATAAGGAGCCAACAGCCGAGTCGAATAACCTCAGACTCGCGCCAGCCGACGAGTAGCCGGCTGTAGATGAGAGACCCGATAGTCCAGCCCACGGCCGCGAACACAAGGGTAAAGGCCGCAAACTCCACCGATCGACCTCGGGCAGTCTGGACGTATAGGGGCAAGAAATTGTCCGACCCAACCACAATGAATATCGCCATGCCGGAAGTGACGTGTACCCACTTCAGCGGAAAACGGTTGAGGTGCTCGCGGGCCAGCACCGGTGCATGGACTAGGTCACTGTGGCGCCAGTAAACCCTCGTCACCGCGACGGTCAAAACTGTCGCCGTCCCGGCGGCCCACCAGCTCACCCCCACCTGGGATACGGCCGTCAACGAACAGCCGACAACGAGGGTCAGTAGCCAGATTCCCCTCCAATCTGTCCGGATCTGGGCCGGACGATCACGGGTCGTGGGCAATGTGACCCAACCCGAGACCAGCGCGATAATCGTCACAGGCAACTGGGCTATAAAAATGGCCCTCCACCCACCAGAGGCCAACATGACGCCAGCCAACGCAGGGCCGCCGAGCCCCATTACCCCGAACACCACCGACTGCGCCGCGAATGCGCGGGGGCGGAGATGGTGGGGATAGGCCAGACCAATTGTCGCGGTCGAGACAGCGAAGACGAATCCTGCGCCGAAGCCCTGAAGCGTGCGCGCAAGGACGAGCATCGACATCGACGGTGCGGCCGCAGCCGCGGCCGTGAACACGAGAAGCCAGATCCCGGTTGCGCGGAAGGTACGACGAACGCCGACGGCATCGATGACGGGGCCGGCGACCACGACCGCGATCGCTGATGTCGCGTAGTAGCCGGTGAACACCCAGGGCAACAGGCGCACATGGCCCAGATCTTCTGCGATTGTCGACAGGCCGGCGACGAGTGCTAGTCCACCAAAGCCAACCGTCGCGACAACGGTCAGGTTGGCAACGGTTGTCGGAAGGTACGCCCTCGACCAGATGCCGAACCCTCGGCCGGTGTCAGCACTACTGTCAACGTTGTCTCTCACGAATGGGTTAGAAGCGTCTTTAGGAATAAAATCTTCGGCTCACTAATAGAAACATTAACTCATATCGAACAGATAATCGTATTAACCATGTTCGGAGCGTCCCAATAATTAGGGCTTCAGAGGACGCACCTGCCGAAGGTAAAAGTAGAAGGAGAGTTGACATGAATCTCGCGGTGTCCCCCCCAGGGATCGCTCCCCCAGTCGCAAACTACGTCCACGCTGTTGTCAGTGAAGCCCCATCAAGACTGCTCCACACCTCAGGCGTCGTCCCCGTTAGTCCGGATGGAAGCGTTTCCGACGACATTGGCGAGCAAGCCTCCACCGTGTGGGCAAATCTCCAGGCAATCTTGGCCGATGCCGAAATGGCCGTCGACGACATCGTCTCAGTCACGACCTACGTCGTCGCCGGGGAAGACCTAAGCCCGGTCATGGCCGCTCGCGATACCGCACTCGGCGATCACCACGCCGCTTCTACGCTCGTCACCGTGCCCGAACTAGCCCAGCCGACTTGGCGTTTAGAGGTCGCCATAATTGCCGTCTGCTGAGGCGAGCCAGACAGATGCTCGACAATCTGCGATCGATAATCCGCTTCCGACCGGTCACCTTTGACACGGAGCGGAGTTGCTAACCGGCGCCTAGAAGAATCGCTGCGTGTTTAGGTCTTATACGCAACACATGTTATTGGTAACATGCATTCATGGATAATGTGAGGTGATGACCGGTGGAACTGACCCCGTGAACAGATCGGCGCTGGAGTTTGATCGTGTGTCGATGGTGTTCCCGGACGGCACCGAGGCAACGCTGGACGTCTCGTTCTCGGTCAGACCTGGAGAGTTCGTCACAATCGTGGGTCCGTCTGGCTGCGGCAAATCGACACTATTGAGAATCGCCTCTGGTCTCCTCGAACCCACCGGCGGTTCAGTCGAGGTGGACCGCCAACGGCTCGGCTACGTGTTCCAAGACGCGACTCTCCTGCCCTGGCGAACGGTGCAGGGCAACGTCGAACTGCTCGCTGAGCTGCAGGGCTACACGAAGGTTGAGCGACAAGCGCTCGCCATGGCCGCTATCAACCTGGTCGGGCTGCAGGGGTTCGAAAATCACTATCCAAAAATGTTGTCAGGCGGCATGAAAATGCGCGTGTCTCTGGCCCGTACGTTGACTCTTAGGCCGCCCGTCTTCCTCTTCGACGAGCCCTTCGGCGCTGTTGACGAAATCACCCGCATGAGCCTGAACGAGGAGACTCAGGAAATCTTCAAGAACGAAGGGTTCGCCGGCCTGTTCATCACCCACTCGATCGGCGAGGCGGTGTTCATGTCAACGAGGATCCTGGTCATGTCGGCCCGGCCTGGCCGGTTGGTAGCCGAAATCGACGTTCCCTTTGACTATCCGCGAAAGCCCGACCTCCGCTTCGACTCCCGGTTTGCCGAGTTGAGTGGCACGGTGTCAGCGGCGCTAAGAGAAGCGCACACATGAGCAAGTCCCGGACGCCGGCCAGACGTCGACGGATCATGGCGATCGACGTGGCCGGCCCGACTCTCGTCTTCGTTGCGTTTCTCGGCTTCTGGTACTGGTTGAGCTACTACGGCATGGCGGAGCGCCGACGTTTCCTCGTGCCTCCATTCCACGAGGTGATCCAGGACGGCTACCTCGACTGGAAGAACTTCTCAGTGATGCTCGAGGCCCTGTGGCTCACGACCCAAGTCGCGCTGTGGGGGCTAGGCATCGCGATCGGGCTGGGAATGACATGCGCAATTCTGATGAGCCAGGCACGATGGATCGAACGTTCTGTGTGGCCTTACGCCGTGGCACTCCAAAGCATCCCGATCCTCGCCCTCGTGCCCCTCCTCGGCATCTTGTTCAATTACAGCTTTAACGCCCGGGTGATCGTGTGCATCATCATGGCGATTTTCCCAATCATCAATAACACACTCTTCGGTATCCAGTCAGTAGAAGCGGGACATCACGACTTGTTCACGCTTCACCACACATCGAGGTTGACCCGGCTGCGGAAACTGCAACTCCCCGCCGCTTCACCCGTCATATTCGCGGGATTCCGCATCTCCGCCGGACTCTCGGTAATCGGTGCGATCGTTGGCGACTTCTTCTTCCGCAAGGGAGACAAGGGGATCGGCATCCTCCTCGACCAATACGCTGCCCGGACGACCACGATCCCCCGCCTCTACGCCGCCACCATCCTCGCTGGCGCTCTCGGCTATCTCGTGTTCTCCCTGTTCGGGCTGTTAACGAGGGTGGTTATTGGCAAGTGGCATGAGGCGGCTGACGTCCCTGGTTAGACGCGTAGCGCCCTCCTCGCCATGAACCACCGCTGCGAGAGGCCAAGCAGGGTCATAGACGGAACTCCACCAATCATCCACGAAATACCTGGGGTTCCGGCCCGTCTACGTCTTTGTAGTCTGGCTTGGCGCCAGGTGGACCGATGGAGGTGCTGACGGGACACTTCCCTCAAACTCCCAGAGGTGACTTGTCCTCACTGGGTGGATACGCAGGCACCCCTACAATGCCCACTCGGCTGAACTGCATTCAGGGCGTCAATAGGCACCTTGCTCCGAGCCAGCAGGCGGCGCTTCGACAGGACAGTGTTCGTGCTGAGACGACCGACTAGTCGTTGGATTCGTACACGACCATCTCGACGCCGCCGGGCAGCACCATCACGATGACCTTGCCCCAGCCCTCGTCCTTCGGTTCGCCCCGGAACTCGATCCCTTTGGCCCGCAACTCCGCGACCGTCGCTTCGATCTCATCACATACGAACCCCACCTCGTGGGACACCCGATCGCCGGAGTGGACATCGAAATCTGGCGGACCAGGGTGGGGCTCCATTGTCGCTGGAGGACAATCGAAAATCATGAAGCCATTGTCGAAAGCCACGTGTGGAAACTCAAACACGTCGCGCATCGCAGCGCGGAAGGCGTCGACCTCTGAGGAATAAAGCAGGGTGTGCAGCCCGGTGATGGCCATGATCGGCTCAACTTTCAGTATTGTCGGCAAGGCATAGTTGAATTTACTATATTTACTTTAGCATTTACAATAGAACATTTCGGGTGTGTCAACGTATTTCAGCTCCTCCACACGGACTACCGGCGCTTCCGTTGGGGCACGTATGCCTACTGAGCCTCCGCCAGAACCCCGCCGACAGCCAACTGTGCAAGTCCCCTGGTGGAGCGCTGAGCCACCAGCCCTGAAGCCCACGCGTGCGTCCTTGGCCTGCTCAGCATTGCGAAACACTCGCTTCATCCTGTTTAGGTATTGCTTACAGTAAATGCTCGGTGTTAACTAGCGACCGTGTAAGGGCCAAGGTGAAAGCCACCGAATGCCCACTCCTGGGGGAGGGAACAAGCCGAATGTACCAATCAAGGGGAATTCTCAAGCTGTTGCCGGTAGTCCTAACACTTGTTCTTGTCGCGGCCGCTTGCGGCTCCGATGATGACGATGCCACGACGGCCGCACCGGTCGCCACGACGGCCGCACCGGTCGCCACGACGGCCGCACCGGTCGCCACGACGGCCGCACCGGTCGCCACGACGGCCGCACCGGTCGCCACGACGGCGGCTCCGGCTGCCGAAGAGGCTGCTGGTGCTGATGGCGTGCTCGCCGCCGTGTGCCCAAGCCCGATCATCGTCCAGACCGACTGGCACGCGCAGGCCGAGCACGGCCCAACGTACGAGCTGCTTGGCCAGGACTACGTGATCGACGCTTCCAACTACTCCGTGACTGGCACACTCGTCGCCAGTGGCGAGGTCGACACCGGCGTCGATATCGAGATCCGTGAGGGTGGCCCGGCAACTGGCTGGCAACAGACCGCATCGGTGATGTACCAGGACCCCGACATCTTCCTCGGCTACACCAGCACCGACGGTGCTGTGGAGGCCTCGGCGGAACAGCCGACCATCTCGGTCGCCGTGATCATGGAGAAGAACCCGCAGATCATCATGTGGAACCCCGAGCAGTTCCCAGGTGTTGAGCGCGTGGCGGACCTCCCCGACGACACCTCGGTGATCGTGTCCTGGATGGCGACCTACCTGTACTGGCTCGTCGACCAGGGCATCATCGACAAGAGCCAGATCGAAGAGTCCTACGAAGCCGGTGTGAGCCGGTTCGTCGCGGAGGACGGCGCCTACGGTCAGCAGGGCTACGCCTCGGCCGAGCCCTACATCTACGAGGTCGAGACACCGGAATACGGCAAGGCAGTCCAGTACGAGCTCACCCACGACATGGGCTACGAGACCTACTCGCAGAACTACGGGGTGCTGCCCGAACGCATCGAAGAGGACAGAGCGTGCCTCGAACTCCTCGTCCCGATCCTCCAGCAAGCGTCGGTCGACTACATAACCGACGGTGCCGAGGCCAACGCCGTGATCATGGACGTCAACGGGGTGTACGAAGACGGTTGGGTGTATGAGGAGGGCCTGGCCGAATTCGGCCACACGGAACTGGGCCGTCTCGGTCTGATCGGCAACGGTCCCGACGGCACGATGGGCAAGCACGACATGGACCGTGTCCAAAGGATGATCGACTCGCTCATACCAGTATTCGGCAACCCCGAGGTCAACATAGAGATCCTCGAGGGGCTCACCGCCGAAGACATCGCCACCAACGAGTTCATCGACAACAACATCGGCCTGTCCAGCACGGCGGCTCCGGCTGCCGAAGAGGCTGCTGGTGCTGATGGCGTGCTCGCCGCCGTGTGCCCAAGCCCGATCATCGTCCAGACCGACTGGCACGCGCAGGCCGAGCACGGCCCAACGTACGAGCTGCTTGGCCAGGACTACGTGATCGACGCTTCCAACTACTCCGTGACTGGCACACTCGTCGCCAGTGGCGAGGTCGACACCGGCGTCGATATCGAGATCCGTGAGGGTGGCCCGGCAACTGGCTGGCAACAGACCGCATCGGTGATGTACCAGGACCCCGACATCTTCCTCGGCTACACCAGCACCGACGGTGCTGTGGAGGCCTCGGCGGAACAGCCGACCATCTCGGTCGCCGTGATCATGGAGAAGAACCCGCAGATCATCATGTGGAACCCCGAGCAGTTCCCAGGTGTTGAGCGCGTGGCGGACCTCCCCGACGACACCTCGGTGATCGTGTCCTGGATGGCGACCTACCTGTACTGGCTCGTCGACCAGGGCATCATCGACAAGAGCCAGATCGAAGAGTCCTACGAAGCCGGTGTGAGCCGGTTCGTCGCGGAGGACGGCGCCTACGGTCAGCAGGGCTACGCCTCGGCCGAGCCCTACATCTACGAGGTCGAGACACCGGAATACGGCAAGGCAGTCCAGTACGAGCTCACCCACGACATGGGCTACGAGACCTACTCGCAGAACTACGGGGTGCTGCCCGAACGCATCGAAGAGGACAGAGCGTGCCTCGAACTCCTCGTCCCGATCCTCCAGCAAGCGTCGGTCGACTACATAACCGACGGTGCCGAGGCCAACGCCGTGATCATGGACGTCAACGGGGTGTACGAAGACGGTTGGGTGTATGAGGAGGGCCTGGCCGAATTCGGCCACACGGAACTGGGCCGTCTCGGTCTGATCGGCAACGGTCCCGACGGCACGATGGGCAAGCACGACATGGACCGTGTCCAAAGGATGATCGACTCGCTCATACCAGTATTCGGCAACCCCGAGGTCAACATAGAGATCCTCGAGGGGCTCACCGCCGAAGACATCGCCACCAACGAGTTCATCGACAACAACATCGGCCTCGAGTAGCCAGCTTTCGAGTCGATTCGGGGTATGAGGTGAGGAGGCCGGGCCGTAAGGCCCGGCCTTCCACCGTTTTCAACCCCACCGGGCGGAAGATCTGTTCGATCGACTCAGCAGCCCCCGTGTCGCCAGCATCGTAGGCCACGCCCACCCTTGCGCCCTGGCGAGCGAAGTAGATCCCGCTCACCACTGCGACGACAAGAGCGAAGAACCCAATCAACACGAACGTGTCAGACATCTCGAACGGCGAGTCTTCGACCTCGGTCACAATGGGCCTCACCAAGCTCACCGTCGAGCTCTACGACGCCGCACCCGACAGCAAGAAGTTGGCCGACACCATCGACCATGTCCCGTTCATCATCGCGGGGCTGAAGACGCTCCTGGAGACGGGGACGCCACTGGTGGCCTAACAGGCTCGCACACAACTACTTGTGTGCGCATTTGGCCACCTCTTCTCAACATCCCGCTCTCGGCGGGAATTCCCCGTGAAAGGAAAGCCGACTATGGCAATTACTGGGCTGAAGATTCTGCCGCGGTTCAAAGTTGACTGACGACGCTGAGCAGAGGATCGATCCCGTCAGACGCCCCACGTACTGACCATTGCCACCACGGCCACCACGATGACGGCCATGTCGACGAGCGACGCGACTACGAGTTTCTGCTCAATAGACGCCACCGCTTGCATATCACCAGTTTCGTAGGCAGTGGCCACCTTGCGGCTCTGATGCGCGACGTAGATCTCGCCCAGCACCGCTCCAGCGAGAACGGCTAACAACCCGATCAGCACGAACGTGTCGGACATCTCATAGGGCGAGT
>Ga0302118_10000451_pt1 | contig 19339 bp, 17 predicted proteins | sample AG5_331_MG_FD_203126 | JGI IMG/M metagenome (GOLD analysis project Ga0302118, IMG submission 203126) | Marine microbial communities from Western Arctic Ocean, Canada - AG5_33.1 | ecosystem: Environmental > Aquatic > Marine > Oceanic | place: Canada: Western Arctic Ocean | collected 2017-10-01 | reverse complement strand
GCCATTCGACGGAGCGAACTGTATTGCCGGGAGATGCCAATGCTGCTCCTGTGTTCTGTGCATGCTGTTCCCAGGCTTTATGAAGTAGAGCCCAGTATCTGTTCTTTGCAATTGCTGCGGCTAAGACCAGGATAACAGCCAGTGTCTGAAAGCGTATTGGATGCAGGCCAAATCCTGTCGAAACGGAGACCAACACGGCTAAACCAGTCAGAAGGCCGAGGCTTAAGTAGCTAGCGACCGTCCAATTCGTAGCCCAGGCGGGAATAGGTTTAAGCGACCGATAAATCATGCCGGTCGTGAATAGGGTCGCAAGCGCCGTTAAGGCAGTTGCAAATCCGGCCCAGACCCAAGGTCCATCGACGCTGCCAAGTACGACCCAAGCATATGAATAGGCGAGTGCTGGCACAAAAGAGATGATAGCCATAACGCCTTCGCGGGATAGCCAAGATGATTTCCACTGACTGATCGCCCGCCACGCTCGCTCTGGATGCCCGAGGTGAAAGGTTGACGACAAAAGCCCGATGGTCACGAGGGTAAGCGCGGGGAGCATCAAGGATGCACCGAGCCAACGGTTGTCGTCTGGCAAGACGCCGTATGTGACGAGCAATGGCGCAAGTGCAAGGATCCCATAGCCAATGCCCGAGGCTGTGGTGAAAAGAATAACGGAAGCAGCTGGGTGCATGTCCTGCTCCTTAGTCCATTTGCTCGAGCATACGGTCAACCCAGCCAAGTAAGCCCGATGCGCCAGACGTGTCTTCGAGGGGCGCCAAGGCAGCGGTCTGTCCAGTTGCAGTGTTTGCTATCTTTTCGCGTTGAGGCAAATACTTATTGGTCGGGCGATACCCCATTTCTGGCATGAGATCTTGTCCGTTCCGTTTACGTACGAGCCTGGAGACGTCCGATTGCGGGTCACCAAGGTCGCCATAGTGGCGTGCGCCGGTTGGGCAAGTTAATACGCAAGCTGGAACACGGTCTTCTTCGTCCAGATTTTCATTGTAAATCCGGTCTACGCACAACGTGCATTTCTTCATGACGCCTTCGAAGACGTCATATTCCCGCGCGCCATAGGGACAGGCCCATGAGCAGAGTTTGCATCCGATACATTTGTCTTCGTCGACGAGAACGATGCCGTCGGAGATTCGCTTATAGGACGCGCCAGTAGGACAAACCGTTACGCAGGCCGCATCTTCGCAGTGAAGGCAAGAGCGTGGGAAGTGCAAGCTTTGGCTATTGCCTTCGGGCGTCGTTACTTCATAGCTATGAACCCGGTTGAACCAAACACCGTCGGCTCCTGCGCCATAAGGGTTAGTGTCAGTAAGCGGCGCCATGTGTCCGCCTGTATTCCATTCCTTACAGTTTGTGACACAGGCCTGACAGCCGACACAGGTGTCGAGATCGATCACCAACCCGAGTTTTCGAGTGGTTTTTTCTGGAAGACAGGTCATTCAACCGGTTCCTTAGTCTTAAAAACCCGGCCATAGTCTAATCGTGTTGAATTTGGTGTGGCGCCCGGAAGGTCCGCCGTGGATTCGAACATTGGCTCCGTCTCGCCTTGTTCGTCAGGTTCTGCCTTCGAGATTCGGACGCGCAGATCGAACCAAGCAGCTTGACCAGTAATAGGGTCTGAATTCGACAGGCTTCCGTCATCCAACTTATCTGGAATAATATGGTTCAATAAGAAGCCCTTCTTTACCTCTGGAGAGTCTTTCTCTAGTCCCCAGGACCCGCCGCGTTTGCCTATGGCATTCCATGTCCAAACCGTATTTGGGTTGACGCCATCAATCAGTTTGACTTGGCCTTTGACCCGGCCATTGCGTGATTCCACCCAAACCCAATCGTTATCGGCGATCCCGTATTTAGCCGCTGTAGCATGGTGCACAAATAGCCGGTTTTGGGCTGTGATCTGACGTAGCCACGCGTTCTGTGACCCCCATGAGTGATAGTGGTGCATAGGGCGTTGCGTTAAGGCGTGAAGCGGAAAGTCTTCTGGGTCGGTTGCGCTGTCTTCAAATGTTGGATACCAACTGGGAAGTGGGTCGCAGGCTTGTTCAACGCGCTTGCGGAGGTGCTCAGGCGGTTGTTTTTTTCCAATGCCACGTGCCGCGTTGCGGAATTTCTGTACGGGCTCGGAATACAATTGCATTATGATGGCATCGGCGGACCTTAGGAATCCCATGCCCACAGCCCAATCTAGGTAGGCTTTGTTCCCCATTTTAAAATAGCGCGCCTCGACCGGCATATCGCAATGCCAAAAGCATCCGTTTTCAATGTAGCGTTCAAGCTGATCCGCGTTGACTGAGCCCTTGCCTTGACCGGCCCCGTTTTCTCCACGCCAACCTGCGAGAGGCCCAATACCCGGCCCGCGCTCGTGATTGACAATGTAATCGGGGTAACCACCAGGAAATTTAGCGCTGCCGTCTTCATTCACGAAGCCAGGCAGCCTAAGTCGCGCGCCGAGATCGAGGAGGACCGTTTGGAAGGGCCGAACGTCGCGGTCCGGCTCCACGATGGGCTGACGAATGGCGTCGCCAGCGCCTTCTGCATTACTAATAGGGCGGTCGAGAAGAGAGATACAATCCCATCGCTCGAGATAGGTTGTATCGGGCAGAATGAGATCCGCATAGGCAATGGTCTCAGACGCGTAGGCATCGCTATAGATGATATGCGGAATGCAATACTCACCCGTGTCGGTATTAGTAGCCGTTAATGCGTCTATGGTGCCTTGAATATCCATTGATGAGTTCCAGGCCATATTGGTCATAAACATAAATAGGGTATCGATGGGGTACGGGTCACCTGCGGCTGCGTTGGCAATCACGCGGTGCATGGCACCATGCGCAGACATGGGGCTTTCCCAAGTGAACGCTTTATCGATGCGCCGCGGGGTCCCATCATCTTCGAGCAACAAATCGTCCGGCCCCATCGGAAAACCAAGCGGCATGCCATCAAGAGGGGTCTCTGGCGCTGAGGTCTGTCCCGCGGCTTTTGGTCCTGGTGGAACTGGTTTGGGGTACGGGGGCTTGTGGCGGAAGCTTCCGGGTGTATCGACGGCACCAATTAACATTTGGAGCAAATGGAGAGAGCGGCATGTTTGAAAGCCATTGCTGTGTGCTGAGATACCGCGCATAGCGTGCATCGAGACAGGGCGGCCAACCATCGTCTCATGGCGCTTACCGTCAGTGTCTGTCCAGGCGATTGGAAGTGTAACTGGATGATTAAAGGCCGCATCTGCGATTTCTGCAGCGAGCCGTTTGATTGTTTCCGCGCTAACCCCGCACTGTTCGGCAACCGTATCCGGAGCATAAGCCTCATCAGTGTAGCGGTCAGCGATGAGTTGGAACACAGGAATAACAGGTGTGCCAAAAACCGAATAGGTGCCGCTTAACGCGGCTTTGGCGCCGGGTTGTTTTTGGGGCACGGCAGAGCCTGAATTGCGGTCCCAGACCAACGGTTTTCCGTCTGTATCTCGAAGGAACAAACCATCTTTCTCACTACCAGGGGCCTGTTGGACTAGCCAGCTGGAATTCGTGAATTGTAGGAGGTAGTCGAGATCGACTTTTCCGGCGCGTAATAACTCATGCACTAAAGCGAGAACCAGCAATCCGTCTGTGCCAGGTCGGATGCCGACCCACTCATCTGAGATGGCGGCGTAGCCCGTGCGCGCTGGATTAAACGAAATGACTTTCGCGCCGCGTTCTTTAAGCTTGCCCAAGCCGATTTTAATTGGGTTTGAGTCGTGATCTTCTGCAACGCCGAACATAAGGAATAGGCGGGTGTGGTCCCAGTCCGGTTCACCAAACTCCCAGAATGAGCCTCCAATTGAGTATAGCCCTCCAGCAGCCATATTGACGGAACAGAGGCCACCATGAGCTGCGTAATTTGGCGTGCCGAATTGTTTTGCCCACCAGCCTGTTAAAGATTGGCTTTGGTCGCGCCCGGTAAAGAATGCCAGTTTTTTGGGGTCTGTTGTGCGAATGTCGTCGAGCCACGTCGTTGCTGTGGAAAGGGCTTCATCCCATTCAATTTCCTCGAATTTTCCACTACCACGTGGCCCTACGCGCTTTAGGGGTTTACGTAAACGGGCGGGGGAGCAATGGTTCATTATTCCGGCGGCGCCTTTGCCGCATAGAACGCCCTTATTGACAGGGTGGTCCCGGTTGCCTTGGATGTAGCGAATTTGGCCGCCTTTTAAGAAAACGCGGATACCGCAGCGGCCCGCGCACATGTAACAGGTGGTCGTTTTAACCTCGTCGGCCACCGGTGGCGACGTATTGAGACCATTATTCTCTTTTTGGATTCTACGGTGCATAAATACTCTCCATAGTCAAGCATTTGCAAAGCAGGCGCCTAGCAATATTCAATTCTATGGAATTTAACTGTTCAGTGGCTCAGGTCAAACTATCGATCTCATTAAGGCTCAAAGACCCCGGGATAATCGTCACTGGAATACCGATTTGGCCAGCATATTTTCCTGTAACGGCCTCTACTAGTGAGCCGGGCTTCTCTCCTGTTGCTGACCCTAGGAGCAAATTCGATATGCCAGGCTGCTCTTTGATCAGGGCAAACAGTTCTTTGCGGGTCTTGCCTTTGCGAATGTATTGCGTGGGGGTAGAGCCTAATTTTTTGGTGATTTGGGCTGCGTGGCGGCTGAGAGTTTGCTTTGCCGCCTCCATGGTTTCTTCTTCCATTAGGTCGCCGACGAACTGCCAGTGTTGGAAAAACGGGCTTGATTCCGTGTCTATAACGAACAGTAGGGCTACCTTACCGCCGGTGAACCTTGCACGATTGCAGGCGTAGCTGAGCACGCTCGCGAGTTCTTCGGTGTCGTCGACAACGACAAGGAAGGTTCTGTTGCTCTCACCCCCGACCATGGTGTTATCTGAAGACGCTGCGACCATTTTCATGCCCGTTAACGGCGATTAGCCGTTCTCCTTGTCGTATCCAGCGGCATCCCATGCCAGGAAGCCACCTTCCATGCGTTTAATTACGCCGGTGTATCCAGATTCGACCATCTTCTCAGATGCTATTCCGCAGCGATGACCGGATCGGCAGTGAAACACCAGGTTTTTTTCTTCCAGATAGGGGACCGCGGATGGATCAAAATTAGATAAGGGGATGAGGTGGGCGTCTGGAATGTGGGCATCATCCCATTCACTTTGCTCCCTTACATCAATAATGACTGCATTACCTGACTTTCGCCATTCATGAATTTTTTCAGGCGAAACATAGTAAACTTGGTCTGGAGGGAGAGTGGTCATAGGCGATCGTTCTTTCTATGATTTGAGTATAAAAGATTAGTCTGGAATGACAGTTAGCACTTCGGTTTCGATCAGGAGTGTATCACGGCTAATTTTTCGATACTGATCAGGGTTCCGTTCGGCGGTCGCTTATGATTAAAGGCCGCCGTTTCGCCAGGTGCTTCAATGAGTTCGCTAACCCGGCCTTCGGTTAATCAAACAACGAAGTAATTTACATACGTGATTTACATACGTGACATCGCCACCTGTGGCGTCAGGTTCCTTTAGGCAACGCGGATATTATCAAGCGCCTTGCGCTCTTGGGTATGAAGTGATGCATCACTAACCATTTCACGGTTTTCGTCCCGCCCAACGTGGCCTGCGACAAATAGGAGCTGGTCTGGTTTAGCTACGGTCACTTGCGAATAGGCGACGGTAAGGCTTTCAGAGAAAGTCGGCGGGTTTATGTAGGAGGGGTGGCCCAAAGAAGCATCCTTTCGTGCAGTAATAAGCCAAACCGTAGCGGGTTGTCATGCGTGCGAAAAGCTTTCGATCGTCCTGCTGATTGCCACAAGGGATGCCTAAAAAAAGAGCAGTTAGTGGGCTTTGGATGATTGACTTGTATAAATATTAATCACCGTTAAGCCCGATAAAAGTTCGAATGAGGTAAGCCTATGAATCTAAGTGTTTTTCTTTCGCCCATAAAGCGGCACGAATTTTGTATGGGGTATGGCTAAGCGTCCGATCAACGGGTTTGTCCACAAAGAGGGATATTAAGTAAATGGCTGGAAACGATGTTTTTTTTGTACTGATGGGCGCAATCATGGTGCTGGCGATGCACGCCGGGTTCGCCTTTCTGGAAGTTGGTACCGTTAGAAAAAAAAACCAGGTGAATGCCCTGGTGAAAATCATGGTCGATTTTGCGGGGTCGACACTGGCGTACTTCTTTATCGGCTATTCGGTAGCCTATGGCGTGGATTTCCTGAGCGGCGCACCCATCATTAGTGGGGATACGGGAGGGGAATACGCTCCACAGGGCTATGACCTGGTTAAGTTCTTTTTTCTGCTAACTTTCGCGGCCGCAATCCCGGCGATTATTTCGGGTGGAATTGCTGAACGCGCCCGCTTTTACCCTCAGCTTTTCGCGACTATCATTTTGGTAGCCGTTGTCTACCCGTTTTTCGAAGGCCTGGTGTGGAACGGAAATTTTGGCTTCCAAGATTTCATGGAGGCTAATTTTGGTGCGCCGTTTAATGATTTTGCTGGATCAATTGTCGTTCATGCGATGGGCGGATGGATTGCCTTAGCCGCAGTGATCATGCTGGGAGCGCGCAGCGGACGGTACAGGAAGGATGGCAGCCTCCAGGCTATGCCGCCATCATCCATACCCTGGCTAGCCCTCGGGGCGTGGATCCTATCAGTCGGTTGGTTCGGTTTTAACGTGATGAGCGCGCAAGGTGTTGAAGGCGTGACTGGTTTGGTCGCGGTGAACTCATTGATGGCGATGGTCGGCGGCATCCTTTCTGCATTGGTCGTCAGTAAGAATGACCCTGGATTTGTTCACAATGGCGCGTTGGCTGGCCTCGTTGCGGTCTGTGCCGGTTCTAACGTTATGCATCCCATCGGCGCGGCTATCACTGGCGTGCTTGCTGGCGCCATATTCGTTTGGGGTTTTAATCAATGTCAAAACAAGTGGAAAATTGATGACGTTCTTGGCGTGTGGCCCCTTCATGGGATGTGCGGACTACTCGGCGGTATCCTGTGCGGTGTCTTCGGCCTTGAAGCCCTGGGAGGTATGGGAGGCGTCACGTTCCTGTCGCAACTGGTTGGATCGCTAGCAGGGGTCGTCGTCGCTTTAGTCGGTGGGTTTACAGTATACGGATTGCTCAAGGCTACGATTGGCATTCGGCTAACTGAGGAGGAAGAGTTCAATGGGGCAGACCTATCAATCCATCAGATCAGCGCTAACCCTGAGGACGGTGTTCAGATTCGGTAGGTGCTAAACATAATTTGCGCGCTTCGTTAAGAGTGGCTAAGCGTCCTTTTTCTTGTCTACTGCTGGCCTGATTTATCGATGCTCTCAACGTCGCGATAGCGATATTGAAGCGCGATCATAAGCGCCTTCACTGGCCGAAGCGTAACGGCTACAGCTCCGACGATGACCAATGGCCACATCACCATGTGCACCCACATCGGGGGGTGAAACCTCACGTCTGTGAGTAGTGCTAACACGGCGATGATAATGCACAAGGGCAGCATGATAAAAAATGCGGGGCCATCGCCCGTATCATGACCAGCTAACTTCAAGTCACACGCGCCACATGACTTTGCCACTGTTATAAAGCCATCGAACAGGCGTCCTTCGCCGCAGCGCGGGCAGCATCCACCCAAGGAGGCTTTAGCTAGCGATACACAATGGGTCGAAGGTGATCCCGTGGTCACGACAGAGCGCTAACTGCTACGTATCTGCTAGAATGTGCGGACTGGTGTTCCGAGGAGCCAGTAAACCCAGATGAAAAGGAATAACCACACCACGTCAACGAAGTGCCAGTACCAAGCGGCGGACTGGAACCCGATGTGTTTTTCAGGACTAAATTCCCCCTTTTGTGCTCGAACTGCGCACACGACAAGGAAGGTCGTTCCGACAAAGACGTGGAAGCCATGGAACCCGGTCGCGAGATAGAATGTTGATGGGTAGATGCCTTCGGTGATAGAGAACGCTGCATGGCCATACTCGTAGACCTGAAGGCCTAAGAACATCGTGCCAAGCGCCGCAGTAATCCAAATCCACTTCGCTGCTTTTTTGTTATTTCCAGCTTCGACGTAGAGATGTGCGCGCGTCACTGTGATACCTGATGTGAGCAGGATGACGGTGTTGTAGAACGGAAGATGCCATGCATCGAGCGTTTCAATACCTTCTGGTGGCCATTGCACCGTTGCAGTTGAGAAACCAAGAGAATGATGGAAAAAGGCCCAGAAGAAGGCAGCGAAGAACATCACTTCTGAGGCGATGAACAAAACCATACCCATGCGCAGGCCATGGCTTACTTCATTAGTGTGGCTCTGTTCTTTTACAGACTCATTAATAACGTCGCGCCACCAAAGGACCATCGTCAGGATGAGCAGGAAGAAACCTGGAAATAGTTTAACTGGCCCGCTTATGCCAAACAGTGGCTCGTCGTGCATGTAGAACACGGCGCCAACAGCGAGAATAAGGGCGGATAGAGCCCCCAATGCCGGCCATGGGCTCGGATTAACCATGTGGTAGGGGTGTTTGGCCTGTGCGCTCATCTGTCGCGTCCTCGTAGGTTGCGCCGGTTAATCAGGAACCGCTCAATTGAGCAGTATGAATAACTGGATCGGCTTTAGAAATGATTTCAGGGTCTTCATCGGGAATGTCATCCAATGTCCTATAAAATGTATAGGACAAGGTGATTGTCTTAACGTCATTCGCGAGTTTGTCTTCTAAGATTGCTGGATCAACGTAAAACGTTACCGGCATATCAACTGTTTGCCCGGCCTCTAGCGTTTGTTCAACAAAGCAAAAGCACTCGGTCTTGGTAAAGTACTGCGCCGCCTTGATGGGCGTTACGTTGAATGTGGATATGCCCGTGACAGGCTCATTTAAAAGGTTCGTAGACTGATACGATGTCATGTATTCGGCACCTAGGTTTATGGTGACCGATTTTTCATTTGCTGCAAAACTCCAAGGTAAACTCCGGTCAACATTTGCATCAAATCGTATCGTAATCTCTTGTTGAGATACTTCTGTATTATTTTGTTCGGCGACCTGGGGCACACCAGCAAGGCCAGTCACTTGGCAAATAAACGCGTAGAGCGGCACGAACGCAAAAGACAGGCCGACCATTCCCGCGACCACAGCGAATGCTGTGATTGCCGTGCGTTTGTTACGCTGAGAAAAATCGACGTCTTTTGGCACCTTTATTTTACTCAGCTGGGTGCGGGGCAGCTTGAGACCCTGTTAAATCCGGTGTTTCTTCAAATGTGTGGAACGGAGCCGGCGAGGGCACAGTCCATTCGAGTGTCGTAGCACCTTCACCCCATGGGTTAGCCACTGATTTTCGACCACCAATCATGACGAATAACGTCATGATCAAGAAAAACACTGTGCTAGCCATAGAAATGTAGGCCCCGATGGTCGACACGTAGTTCCACTCAGCAAAGATGTCTGGGTAGTCGATGTAACGACGTGGCATGCCTGCAAGACCAAGGAAGTGCTGCGGGAAGAAGAGAACATTCACGCCGATAAAAGTCGTCCAGAAATGAAATTGGCCCGCCCATTCTGGGTAGACCTTTCCGGTCATTTTATCAAACCAGTAATAGAACCCTGCGAAGATGGAGAAGATAGCGCCCAATGACAGAACGTAATGGAAGTGGGCAACTACGTAGTAGGTGTCGTGCATGGCTATATCCATTCCGGCATTTGCCAAGACCACGCCGGTTACCCCGCCAACTGTAAACAAGAAGATGAAACCAATAGCCCACATCATTGGTGTCTTAAATTGAATGGAACCACCCCACATGGTGGCAATCCAACTGAAGATTTTAATGCCTGTTGGTACAGCAATAGCCATTGTTACGGCGACGAAATAAGCGCGGTAATTCACACCCATACCTACCGTGTACATGTGGTGGGCCCACACGACGAAACCAACAACGCCGATGGATGCCATCGCGTAAGCCATACCGAGATATCCGAACACGGGCTTTTTAGAGAAGGTTGATACGATGTGACTGACAATCCCGAACCCTGGCAGAATCATGATGTACACTTCGGGGTGTCCAAAGAACCAGAATAAGTGCTGCCACAAGAGAGGGTCACCACCACCGCGTGGATCGAAGAAAGCGGTACCAAAATTGCGATCACACAGCAGCATGGTTAGGGCGCCAGCCAACACCGGCATGGCGAGCAACAACAGAATCGCGGTGATCAGAATAGCCCAAACAAATAGGGGCGCCTTGTGCATTGTCATGCCAGGTGCGCGCATATTGAGTATCGTTGTGATGAAGTTGGTCGCCCCTAGAATGGAAGAGGCGCCGGCAAGGTGGAGCGATAGGATTGCAAAATCGACAGACATGTCTGGCTGCCCAGCGAGCCCGGATAACGGCGGATAGAGCGTCCAGCCTGTGCCAGCGCCTTGCCCCATGAAAGCAGAAAGCATGAGCAGAACCAGAGCAGGAGGCATCAGCCAGAATGAGATGTTATTCATTCGTGGGAACGCCATGTCTGGCGCACCAATCATCATCGGAATAATCCAGTTGCCAAAGCCACCTATGAGCGCCGGCATCACAACAAAGAAAACCATCAGCAGCGCGTGCGCCGTAACGGTTACGTTGTAGAACTGCTTCGGGTCAGCGCTGAGTTCATCGAAGATCTGAATCCCAGGTTCACCAAGCTCGAGACGAATAAGGAATGAAAGCCCGCCACCGACTAGAGCGGCGACGACAGAAAACACCATGTACATGGTGCCAATATCTTTGTGGTTTGTCGAATTTAACCAACGCGAGATCCCTGTGGGGGCGTGGTTATGATGATGGTCGTGGATCGCCGTTGTGGACATGCTGGTCACTCCTGAATGAGGGCGGCGAAGCGGTTCGCGTCGTCTGGTGTGTTGGTGTTGGCGGCAAGCTGATCAGTGCGCCAGGCTTCGAACTCTTGGGGTGACACGGCGTGCACTACTATCGGCATATTTGAATGGTTGATGCCGCAGAGTTCTGAGCATTGTCCATAGTATTTGCCCGGAACAGTGATGTGGGTCCAGCTCTCGTTGATGCGGCCAGGAACGTTGTCAAGCTTCACGCCAAACGCTGGGATGGTCCAGGCATGAATTACATCAGTCGCTGTGAAAAGAATGCGAATATCTGTGTCTGTCGGCAGTATGAGAGGTGTGTCCACTTCTAATAGCCTGTGCTGACCTGCTGCGACGTCAATTTCATCTTCACTCAGCGCTAGAGAATCAAAAGAGATATCGTAATCAGGGAATTCGTATGTCCAATACCACTGGTTGCCGATGACCTTAATTGTTAGCCCTGGGTCTTCAACGCGATCCATGTAGTACATCAAGCGATAAGAGGGAACGGCGATAATCACTAGAACGATGACTGGGATCGCGGTCCATACGATTTCTAATAACGTGTTGTGGGTATTTTTGGACGGGATTGGGTTTGCTTTCGCGTTGTAGCGAATGGCACACCAAATCAAGAGCCCTAGGACAAACACTGAAATGATGGTGATGATGATCAAGAGGAAGTTGTGGAAGTCCACCAGTCGTTCAGCAACGGGTGACGCCGGTGTCTGCAGGTTTAACTGCCAAGGTACGGGAAATGAGGGGGTGGGCATTGCTTCTTGAGCCCAGGCAGATGAGGCGCTGACCACTGTCAAAACCAAACCTGTAAAAAACGCCGAAATTCGGGTCACACTTTCTCTCCCATACGCTAACGATCGGAACATCGTTTAAGGGGACAGGGCGTTGGTTTCAACCGATTTTTCGGTCTTCATACTGCAATGCAGCATCGCGCATCTTAGAAATTGCACTGGGCGGATCGTTGCCTACTCTCTTAGTTGGGTGAAACAGTGCCTAAAGCGCTTGATAAGGTAAAGAAAACCGCCAGAAAACAAAGGCTTGTGAATGCGGCGCGGTTGGCGAGTTCTCCCCTAGGGTGGTGGGGTGATAATCAACAAGGCAATGACACTTTGGCGAGCCTGTGGTACTCAGCAGCCCCTTAAAAGAACGGAAAGCCTCGCGAGTCGAGTTGACGAAGAGCGGCTAAATAACCTGAGCAAGGAGTTTTAGGATGACGCAATCACCACCGGATAGGAAAAAACTAGTCGTCTTTGGATTATGCCTCGCAGGGCTATCACTTTTTATGTACGTCAGTTTTGTTTTGAAAGTTGCCTTTGACGGCCCTTAGTCTTATATCCCCCGCCGTATTAAACGATATATAAGGGTTCTTAAATGATTACGGCTGCGCTTTTACCACACGTCAATGCTGTTCTAAACAGCATGTCAGTTGTGCTCCTTCTCATCGGGTTTATTCTTATCAAATTGGGGCGGAAAGAGGCTCATCGTAAGTTTATGGTGGCCGCGATCGTAGTGTCCGGGGTCTTTTTGGTATCCTATCTTACCTACCACTTTACGGCACCAGTCTTCGTCTTTCCGGGAACGGGATGGGCGGTACCAGCCTATTACACCCTACTTGTTTCTCATGTCGTTATGGCGATGGTCGTGGTTCCTATGGTCACGGTGACTGCATGGCGCGCGTACCACGGTCGGTTCGACCGGCATAAGGCTATTGCTAGGTGGACCTGGCCGATTTGGATGTTTGTGACGACGTCAGGTGTCGCGGTTTATGCTATCTTGTATCATGTTTACCCTGCTCCGATGTAACTGGGATTGAATACCTACCAATGAATTTCCACTTGCCGCCTCCAAAAGAACATGGATTGGAGACGCCAGAAGCTCCTGTAGACGGGCACTTTGCAGGAAAGTTGACTGAAGACTTGCTCTGGGAACTAAAGGGCTGGATCGTTTTGCCAGTTGCGGCACTGGCGATCGCAGGCCTAATGGCCGTTCTCATTGCACTTTTGCGGGTTCCAGGAGCCGAGGCAGTCTTGCCTTGGACAACGCAAACCTTCTTCGAGAAGGGGCTTATTGCCCATGTGACCTTCGCCTTCGTTGTTTGGTACCTTGGTGTGCAAGGAGCGTTAACCGTAATGGCTAGCGCCGCCGCTGGCCCCATGTCGAAGGGTGCGGTATTCACTGGGCGTCTTGGTTTGAGTGCGGCTGGTATGAGTTTCTTGCTAATTTTGGCCCCGGTACTTCTCAATTTGGGTGACGCCTCACCTAACAACTACATCCCGGTACTCATACACCCTGTGTTTTTTGCGGGCCTTACGTTGCTCGCCGTCGGCCTTGCCCTGCCAGTTTTAAGACTGGTAATTCAGGTTTCTGCTCGGCGTTCATGCGAGCCCGTGGTGTTTGCTGTGGCCGCTTCGGGGATCATATTTCTTATCGCTTTGATTTGCCTAGCTGCCGCTTGGCTGACCATGCCGGCCGAAATACCGCCGAATGATGCAGCTGAACGTGTGTTCTGGGGTATGGGCCACGTAATGCAGTTTGCGAATACGTTGCTTCTCATGGTTGGCATCTATTTGCTGTCCAGAATGACCCTCGGTGAAACGCCCGTTTCTAGCCGGCTCTTTAAACTTGTAGCTGGTGCCATGGTTGCTGGTGCGGCGATCGGGCCCATGCTTTACGTTAGTTTTCCGGCGGATGATCCGGCGCAAGTCACGGCGTTTACGGATTTATATTGGTATGTCTTACCAATACCGACCGGGGTTTTCTTACTAGGAACCATCGGACTGTTCAGTCGCCGGGCTCTAGCGATTAGAAGTCAAACACCAGAGACCATTGGCCTTTGGGTGGCGCTGGTTTTATTTGGATTTGGTGGTCTAATTGGTTTCTTTGAGAGCTCGGTCGATACTCGTACCCCTGCGCATTACCACGCTGAACTGATTGGGGTGACCTTGGTCTTTATGTGTTTGTATTTCGCAATTTTCTTACCACTGCTTGATAAGCCAGTACCTGCGAAAAAATGGCGGATTGCTTCTTACGTGCTGCTTGGAACGGGGCAGTTTTTCCATTCTGCTGGCTTGTTCTCTGCCGGGCTGGACGGTGTTGCCCGAAAAGTCGCGGGCGTTGAGCAGGGCTTGGATAGCGCGACAAAGCTCTTATCTATGACACTCATGGGTCTTGGCGGACTCATTGCCGTGATTGGTGGCGTGATATTTGTCGTTTTGGCAATACGTTGCCTTTTATTACAATCTTATAAAGAAGGGCCGGGTTAGCTTGGGCAAGCCGTCGGTCCTGAGTAATCATTTGGTCTAAGGTTTATTATGACTCTACGTCGCTACATTGAACTCTTAAAACTCCGTATTGGCGTCCTGCTGGCGATAACTGCCATGGCAGGATACTTCGCTGTTGCCGAAACCGTGCAATGGGGGCCACTGCTGGCTGTTGTCGTCGCGATGCTGCTCTGTTCCTCCGGTTCGTCTGTATTCAATCATTTTTACGACCGTGACATCGATCGGAAAATGGAGAGGACACGCAATCGCCCTTTGGCTTCAGGTGCGATGGCGGATCCAAACGTTGCTCTCTGGCTTGCCGGCGGCCTGTTGGTCGCGGGCTGCGCCTTGGCCTTGTATGCGTTGAATTGGATTGTTGCTCTTCACCTTGCTCTTGGTGCTTTCACCTACATGGTTATCTATACGGTGTGGCTTAAGCGACGCCATTGGATGAATATTGTTATCGGCGGCGCTGCAGGGAGTTTTCCCGTTCTTGCGGGTGCAGCGGCGGCTGATCCAAGTGCATTTGCACTTCCTATGTTGATGGCCATTACGCTGTTCCTTTGGACGCCGTCCCACTTCTGGGCACTCGCGATGATGATCAAGGACGATTACGAGAAAGCCGGCGTGCCGATGCTTCCTGTTCTTGTCGGTGATGCAAAGTGTGCGAAGTACATGATGGTCAATACGGTTCTGCTCGTCATATCTGCGGGCTTGCCGGTGGCTTTTGGTGAGCTTGGACCGGTTTACCTTGTGATTAGTAGCCTGCTTGGTGTCCGGTTTCTTTGGCTCAATTGGCGGCTTGTTCTGGATCCTTCAAAGGTGTTGGCCCGTAAGACCTTTTTCTTCTCAATGAGCTACCTGGCCTTTGTGTTTGTCGCGATTGTGCTCGACCGGAACCTACCTATCCAATTTTAACTTTGTTCAGTCGTTGAGTGAGTGTTTGAGAAAATGTCACGCGGCCCCTATGTGAGGTAATGTGTAGGCATAGTTTTTCTGGAGGGTTTCAAATGCGTCTTTTTCAAGCATCTATTCTAGTGGCAACTTTATTTAGTGTGACGCCGTTAGTAGCGACTGAGATTGTTTGTGATGGCAATGAAGATAACCTCAGCACCTATCTTGAGATGACGCGTATTTTGTTTAATGAGCGGCAGAGCGAACGTGCTGCAGAATATTATGCAGACGAGTTTATAAGCCATAACGTTGATGGTGGTGGTCTTGGAACAGTCGTCCGTGATCCATCTCATATGAGTCGAATTTGGGAGCATTCGAAAGTCGCGTCACCTGATCGTCAGTTGATCAATGATTTGGTTATTTGCAGCGGCGACTTAGTAGTCGCTCGGGTTACCATGAAGGGAACGCGCGTGACCGGTGAAATGGAAGGGAACCCCCCCAACGGTCGCCGCTATGAAACATCAGCGACAGATACCTATAGGTTTAAGTTTGGCAAGGTCATCGAACGTTGGGGAAACAACGATAGTATCGCAATGATTCGTCAGCTTGGTTTGAAGGTAGACCTCTCTATGACCCCACTTGCAACGGAATAATAGAACCATTTCAATCACTAATCTTTTGTCCAAGATATGAACCAAGTTTTTAAGGTGGCGCCGTTCTTATTTGCGCTGCTTATCTGCTCCCTTACACCAGCCTCCGCGCAGGACCAGACGTTGCGGATGCCCGTCATCTCACACCCCCCATCATTGGGTAACCCATTCATGGCGAACGGTTTACCTAGTGCATTGATGTGGTTCGCCTTATTCGACCCCTTGGTGCGCACGAACGAGCGCGGTGAACTTGAGCCAGCCCTAGCAGTGTCATGGGAGGCGATTAGTTCGACGCGGTGGCGGTTCAAGTTGCGTGATGGTGTTGCATTTTCTAATGGAGAAATTTTTGATGCAAATGCAGCTGTAGCAGTGCTGAGATGGCTTGGTAGCGAAGACGGTAAAAGCCAGTTGGTCGCTTCCGAGGTTCAAGGAATTTCTTCCGTTGAGGTGGTCGATCGCCTGACATTAGATATTATAACGCGTGTTCCAGATGCCATTTTGCCCAAGCGCTTAACGGCGGTGTTGATGGTCGCGCCCGACGCCTGGTCTGTTCTTGGTAAAGATGCGTTTGCACTCACGCCGTCGGGTACCGGCCCGTTTTATTTGACCGATTGGAACAAAGGCGGAGCTGCAGAAGTTGTTGCCTTCGCGCAATCTTGGCGCGCGCCAAAGATCGATCGGATTCTGTTCTATCAAATTCCAGAAGAGACAGCGTTGATACAAGCGCTGCAGTCGCAGCAAGTTGACCTGACCACGACGCTATCCCCAGACGCGGCGAGTGATTTAGAGACAATGGGATTTGAGACGCTGGTGACACCGACGGCGCAAGTTTTGGCGTTTGCGTTCAATATTTCTGCAACAAAGATTGAGGCACTCCGTGATGTAAGGGTAAGAACTGCTCTTAACCTAGCTGTGAACCGGGTCGCTATATCGAACATAGCCCTTCGTGGGACCCAACAACCGGCGGGCCAACCTGGCACGCCTTTGACGTTTGGCTATGACCCGGGCTTGGATGCTTTTTCTCATGATGTCGCCCGGGCAAAGAAGCTTCTTGAAGAGGCTGGTTATCCAGATGGCTTTAAAATCACCGCTGAAGCGGTTGTCGCAGGAAACGCCGACGCGAGCCTGGTCTATCAACTCGTTCAACAAGGCTTGCGCGATATCGGCGTGGAGATGGAACTCCGCAGCGTCGTGTTTTCTGACTGGATACGGAAATACACCACCGGCACTTTTGAGTCAGACCTATTCAGTCTCGCCTGGAACAGCGAGCCTTATTACGATGTGGTAAGGCCGATGGAATATTATTCCTGTGCCAAGCCCGTGCCTTTTTTCTGCCATGAGCCCTTAATGCCATTGTTAGATCAAACAGGAATTGTATTCGATGAAGAAGAACGTCGTGGTCGGTTGCAGGCTTTGTCTCGCGCATACAGGGAGCAAGTACCGGCCATCTTCATATTAGAGGTTAGCGAAATTGCAGTAATTGCCGATTATGTTCGGAACTATCGTGTTAGGACGCGTGTTCCGGTATATGAAGAACTTGAATTAGAGCGATAGGGAAGCGGATCACAGATTCGTTAGAAGGGCGTCCCACTGGGTTTCTTGAAAGGTAAAGGAACTACAGTAGTAAAACGATCATTGAGGGTATCTGTCCGACCATGCTGATGACTGAGAAGAAACTACCGACCCGAGCCTGGCTAACCCTAGCGTGGATCACGCTAGTCTCAGGGCTTGTTTGGCTCTCCAGTGTACCTGAAGCGCTATCGCAAACACCGCCAGATTCCATTGGGCCGAAGCGTGAAAGCATTGGTTTGGTGGAAGTTCCTGTCTTTAAACCTCAACAGCGTTCACGCGCAGATCCGTTGGCGCTCTATCCGGATGGTTTGCGTTTCGATGTGTATCGCAAAGGGGCGCGTGTTGGACGCCATACTGTTGAATTCAAGAAAGACGGCGATAGTTTGAAAGTTAAAAGTCATTTAAAGCTCAAGGTTAAAGTGCTGTTTGTGACAGTATACAAGTACGAGTTTCATTCTGTGGGTGTATGGCAAGACGGAGAATTTCAGTCGGTTAAAGCGAAAATCAATGACAATGGAAAAGAACAAACTGTAGACGGGTCTGTCGACGCTTCAGGGCGATTCTTTTCAAAGGGTTACAAGGGTGAGTTTGTTTCTGAATCATGGGTGTATCCGACGAACCATTGGAACGTAGGCGCTGTGGACTCCGATGTTGTACTCGACACCTTAAATGGAAAGTTGAGCAAAGTGAAAATTCTGCAGCAGGGTATTGAGTCCATCGAGACACGCAAAAATGGTGTCATCGAGGCCGAGCGGTTTGAGTATACAGGCGAACTCAAAAACGTTCTGGTTTGGTATGATCGTGATGGCCGATGGGTCGGTATGAAATTCACAACTAATAAAGGCGAAACCCTTACCTACGTTTGCCGAGAGTGCGGGTTATCCGACGCTCAGGGTCAAATCTTGGATGCGGTATAATGGCAGGTGTCCTTTGGATCACTGGTGCTGGCAAGGGGATCGGCAAGGCTGTCGCACTTGAGTACGCGACACACGGATGGACGGTTGCTGTCAGTGCAAGGACGGCTTCTGATCTTGATGCCGTGGCCTCTCAAGCAAGTGCTGCTGGATTAGAGGGGAAAGTTATTTCGTACCCTCTTGATGTTACTAGCCATGATTCTGTTAAAGCCACGTTCAAGACGATTGAGGCCGAACAGGGTTCGGTAGACCAAATTATATTTAATGCGGGTACGCATTCCCCAACCCCGCTGGGCGAGTTCTCGGTTGCGCCGTTTCGAACCCTGATGGAAGTGAACTACATGGGGTCTGTGAATGGTTTAGATGCGGTGCTCCCCACGTTTATTGACAGAAGAACAGGGCACGTTGCAATCGTGGCATCCGTAGCTGGATATAGTGGTTTGCCGGACGCCGCAGGGTATGGCGCGACTAAAGCTGCCCTTATTAATATGTGTGAATCTCTCAAGACGCAGCTTGATGGATTGGGTGTCACCATATCTGTGATCAATCCAGGTTTTGTTCGGACACCTCTTACGGATCAGAATAATTTCCCCATGCCATTCCTGATGGAACCTGAGGATGCTGCGAAAGCGGTGTTTGTGGGTATGGCACGAAAGAAATTCGAAATAGCTTTTCCAACCCCGTTCGTGCTGATCTTGAAGTTCCTAAGGATATTGCCCTACTGGCTTTATTTCCCTCTCGTTAAGAAAATGACGAAGGTATAGACGGCCATGGACTCACCCGTAGTTTTTAGACCAGAGCACCCTGCGGCGGCATACGTTCGTTTTTATGAGGCGTTGTCACCAAGCACGATTGCCGATTTAAAGTTGGTAGCGCATAACGATATCAGGTTCAAAGATCCATTCAATGATGTGACTGGTATAGACGCTTACACGTCTTTGCTTGGGCACATGTTCTATGCTGCCCCAGACATAAAGTTTAATGTTTTAAACTGCGCTTATGACGGTGAGGTTTGTTTCTTGCAGTGGATTAGCACGGGAACGGTTAAGGCGCTTGGAAAGGCCCCCTGGAACGTAAGTGGTGTGACTGAGATACGCTTTGCTGAGGACGGAAAAGTAATCTCTCACATCGATTATTGGGATGCTGCAGCTCAGTTTTATGAGCGCATTCCGGTGGTTGGTTGGATATTGAGATTTATTCGCCGCC
>Ga0302118_10000447_pt1 | contig 19391 bp, 18 predicted proteins | sample AG5_331_MG_FD_203126 | JGI IMG/M metagenome (GOLD analysis project Ga0302118, IMG submission 203126) | Marine microbial communities from Western Arctic Ocean, Canada - AG5_33.1 | ecosystem: Environmental > Aquatic > Marine > Oceanic | place: Canada: Western Arctic Ocean | collected 2017-10-01 | reverse complement strand
TCCCGTCAAGGCGTCTCTCTCTCTCTCTCTCTCTCTCTCTCTCAGGCGATAGGCATTAGAAGGAGGCTTTCTTGGCAGAAACCAATAGCAAGAAAGTTCGCGCTATCCGCTAGTATCGGTTTGTATGAAATAGTGGTGGACTTAAATTCCTGACATCTTTAGTCGATTAGCGGCAGCGCTTATTGAAAGCTCGACCATGACCGAGATTACAAAGACAAACCTTCAGTGGCTTATAGCCGAGCGCCCGGTTGGTCGCGCCTCTAAGGAAAGTGACTTAAACTGAATGGGGCGCCGATTCGGCCTTATCAAAGCAGAAATAAAGGCAAGCAACTGGTTCGTATTAGCTCTGACCCATTCTGATTTCTATCCCAGACTTCTAAAAAGCGTGGCAGCAATAATAAGTCAGGTGGTAGTGGTCTATCTATTTATTCCGCAATCAATAAGTTTCTCATTGCGCGCCCACTCTGTTTAAGCATTTTAGAATATAACTCTACCCAGCGGCGCCCCATGCCGCGATGACAATCGTTAGCATGCCAAGAACGAGATTAGTGGCCACGATCTTGCGGACCTTCTGAAGGATTTTTCCTGCTTTGCCGAAGTCGCTGGCGTCCGCGGCATATTTGAAGGCGCGAAAGGGCCCATGATTGAGGTAGAAAAACAGCCCGGTCATGATCAGAGCCAGCGTGAACATGGTATCGACATGGGCACCCGCTTCACCAAAGCCTGACAGCACAAAGAACATCATGTAGATGCCCGTCGCCCAGAGCACGACGACGGTCCCGAGGACCCAGCGCAAAAACAACTGCAGAGTGCGCCGCCATAAGGGCAGGGCCTCTTCGGGAGGAACGCCGGCCATGGAAGGCCGCAGGGCCACGTAAGCGAAGAACATACCACCCACCCAGACAACGGATGAAAGGGTATGCAGAGCGTTGGATAGGTTCCAGAGCATGAGCGGGGGCGTCCTTTTATATGTGTTGCTAGCGGTAAGTGGTTATTAGGCCCGCTGTTTTAGAATACGGCAAGAGGGCGCGACTAGTAATGACTTTAGTTCTAATTTTAAAATTTACTCAATAAAAACAAATTGTTATAGATTTATTATAATATTATTGATTAACTATTAAACCGCTCTAAACCTAACCCATCCAAATCGATTTCCGGGGTTCGCCCCGACATCAGGTCAGCTAAAGCTTGTGCTGAGCCACACGCCATTGTCCAGCCAAGTGTTCCATGGCCAGTGTTTAGGAATAGGTTAGCATAGGGCGTTCCGCCAATAATTGGCACTGAATCGGGTGTTGCCGGGCGTAAGCCACACCATGGCTCGATTTGGTTGTAGTCAGCCGCATCCGGAAATAGGGATTGTGTGGCCTGAATGATCGGTGCGAGGCGCTTTGGATTTAGTGAGCGGTCCCAGCCCGCTAATTCCGCCGTTCCGGCGGCTCTCAGGCTATTGCCAATGCGCGTGATGACGACAAACTTTCCTTCGTCTGTAATGCTCCTACTGGGTGCCGCTGAACCAGAATGAATAGCTGCCGTCATGGAGTAGCCCTTGGCGGGGTATATAGGGACGTCTAGGCCCAGTGGTTTTAGCAATCTGGGGGTGTTGCTTGCTAGGCAGACCACATAAGCATCGGCTTTGATAGTACCCTGGTCTGTTGCAATCCCAGTGATTTCGCCATTTCTAGTGATGAGAGCTTTTACGGTAGTACCGAACTGGAAGGTGACGCGGCTCTTTTTAGAAATTTTCTGCAAGGCGAGGGTGAAGCTATGGGCGTCGCCGGTTTCGTCGTCTGGGCTCAGTACGCCGCCAAACAGCGGTTCTTGAGACCTGGTAAGGGCTGGTTCCTCGGCGAATAGGCCATCGCGGTCCAAAATGGTCTGTGGCAAGCCAAAATCGGCCAGCTTAGCCGCCATATCCTTGCCTTTGAGTGCGGCGGCCTGGTCTCTGTAGATGTAGAGAATACCACCACTGGTCTGGTTGTATTGGAGCGCGTGGCGTTGACGTAAACTTTGCAGCACAGCGCGACTGTATTTTGCCACTCGCAAGGCTTTCTCGAAGTTTTGGGTCTCGCGTTCCGATGTGCAGTTGGCTAGAAAGCGCAAACCCCAGCGCCAGAGCGCTGGGTCTAACCGAAAGGGTTTTATGAGTAGGGGGGCATCAGTCTGAAACATCCACTTGAAAGCCTGAAACGGCATATGCGGTGCAGCCCATGGCGTAGTGTGTGCCGCGGAAATCTGACCGCCATTGGCGAAACTGGTCTCTTCGGCGGCGCCTGTTTGGCGTTCGACAACTACGACGTTATGGCCAGCCGCATCTAAGGCCTGAGCTGTGGTAACCCCAATTACGCCAGCGCCAAGAACGACGATCCTCATGAGAGATCTCCGACCATGGCGTTGGCTATCTTGAGGTTTGAGCGCATTATCATCCTAGCGCTATATAAACGATCCCTCCTTTAGGTACCATGGTCTGTGGGGCACAGCTGATAAAGCAATACCATGTACATAGTGCGCTATTTTTATGAGATACGGATTAGAAATCCGAGGGGTTAGTGGTCTAGCCAGGGCCAAATGTATAGTAACGGTGCTGTTGCCGCAGAGGAGATCCAATCATTACTAAAAAAAACCTCAGTAATTATACTTTTGCCACCCTGTTGGGTGTTGCCTATTTACTGCCGTACGATTAAACGAATGCTTCGTTGCGGCCGTTTCGGTCGGTATGCGGGTGTGGCGGAATTGGTAGACGCGCCAGGTTTAGGTCCTGGTGACTGCAAAGTCGTGGGGGTTCAAGTCCCTTCACCCGCACCATCCGGCCGTTGAGGCGAAGAATTAGATAGCAACGCGCGGCTCTAAGTTGCGCATAATTTATGACGGATAAGTCAAATAATCAGTGATGCCGATTGGCGTTCACCTAAGGGTAAAATGATGCAGATTACTGAAAAAAGTTCTGAAGGCCTCAAACGCGAACTCAGCGTAATCGTTGGTGCGCAGGAAATTGAAGGCAAGATCACGGACCGCCTAACCGAAGTTGGTAAACAGGTTCGTCTGCCTGGTTTTAGGCCTGGTAAGGTTCCGATGAATCTTCTGCGTAAGCGCTTTGGAGAGTCTGTTCGTGGTGAAGTCCTTGAAGCGACAGTTCAAGAGTCCACCCAAAAGGCGATTGAAGAAAAAGAGTTGAAGCCTGCGGTTCAGCCCAAGGTTGACCTGGTCACCTTCGAAGAGGGCGCTGACCTAGAATTTTCAATTGAAGTTGAACTTTTACCTGAGATAGTCATGGGAGACCTCTCGTCCTTCAAGATCGAGAAATTGGTTGCCGAAGCGGGTGATGCTCAAATCGACGAGAGCGTGAGCAAGATGGCTGAGAGTAACAAGAAATCTACGCCGCTGACGGATAAGCGTGCTGCTCAGCTTTCCGACGTGGTTGTTATCGATTTCGAAGGTAGCGTTGATGGCGAAAAATTTGAAGGCGGTACTGCTGAGGATTTCAAGTTAGAGCTTGGTACAGGTCAGTTCATTCCTGGGTTCGAGGATCAGGTAGTCGGCATGGAAATCGACGGTGAAAAAGACGTCGAAGTGTCATTCCCGGATGATTATCACAGTAGTGACCTTGCCGGTAAAGCGGCTGTATTTAAGGTAAAGTTAAAAATTATAGAAGTCCTAGAAACCCCTGAAATTAATGAAGAATTTGCTAAAGTTTTGGGATTTGATGACACCAATTCTTTGCGTAAATCGGTCAAGGGGCAGATTGAGCAAGACTATGTCTATCTCTCACGTATGAAGGTTAAACGAGAGTTGTTGGATCACCTGTCCGAGGCGCATTCGTTCGAAGTTCCATCGTCGATGCTTGATGCTGAGTTCGAGACGATTTGGAAGCAGGTTGAGCAGGCTAAAGAAACCGATCGATTGGATCCGGATGACCAAGGTAAAAGCGACGATCAACTGCGTACCGACTATCGTGCAATCGCTGAGCGCCGTGTGCGCTTAGGGCTTCTGCTGTCAGACGTTGGCACCAAGAATAATCTGACGGTTGCGCCGGAAGAGCTGTCCCAGGCGATCGGTCGTGAAGCATCCCGCTACCCAGGTCAGGAACAGGCTGTGGTCAGCTATTATCAGAACAACCCGCAGGCTATTGAGCAGGTTCGTGCGCCGCTCTTCGAAGACAAGGTTATTGACTTCCTCCTTGAGCTTTCCCAAGTGATAGAGAAGACGGTAACCCCTGAGGAACTCATTGAAGAAACTGGCGCAACGGAGACGGACGGACCTGCACCAACGGCCAATTAATACCTAATAGTAGCGCAGCGTTCCCACTAACCCTGAGAGAGCACATGCAAGATCGCGATCCGATAGAAGTTTTCAATAACACCCTGGTTCCTATGGTAGTAGAGCAGACCAACAGGGGTGAGCGTTCCTACGATATTTACTCTAGGCTGCTCAAGGAACGGATCATCTTTTTGACTGGGCAGGTCAATGACACAGTATCATCATTGATTTGCGCCCAATTATTGTTTCTCGAGTCAGAGAACCCCACGAAGGACATCTCATTTTACATCAATTCTCCTGGTGGCGTCGTGACGTCTGGTCTCGCGATCTATGACACGATGAAGTACATCCGGCCCTCAGTTTCTACGGTTTGCACGGGACAGGCTGCTTCGATGGGATCTTTGCTTCTAGCCGGGGGTGCGGCCGAAAAACGTTATGCGCTGCCAAACGCCCGGATTATGATCCACCAGCCCTCTGGCGGTTTCCAGGGCCAGGCCTCAGATATTGAAATTCAAGCCCGTGAGATTTTGGCGCTCCGTGCTCGCCTGAACCAAATCTATGTTGATCATACCGGAAAGACGCTTAAGGCGATCGAAAAGGCGATGGACCGCGATAATTACATGACCTCGAACGAGGCCAAGACATTTGGGCTGATCGATACTGTTGTCACCGAACGCCCGAAGCCCGACGATGAATTCGAGGACGATAAGGGCGATAAGTAGAGTTAAATTTTGTTTCTTTGCCGTATATGGCGGCGATACTGGGGTTAGATGTTACCTGTAATCGTGGGGCATAAACTGATTTAGATAGGTTTGTCGTTGTATTTGGCGGAAACCCTCGTTTAACATCAGTCAAACGCAAGATGTAGAGCACAGACTGATGCTCATACACAGTATGTGATGGCGCACGGAGAGATGGAATGACTAAGTCGACCAACGGCGATTCAAAAAATACCCTGTACTGTTCTTTTTGCGGAAAGAGCCAGCATGAAGTGCGCAAGCTTATTGCAGGCCCAACTGTGTTCATCTGTGATGAATGCGTTGAGCTTTGCATGGATATCATTAGGGAAGAGAACAAGACCAATTTAGTCAAATCTCGCGAAGGTGTTCCGACACCTCAGGATATACTGACGGTATTGGATGATTACGTTATTGGCCAAGCCCACGCCAAACGGGTGCTGTCTGTTGCTGTTCACAATCACTACAAACGATTGGACTCGAATGCGAAGAACACTGAAGTTGAAATTGCAAAGTCCAACATCCTTCTGATCGGTCCAACGGGGTGCGGTAAGACCTTGTTAGCTCAAACATTGGCGCGCATCCTGGATGTGCCGTTCACAATGGCTGATGCTACAACGCTTACGGAAGCGGGCTATGTTGGCGAAGATGTTGAAAACATTATCCTTAAGCTTCTTCAGGCGGCAGATTACAATGTGGAACGTGCGCAACGTGGCATCGTCTACATTGATGAAATTGATAAGATCAGCCGTAAGTCTGATAACCCTTCGATTACTCGCGACGTTTCGGGTGAGGGCGTTCAGCAGGCCTTGCTAAAAATTATGGAAGGCACAGTAGCATCTGTGCCGCCTCAAGGTGGACGTAAGCATCCGCAGCAAGAGTTTTTGCAAGTCGATACAACGAACATTCTGTTCATTTGTGGGGGCGCTTTTTCTGGGTTGGATAAGATTATCTCTCGGAGGGGTAAGGGGACTTCGATCGGCTTTGGTGCCGATGTCAGGTCTGATGACGATCGCCAGACAGGCCAGATCTTGCGTGAAATCGAGCCCGAAGACCTATTGAAGTATGGGTTAATTCCAGAATTTGTTGGCCGTGTTCCTGTTCTGGCGACCCTGGAAGACCTTGAGGAAGACTCTTTAGTTGAGATTTTGACGAAACCTAAAAATGCCCTGGTTAAACAGTATCAACGTTTATTCAATATTGAAGACGTCAACTTGAGTTTCACGGAAGGTGCTTTGCGTGTGATCGCGCGAAAAGCGATTGCGCGTAAAACAGGTGCTCGTGGATTACGTTCGATTATGGAAGACATTTTGTTGGATACCATGTTCGACCTGCCAAGCTTAGAAGGTGTCGAGGAAATTGTGGTTAACGGTGAGGTGACCGAAGGTCGCGGAAAACCTTTGTATATCTATGCCGACCGTCGCGAAGACTTAGGAACGCCTGCCTAATTCCATGCTAAAATAGCGGTCTTTTTGGGGCTAGGTTGCGCATGGCGCGCAGGCTTCCTAAATGCTAGGTACGTTCTTGAAAACTGACTATGCCGACAGCGTATCTGAAAAGAAAATTGAGCGGTTGAATTAGACCGCTGGTTGCGTTCCGATCCTCGGACGCGCCACTCAGCGAGGTATGACACGTGAGTTCCGATAAAGGTCAATTGTATCCCGTCTTGCCACTGCGCGACATCGTAGTGTTCCCTCATATGATCGTGCCTCTGTTTGTCGGACGTGAAAAATCCGTTAAGGCACTTGAAGACGTGATGGGTGATGACAAGCAGATTATGCTTGTCGCTCAACGGGACGCCGCTGTCGATGATCCTGCGGCTGAAGACATATACGACGTCGGCACCATTTCCACTGTGCTTCAGTTGCTAAAGCTACCAGACGGAACGGTTAAAGTTCTGGTCGAAGGCGGGCAACGGGCCAAGATTACTGGCTACAAAGAAAATGTAGAGTTTTTTGAAGCCTACGCAGAAGCTTTTGAGGGAGAGGCGGAAGAGGAGCCAGAGCTAGAAGCCCTGTCCCGGTCTATCGTCACTGAGTTTGAGCAGTACATAAAGCTCAACAAAAAAATCCCACCGGAAGTCTTGGTCTCGATCAATCAGATCGAAGAGCCGTCAAAACTCGTGGATACCGTTGCGTCTCATCTAGCACTCAAGATTTCAGACAAACAAGAGCTTCTTGAGCTTGGTACAGTGACCGAGCGCATGGAGAAGGTTTACGGTGTTATGGAAGGTGAGATTAGCGTTCTTCAAGTTGAGAAGCGCATTCGCAATCGCGTCAAACGCCAGATGGAGAAGACGCAGCGCGAGTACTATTTGAATGAGCAAATGAGAGCCATTCAGAAAGAACTTGGTGAGACGGAAGATGGCAAAGACGAAACGGGTGAGTACGAAGAAAAAATTGCTAAGTCACGCATGCCAAAGGAAGCCCGAGAAAAAGCTGTCTCTGAGCTTAAAAAGCTGAAGTCGATGAGCCCGATGTCTGCGGAAGCTACGGTGGTCCGTAACTACCTCGACTGGATGACTGACGTTCCCTGGAAGAAACGCTCAAAGGTTAACAAGGACCTGCAGTCTGCTGAAGACCAATTGGATAAAGACCACTACGGCCTTGAGAAGGTGAAAGAGCGCATTGTTGAATTCCTTGCTGTTCAACAGCGTACCAAGAAATTGAAAGGTCCTATCTTATGTCTTGTTGGCCCGCCAGGGGTGGGTAAGACATCTTTGGGTAAATCTGTTGCCAATGCGACGGGCAGAAACTTTGTCCGCATGTCTTTGGGTGGTGTGCGTGATGAATCCGAGGTGCGTGGTCACCGCAGGACTTACATCGGCTCAATGCCCGGTAAAATTATTCAGGGTATGAAGAAAGCGAAAACGTCTAATCCGCTGTTCTTGCTCGATGAGATTGATAAACTCGGTAGCGATTGGCGCGGTGATCCGTCGTCCGCGTTGCTAGAAGTTTTAGATCCGGAACAGAATTCTACGTTCCAAGATCACTATCTTGAAGTCGATTATGATCTTTCTGATGTTTTGTTCCTGACGACAGCAAACTCATTACGTATGCCGCAGCCTTTGCTTGATCGGATGGAGATCATCCGGCTTGCAGGGTATACTGAAGATGAAAAGCTTGAGATTGCCAAGGGTCACTTGATCCAGAAGCAACGTGAGACGCATGGTCTTCAGGAATCGGAATGGAGTATTTCCGATCAGGCTTTGAAAGACCTCATTCGCTATCACACTCGTGAGGCAGGCGTTCGTAGTTTAGAACGCGAACTTGCTCGTTTGATCAGAAAAGCGACTAAGGAAATTATCGTTGATAAACATGAGACGATTAAGGTTACACGCCAGAACTTAAAAAAGTACGCCGGTATCAAGAAATACAGCTATGGCGAAGCTGAACATGAAGATCTCGTTGGGGTCACGACAGGCCTTGCTTGGACTGAAGTCGGTGGTGAGCTGTTATCGATTGAAGCCGTTGTCATGCCTGGTAAAGGGCAAGTAACCCTGACCGGTAAACTTGGCGATGTGATGAAAGAGTCTATCCAAGCTGCGCGGTCTTTCGTGCGCAGCCGGGCTATTCCATATGGGATTAAGCCGCGTATTTTTGAGAAGAACGATATTCACTTGCACGTTCCAGAAGGTGCGACGCCTAAAGATGGGCCGTCGGCTGGGGTTGGCATGTGCACAGCGATTGTTTCCGCTCTGACCGGCATCCCTGTGCGTAAAGAGGTCGCGATGACCGGTGAAATAACGCTGCGTGGTCGTGTCTTACCGATTGGTGGACTTAAAGAGAAACTACTCGCGGCAGTCCGGGGCGGGATTAAGGTTGTTCTAATTCCGAAGGAGAATGAGAAGGACCTTGAGGAAATCCCTGACAACGTGAAGCGAGGCCTTGAGATTATTCCTGTAACTACAGCGGACGAGGTGCTTGAAAAGGCACTGACGAGACCGCTGATTCCAATAGAACTGTCGGGAGAAGAAGACGGTGTGGCGACAGCTTCGGTCGATACGGAGTCAGATGACGACGTTTTGGTGACACACTAGGCCTCACTGGGCTCCTACTAGGTGTAGTAGGTCCGAGTCTCTCGAGACCCCATAAAAGGCTGGATTCAGTCAAATCACACTGACGAAACGCGGAGTTTTCTTGGAAAACCGCGGGTTTCTGGGCTTGACAACAAAAAAAAGTGATTTTTTCGCAGTATTCCGACGTTTTTTAGGAGTCTATGCATTGACGACGGGATAATCCCCCATCAGTATTTGTTCATCCCAGTGTTAAAAAACTTTGGTTTTTCAGAATTAGAAAGATCACGGTAGAATAAGGAACATCATAATCTAGCTGGGGTGTTCTCATTAGTTTTCACCCAACAGACTTTAGAGTAGGGGTCAGATATGAATAAAAACGACCTGATTGCCGCTGTGGCAGATGGTACCGGATTAACAAAGGCAGATGCCGGAAAGTCAGTGGATAGTGTTTTCGACACAATCACTGCTTCGCTGAAATCTGGCGGTGAAGTCCGTTTAGTCGGTTTCGGGACCTTTAGTGTTGCAGATCGTCGCGCAAGCGAAGGCCGCAATCCTCGAACCGGTGAAAAGATCCAAATTCCTGCGTCTAAGCAGCCTAAATTCAAGGCAGGCAAGGGCTTGAAGGATGCTGTGAACAAATAGGCTTCTTGCCTATAAAAGTTCTGCACAAGTGCCGGCTGCGAATTGTAGCCGGCACTTTTCATTTAGCGGCAACTGGAATACGGTTAAGTGCTCGCGAGTGATTAGCGGGCTGGATAAGGGCGATTAGCTCAGCTGGGAGAGCACCTCGTTTACACCGAGGGGGTCGGCAGTTCGATCCTGTCATCGCCCACCATCCCCTTCCGACATGGAGGGGGTTCCTTTCCATTCTTCCTATCGGAGAACTAAACCGTGAAAATCGCTCTCATAGGCAATGGAGCAATAGCGCGCTCTGTAACTGTTCACTGTGAAGCGTCGTCAGGACGGCTAACCATTGTGGGGGCGCTGGTTCTAACAGACGACGGTGATAGTGTTGGAAAGCACCCAACGGTTCATGAACTACCTGATCTTCTAGCACTTGGGCCTGAGCTGGTTGTCGAATGCGCGGGCCATGGGGCTGTGGCCCAGCACGGAACTGCAGTTTTAACCTCTGGGCGAGATCTGATGGTTATTTCTGTTGGGGTGCTGGCTGATAAGACTTTACACGCTACCCTCGAAGCAGCCGGCGAGGCAAATGGAACAAAAGTGATCATTCCAGCGGGGGCATTGGCTGGTCTCGACGCAATCAGCGCTGCCAAGTCCGATGGTTTGACCCGTGTATCTCTAGAGACTCGAAAGCCGCCTCAGTCCTGGTCCGGAGCACCTGGCGTCGCAGGGATTGATCTCAGTGCGATTTCAGACGCGACGGTCATATTTAACGGAACGGCAGCTGAGGCTGCCCGTGGTTTCCCTAAAAATGCCAATGTGGCCGCAGCATTGGCGCTTGCCGGAATAGGGCTGGAGGCAACGCAGGTTCAATTGATTGCTGACCCTGGCGTATCCCGAAACATCCATAGGATCGAAGCCGAAGGTAGGTTTGGGAGATTAACCGTCGAAGTGGAGGCGGAGCATTCTCCAGACAACCCTAAAACGTCGCATTTGGCGGCTCTTAGCATTGTAAGGCAGCTAGACCGGCTGACTGACGTTATCGTGATATAGGTAGGTGCATGTTTTTGACCATAAAACTTGCGAACATCAGCGATCGTCGTAGTTAGCTTATACCATGATCGGATTGGGTTATCCTTCCGGTCAAATGTATCCATGCGGTTGAACGACGAGTGATGCGCCATACCCTTAGAAAACCTAGTGTTGTCAACGCGTAAGTTGGCTTGACTTGCGCTACAGGCAACGGCTACACCGTCGATGTAAAAGACAGGTGAAGAGGCCGGAGAACGGCTAAAAAAACCGTATTGGTTATCTTAAAATTAATCGTTCCAAACGTGATCGAAATGAGTGGTAGAGGCCCCTGAGTGGGTTGGCCAAGAGGGATAGAGACGGGCATGGAAGAACTTCTAACCGAATACCTGCCGATCCTAATTTTCATAGGTGTCGCCTTCGGCTTGGCGATTGCGATTGTTGTGGCCTCTCTGATTATTGCACCATCAAACCCTGACCCTGAAAAAACGTCGTCCTATGAGTGCGGCTTTGAGCCGTTCGATGATAGCCGCTCCAAGTTTGATGTACGATTTTATCTCGTTGCAATATTGTTTATTATTTTTGACCTTGAAGTTGCCTTCTTGTTTCCATGGGCGGTTAGCCTGTCCGGGATAGGGCTCTTTGGGTTTTGGTCGATGATGATTTTCCTAGGCGTTCTTGCCATCGGTTTTGTCTACGAGTGGCGTAAGGGAGCTTTGGAATGGGAGTAAAGATTCCAGCACAAGCGGAAGCGGATCCAATTCGCGTGACTACAGAGGTCGATCACCAGGTCGTTACTCGGGTTGCTGAAGAATTACAGACGAAGGGTTTTCTCCTTTCGACAGTTGACGAGTTAGCAAACTGGGCGAGAACAGGGTCGATGTGGCCGATGTCGTTTGGGCTCGCCTGTTGCGCTGTCGAGATGATGCACTCTGCTATGGCACGCTATGACCTTGACCGTTTCGGAATGGTGTTTAGGCCAAGTCCACGCCAATCCGATGTCATGATTGTTGCCGGAACGCTAACTAACAAAATGGCGCCTGCGCTGCGTAAGGTTTATGATCAGATGCCAGAGCCGCGGTGGGTAATCTCGATGGGATCGTGCGCTAACGGTGGTGGATATTATCATTACTCATATTCAGTTGTTCGTGGTTGTGACCGTGTTGTGCCAGTTGATATTTATGTGCCGGGTTGTCCACCGACAGCGGAAGCTTTGCTTTATGGAATTTTGCAGTTACACAAGAAAATCCGCCGTGTTGGCACCTTAGATCGCTGACCAGGCGTTAGGAAAACGAGCGGATGGAACAAGATTTAGACACAACTACGGCTCTCGTTGATCTGGCAGAAATGCTCAAACTGTCTTTGCCCGATGACATTGTGGACGCGTTTTTTGCGGACGGTGATTTGACGGTTACAGTTCAGCGTCCGTCCATTGTCAAAGTGCTAAAGTTTTTACGCGATGATGCAAATTGTCAGTTTTCACAGCTAGTCGATCTTTGCGGCGTTGATTTTCCTGAGAGAGAAGAGCGCTTTGAAGTTGTCTACCATCTTCTCAGCATGAACCAGAACCTGCGCACGCGCCTTAAAGTTTGCGCCAGCGAGGACACTTCAGTTCCTTCGGTTGCCTCTGTATTTTCTTGCGCGAATTGGTTTGAGCGCGAAGTTTGGGACATGTACGGCGTGTTCTTTTCGGATCACCCTGACCTGCGTCGCATCTTGACTGACTATGGTTTCGACGGGCACCCGCAACGAAAAGATTTTCCGCTGACGGGGTACGTCGAAGTGCGTTACGACGAATCTCAAAAGCGTGTGGTTTACGAACCAGTCAAGTTGACCCAAGATTTTCGGACTTTTGATTTTATGAGCCCATGGGAAGGGGCTGAGCACGCGCATCAGCAGATGCTTCCCGGCGATGAGAAAGCAACACATGATGGCTGAAGTAGCCGGAGCGGAAATCGAGAACTATACGGTTAACTTCGGTCCCCAGCATCCTGCGGCTCATGGAGTTCTGCGTCTTGTTCTTGAGATGGGTGGGGAAACGATTGATCGTGTTGATCCCCATATTGGTTTGCTCCACCGCGGCACAGAAAAGCTGATTGAGCATAAGACTTACCTGCAGGCGGTCCCGTATTTTGATCGACTTGATTACGTCTCGCCGATGAATCAAGAGCAAGCATACGCGATAGCAGTGGAGCGTTTATTGGGTATCGAAGTGCCAAAGCGCGCTCAGTACATTAGGATGTTGTTTTGCGAGTTGACGCGTATTCTGAACCACATCATGAATATTGGTTCATACGCCATGGACGTCGGAGCGATGACACCGTTCTTGTGGACGTTTGAAGAGCGCGAAAAGCTCATGGGTTTTTACGATGATGTATCTGGCGCCCGTATGCATGCAGCCTATGTTCGCCCCGGCGGAGTGGCAAAGGATATGCCTGCTGGATTGATGGAGCGTATTGCAGATTGGGCTGCGCATTTTCCAAAGATTATCGATGATGTCGAAGGCCTGTTATCGAACAACCGCATCTTTAAACAACGCACTGTCGATATAGGTATTGTGTCCAAAGAGCAGGCGCTTGATTGGGGTTTCACTGGACCGAATTTGCGTGCCTCTGGTCTGGCCTGGGATTTGCGTAAATCGCAGCCCTATGATGGCTATGAAGAAATCGATTTTGATATTCCAATCGGCAAACATGGCGATTGCTACGACCGGTACATCGTTCGTGTTGAGGAAATGCGTCAGTCTCTTCGCATCATTAATCAATGCCTAGAGAACATGCCGACCGGTCCCGTTAAAGTTCAAGACCGTAAGGTCGCGCCGCCGCCTCGCGGAGAAATGAAAGGGTCAATGGAAGCCTTGATCCACCACTTTAAACTTTATACCGAAGGCTATCACGTGCCGCGTGGTGAAACATACGCTGCGGTTGAGGCACCCAAAGGAGAGTTTGCAGTTTATCTAATCTCTGATGGATCGAACAAACCCTATCGCTGTCGCATTCGTGCCCCAGGTTTTCTTCATATGCAGGGCATGGATTTTATGTTGCGGGGTCACATGCTTGCTGATGTGCCAGCCGTTCTTGGGTCGATAGATATCGTGTTTGGCGAGGTCGACCGATGAGCACACGTAATTTAGCCAAAGAACAACCCGAAAGCTTTGCCTTTACGGCTGACCATGAGGCTCGCATTAAAGGAATTATAGCAAAGTATCCGAAGGGGTATCAAGCGAGTGCCGTGATTCCAATGTTGGATTTGGCGCAGCGTCAAGAAGGCTGGGTAACGAAGCCAGCTATCGATCTGATTGCTGAGCGCCTCGGTATGCCGGTAATTCGCGTGCTCGAAGTCGCGACGTTTTATACGATGTTTAATCTCCATCCGATGGGAAAATGCCACATCCAGGTGTGCACGAGTTTGTCGTGCTGGCTTCGTGGGTCAAACGATGTAGTGCGCGCGTTCAAGGATAAGCTCGGTGTTAGCTTTGGCGAGACGACCTCTGATGGTGCGTTTACTGTTAGCGAAGTTGAATGTGCGGGTGCGTGCGTGAATGCACCTGTTGTTGCCGTCGGTGATGAGTACTACGAAGATCTGAATTACGAGACAATGTCGGAATTGATCGACACATTGAAATTGGGTAAGCCACCGGCACCAGGGTCTGCTGTAGGTCGCCAAGGCGCTGAACCAGAAGGCCAGCGCTCGTCGCTGACGACGGACCCGACACAACCTATTCCGAAACAAGATTTAGCCGCTTCGATGAAGAAGTTTGAAGAGGCTCAGGCAGGGGCCCGCAAGCCTGAGGAAAACGCGTGATGTTGCAGGATCAAGACCGCATTTTTACTAATCTCTATGGCGAGCATGATTGGCGCCTAGCTGGTGCGCGTGCCCGCGGAGATTGGGACGGCACCAAAGCGCTACTTGGTATGGGTCGAGGCTGGATCATCAATGAGATGAAAGCATCCGGTCTACGAGGGCGTGGCGGTGCTGGGTTTCCAACGGGACTCAAGTGGTCGTTTATGCCTAAAACTGAAACCGACCGGCCACACTATCTTGTGGTGAACGCGGACGAGGGCGAGCCTGGTACGTGTAAAGACCGAGATATGATGCGGTTTGATCCGCACAAGTTGGTCGAGGGATGTCTGCTCGCGAGCTTCGCGATGAGTGCGCACGCTTGCTACATCTACATTCGTGGCGAGTTTTATACAGAAGCGTCAAATCTACAGGTCGCGATTGATGAGGCATATGAAGCCGGCTTGATCGGAAAGAACGCCTGTGGTTCGGGTTGGGACTTTGACCTCTACCTGCACCGTGGGGCTGGTGCGTATATTTGCGGTGAAGAGACTGCGTTAATCGAAAGCCTTGAGGGCAAGAAAGGTCAGCCTCGCTTGAAGCCGCCATTCCCAGCCGGTGTAGGGCTGTATGGTTGCCCGACCACTGTAAACAACGTGGAGAGCATCGCTGTTGCGCCGACGATCTTACGGCGCGGTGCTTCCTGGTTTGCAGGTCTCGGGCGTCCCAATAACACCGGAACAAAAGTGTTTTGCATATCCGGCCACGTGAATCGCCCGTGCAATGTCGAAGAAGAAATGGGCATTCCGCTCAAAGAATTGATCGATAAACATTGTGGTGGCGTCATTGGTGGGTGGGACAATGTGCAGGGCATTATTCCGGGCGGAAGCTCTGTGCCGTGCCTACCAAAAGATATTTGCGATAACATCTTGATGGACTTTGACTCATTGCGGGACGTTAAGTCTGGTCTGGGGACTGCCGCTGTTATGGTGATGGACCAATCAGTCGATATTATTGCGGCCATCACCCGGTTATCTGCTTTCTACAAGCATGAAAGCTGTGGCCAGTGCACGCCGTGCCGCGAAGGAACGGGCTGGCTGTATCGGGTGATGAAACGCATGGTCTCCGGGGAAGCGTCATTAGAAGAAATCGATATGCTTGAAGAGGTTTCTTACCAAATTGAAGGCCACACAATTTGTGCCCTCGGTGATGCGGCGGCGTGGCCGGTTCAAGGGTTGATCCGGCACTACAGGCCCCAAATGGAAAAGCGGATTAAAGACTACCGCGACGGCAAAGTGTCGCGCGCGGCGTAAGGATAGGTTATGCCAAAGCTCACCATTGACGGGATTGAGATCGAAGTAGATCCCGGAGTTACGATTCTCCAGGCCGCCGAAAAGGCTGGTTCGGAGATCCCACGATTCTGTTACCATGAACGTTTGTCCATCGCAGGCAACTGCCGTATGTGCTTGGTTGATGTTGAAAAATCACCGAAGCCAGTAGCCTCGTGCGCCATGCCCGTCGTAGAAGGGATGGTCGTCCATACAAAATCTGAGAAAGCTGTGAAAGCCCGCAACGGCGTCATGGAGTTTTTGCTGATCAATCATCCGCTTGATTGCCCGATTTGTGATCAAGGTGGCGAATGCGACCTACAAGACCAGGCATTAGCCTTTGGGCATGACCGTGGACGCTATGGGGAACAAAAGCGTGCCGTTAAAGACAAATACATGGGGCCCATTGTTTCTACGATCATGACCCGTTGCATTCACTGTACGCGGTGTGTGCGCTTTGTAGAAGAAATAGGTGGGGTTGCTGAAATCGGCGCTACCGGCCGAGGAGAAGACACAGAAATAACGACCTATCTGGAAGAGTCATTAAAGTCAGAACTCTCTGGAAACGTCGTCGACCTTTGTCCAGTGGGTGCGCTGACGAACAAGCCATACGCATTTACAGCTCGGTCGTGGGAATTGCGTAAGACTGAAACCGTTGACGTGATGGATGCTGTTGGTAGTAATGTTCGTGTTGATACTCGTGGCCGCGAAGTGATGCGTATTCTGCCGCGTTTAAACGAATTGGTAAACGAAGAATGGCTTGCGGATAAGTCGCGTAACGCCTGCGACGGGTTGAAGTATCAGCGGCTCGATCAGCCCTATGTCCGTCGGGATGGAAAGTTAGAGCCAGCAGAATGGGATGACGCTTTTGGAGCGATAGCCGAAGCCATTGACGGCGTGAGTGGTGATATGTTGGCGGCTCTTGTTGGCGACATGGTTGATTCTGAATCGACCCTGGCGCTCAAAGACCTCATGAGGGCGCTGGGCTCGGAGAATACTGATTGCCGCCAAGACGGCGCGGTACTCGATCCAGAAGTAAGAGCCTCTTATCTCTTTAATACAACGATTTCCGGGATTGAAGAGGCAGATGCGATTCTGCTAATTGGGACGAACCCGCGCAAGGAAGCGCCAATTCTAAACGCTCGTATTCGCAAACGGTTCGTTGCTGGCGGTGTAAAAATTGGCGTCATTGGACAGGCAGACGACCTGACTTATTCCTATGACCATATTTCAGACACAGCTGACGCGTTGACAAAGATTGCCGACGGTAGTCACCCCTTTGCACAAGTGCTTAAAGATGCCGAATACCCGATGCTCGTCCTGGGGATGGGTGCGCTGACGCGTTCTGACGGTAAGGCGATCCTTGCGGCTAGTCATGCTATTACGGAAAGCACAGGCATGGTTTTAGGTAACTGGAACGGCTTTAACGTTCTGCATACGGCGGCTTCCCGAGTTGGTGCCTTAGATCTCGGGTTTGTTCCGGGAGAGGGCGGTAAAGACACGCGAGCCATTCTTGATGGAGCAGCGTCCGGCGATATAAAAGTTGTGTACCTTCTCGGCGCGGACGAAATCGACACTTCTAAGCTTAGAGATACGTTTGTGATTTATCAAGGACATCACGGTGACGCGGGCGCGCATGTTGCAGATGTTATTTTGCCTGGAGCTGCCTACACTGAGAAAAATGGCACTTACGTGAATACCGAGGGCCGTACTCAGCTTGGCCACCGAGCAATCTTTCCACCGGGCGATGCGCGCGAAGACTGGTCTATCGTTCGCGCTTTGTCGGAGCGTCTTGGAAAGACCTTACCTTATGACAATATCGAGCAGGTTCGTGAGAAATTGCGCGCAGCAAACCCAGGCTTTGAGCATATTGATGATATTGTACCGGCAGTCTGGGCAAATTTTGGCGTTGCAGGATCGATTGATTCAACAGGATTTACTTACCCGGTTCTGAACTACTACCAGACGGACCCCATAAGCCGCGCATCGAAGACGATGGCGCAGTGTACCCAAGAGTTTGTGTTGGGTAAGACTGAGAAGGCGACTGGTACCCATGGCTGAGTTATGGACAAGCTATCTTTGGCCGGTGTTATGGATAGTTATTAAGATCTTGATGTTCGTCGTCCCAATTTTGGTTTCTGTGGCGTATCTGACGTACGCCGAGCGTAAAATTATCAGTGCCATGCAAATGCGTATTGGGCCTAACGTTGTTGGGTGGTTCGGGCTCTTACAACCGATCGCTGATGCTCTTAAGCTGCTGACTAAAGAAACCGTTTTACCTACTGGCGCGAGCCCGGTTGTATTTTTCTTAGCGCCGATGGTGACGTTTTCTTTAGCGATGCTGGCTTGGGCAGTTATTCCCGTTAATCCGGGCTGGGTCCTTTCAAACCTAAACGTTGGTATTTTGTATCTCTTCGCGATTTCATCATTGGGTGTTTACGGCGTGGTGATGGCTGGTTGGGCGTCTAATTCTCGCTACGCGTTTCTCGGTGCGATGCGCTCTGCTGCGCAAATGGTGTCTTATGAAGTTTCCATTGGTTTCATTATGGTCACTGTATTGATGACGGCTGGAACGCTTAACTTGTCAGCGTTGGTAGAAGCACAATCAGAACCGCTGTTTGGTTTCCTTCCCGGTTGGTATTTCATCCCGCATTTTCCGATGTTTGTCGTTTTCTTTATATCCGTATTGGCTGAGACGAACCGTCACCCGTTCGATTTACCAGAAGCTGAATCGGAACTTGTTGCTGGCTTCATGACCGAGTACTCATCGATGTCTTTTGCGCTATTTTTCCTCGGAGAATACGCAAATATGATCATGATGAGCGCAATTGTCAGCATCTTATTCCTTGGTGGATGGCTCCCGCTTTACGATGTAGCACCGCTGAATCTGATACCAGGCGTGGTCTGGTTTGCGGCAAAAATCGCATTTTGCCTTTTCGTATTTATCTGGGTGCGGGCGACATTTCCGCGTTATCGATACGATCAACTTATGCGATTGGGCTGGAAGGTTTTCCTTCCACTATCACTCATCTGGCTGGCACTGACCGCTGGTTTCCTCGTCTATTTTGACAAGCTACCGGCATAAGGGACGGAAAAAGGGTATGACTTCTTTAGATCGCATAGCTCGCTCGTTTCTTCTTAGTGAACTGCTAAGCGGCATGTGGCTCACGCTTAAATATATGTTCGGGCCGAAGGTTACGATCAACTATCCTTTTGAGAAGGGCCCGCTGAGTCCGCGTTTTCGCGGCGAGCATGCGTTGCGTCGTTATCCCAATGGGGAGGAACGCTGCATTGCCTGTAAACTTTGTGAAGCCATTTGCCCGGCACAGGCGATTACGATTGAAGCCGTGCCTCGCGAAGATGGGAGCCGTCGTACGACGCGATACGATATTGATATGACGAAATGCATTTACTGTGGGTTCTGTGAAGAAGCATGTCCTGTAGATGCAATTGTCGAAGGACCGAACTTTGAGTTCGCAACAGAGACACGGGAAGAATTGCTCTACAACAAAGATAAGCTGCTGGCCAATGGTGACCGGTGGGAGCCAGCGCTGGCTAAACGGCTTGAGCTCGATGCGCCATATCGTTAATCACGGCGAAAGACGGGGAAGAAGAATGCGA
>Ga0302118_10000446_pt1 | contig 19397 bp, 15 predicted proteins | sample AG5_331_MG_FD_203126 | JGI IMG/M metagenome (GOLD analysis project Ga0302118, IMG submission 203126) | Marine microbial communities from Western Arctic Ocean, Canada - AG5_33.1 | ecosystem: Environmental > Aquatic > Marine > Oceanic | place: Canada: Western Arctic Ocean | collected 2017-10-01 | reverse complement strand
CCGTGTAATCCTGTGCACTGAATGCCTAGGGTACGGATCACTTTAAGCCAAGTGTCTACTTGCTTTTTACTGTTCACAAAAACAATGGCTTGCTTCACTTCATGCAGGCGCAATAAGGCTTTAAGCAGGTGTTCTTTGTGTTGTTCATTGTCTGCTTGGTAAACAGATTGAGTGATTTTTTTAGCCACGTGACGTGGTGCTTCTACAGCCACTTGCACCGCGTTATCTGAAAGCAGATCGTGAGCAAAAGCTTGCACCTTATCGCCTTCTAAAGTGGCAGAGAACATAGATGTTTGACGTTCAAGAGGCAGCATATCTGAAATTTGATGGATGGCTTGAATAAAGCCTAAATCTAACATGCGGTCTGCTTCGTCTATGACAAAAACAGTGACTAGGGATAAATCGAGCGCCATGTGCTCTTCAATTTCTAACAAGCGACCCGGGGTGGCGACAAGCACGTCGATAGTTTCAGCCACCATGGCTTTTTGCATACCAAAAGGTACACCGCCGACAATTAGGCAGCTCGTTAAATGGTTATGGGAAATGAGTTGCTCAATTTGGTCATAGGTCTGGCGAGCAAGTTCGCGAGTAGGGCTAAGGATAAGTACTTTTGGTGTGCCGGCTTCTTGCCTTGGTGTATCTAAAATATGTTGCAATGCGGGCAGCACAAAAGCGAGGGTTTTACCCGTGCCAGTAGGCGCCGAGGCCAGCACATTGGAGCCTTCCAAAAGCGGAGGAATAGCTTGTTGTTGAATGGCTGTGGGCTGGGTAAACTCGTGTTCCGCAAGGGCGAGAAGTAGTTCTTGATCCAGCAGTAAATCGACAAAAGACACGGTGGCATAACTCTATAAATATTTGAGGCCGTAGGATACCGTATTTTGCCAACAATAGATTCAGATAATTACGTAGCTAATTGCTTATGAGCCAACTCTTGGTTGAATTTTAGGCCAGATGCGTGCGCTGGTTTTGATTTTGGTTTTATAAATTTTGTTCAATTTATGCGGCTTATTTATGTTAAGTTGTATTGACAAGTTGGCGGGAAAGATTTAGTCTTTATTGAGTAAATAGCTGTACATAAAACACCCGCCGCACAGACTTCTTTTAACTTAGTTCTTTGAGATCGGATATGCTCAACCCGCATTCGCCAATACCTCTGTATGTACAGCTAGCAGCGCAGCTGCGTGTGTCTATTCAGCAAGGTGATCTGGCTTTGGGGCAGCGCATAGCTTCAGAGAACTCTATGGCAGCAGTGAATGGTATTGGTCGTCCAACCGTTAGACAAGCCACCGAGCAACTAGTGCAAGAAGGCTTGCTGCAGCGGCGTAAGGGCTCGGGCACTTATGTTGCTGAGTGTCCGGTGGCTATCGATCTATTCTCTATGTCGGGTACTCAAGAGGCTCTTAGGGCAGCCAGTTCAAATGTGGTTGTGACAATGATAGAGTCAGCTACTTTGCTGCCGCCAAATGAGGAGCGGCCAGCGTTATTTGCAGATAGAGCGTGTTATCGCCTGGCGCGATTAAGTCAGATTGGCTCCCAGCCGGCCATTTATGAAGTGATGCACTTAGACGCTTTGGTGTTTTCACACTTGGAAGCTCACAATTTCCACTCACTTTCTAAGCTGGTGCGTGAAGTGTATTTTCTTGAGCCTATTAGTGTGGAACAACAATTTACGATTCATATGGCTAATGCGCAGCTTGCCTCACTGCTTAAAACTGAGGTAGAAACACCAGTATTAAAGCTTGCACGTTCATTGCACTTTGAGCAGCAACAACACGCCATTTGCAGCGATATATACTGCTGCACTGACCGATTCGAATTCACTCAAACGCTCTATGGGAGCAAACTATGAAACACAGCGGTTACCACAACCAATTTGGTGGTGCTTTTATCCCAGAAATTTTGGTACCAACCTTCAATCAACTTGAAGAGGCCTATCTGGAAGCTAAAGCCGACCCCAGTTTCTGGGAAGAGTATGTCACGCTTATGTCTACCTACTCGTGTCGGGCAACACCGATCACCGAGGCCACTAATCTAACTGCGCATTTTGGCGGTGCGCAAATCTATATAAAACGCGAAGATTTAAACCACACCGGTGCTCATAAGGCAAACAATGTTATGGGGCAGGGGCTGCTCGCTAAACGCATGGGTAAAACCCGTATTATTGCGGAAACTGGCGCAGGTCAACACGGGGTAGCCACGGCCACCATGGCGGCTAAATTTGGCTTTGATTGCACTATTTATATGGGAGCAACGGACGTAGCTAGGCAACGTCCTAATGTGTTTTGGATGGAGCAATTGGGAGCCGAAGTAATCGCAGTGGAGCACGGAAGTGCCACACTAAAAGATGCCATCAATGAAGCTTTTCGCGATTGGGTTTCCAATATGGACACCACGCACTATGCGTTGGGCACTGCGTGTGGGCCATATCCTTTCCCAGACATGGTGACCTGGTTGCAGTCGATTATCGGTATAGAGGCTCGCGCGCAGATGTTGGAGCGCACTGGACGGCTGCCAGATCGGGCCTACGCTTGTGTTGGCGGTGGATCGAATGCGATGGGGCTTTTTAGCGGATTTCTAGACGATAAGGACGTGGAGCTGATTGGTGTGGAGGCAGGCGGGCGCGGCAAGCGCATTGGCCAGCACGCGTCTAGGCTGGCCTATGACGATGCAACGGTTGGGGTTGCACAGGGATACAAAACTTATTTTCTACAAGACAGCGACGGGCAAATGCAGGAGACTCATAGTGTTTCTGCAGGTTTGGACTATGTTGGTGTATCGCCGATTCTGGCTGATTTACATGAGCAAAAACGCGTGCGTTTTGAAGCAGCAAGCGATTCTGAAGTGGTTGCCGCTATGAAATTGACGATCAGAAAAGAAGGGCTGATCCCAGCGCTTGAATCTTCCCACGCTTTTGCTCAGGCCTTCAAAGAAGCTCCCACTATGGGCAAAGACGAAATTATTTTGATCAATCAATCCGGCAGGGGCGACAAAGATATATTCACTGTTGCGGATGCCGTAGACGACTCCAAGTGGCGTGAATTTATTATTAACAAAGCCAAGGAATATCAAAATGCTTAAAGCGTATATCGAACAACGCCGCCGTGAAAAAGAGTTGCTGTTGATGACTCATATCGTATTGGGCTACCCCAACTTCGACGACTCCTTGCGTGCTATAGAACAAATGGTGAATGCAGGGGTAGACCTAATGGAATTGCAAATCCCCTTCTCAGAGCCTATGGCTGACGGCCCAGTTATTCTGAAGGCGAACGCCCTAGCGCTTGAAGCAGGTGCGACCGTAGAGGGTTGTCTACGCCTAGCCGAGAAGGTAACCAAAGAATTTGATATCCCGTTTTTGTTTATGACTTATTACAATATTGTATTTAATCAAGGCGTTAGCGATTTCGTAGAAACGATGAAAAGCATTGGTATTCAGGGAGCGATTATTCCTGATTTGCCGCCGGAAGAGGGCGAACAGTATCTCTGGGCAATGAAACAAAACAGCCTAGCGCCGGTGCATATATTTACCCCCAACAGCAGCGACGAGCGAATGCGCCAGCTCAGTAACTGCAGTGATGGATTTATCTACGCTGTTGCCCGCAAAGGCGTCACCGGCAAGGCAACAGCTTTTTCCAGCGACTTAGATGGTTATTTAGAGCGATGCCGCAAAGCGACTGACCTTCCATTGGCTGTTGGTTTTGGCGTGTCCTCAAAGGATGATGTGGATTTCATCCGTGGTAAGGCCGACATTGCTGTCATTGGCTCACAGTCGATCCGCGTCATGGAACAACAAGGGGTGAATGCCCTTGGGAGCTTTATTTCTGGGTTAAATGTAAGCTAATATTTCGAGGAAGCGGCGAAACATAAACTTGGATCTTGTTTGGGTATTATCAATGTATTTCTGCGTATTTTCAGAATACTCGGACCTAAGGTGTGAGTAGAGCAAGCCCAAGGGATTGGGCGAAAGGTGCCCAGTACAATTCCTGTGTCGTTTTGAGGTATGCGGCAATCTCCAGCACTGGGATACTGGCTCGGTTAAAGATGGTATACTATGGCGCGTTAAAAGTGTGTTTTTATTGAAAAAATGCATTCATAGAACCTTGAACTTAAGTCAAACACAGAGAACAACATGTCTGCTGATTCTAACCAAGACAATGTGGTGCGTTTGCACCCAGGCGCTGGTCGCAATAAATCCCGCATCCACCTTCGTGGACGCCAAGTTAACCTAGATACGTTAGCCCAATTACGTGAGCTTATTGGTGATCAACCAATTAAGCGTGACATGCTCATCGAGTACTTGCACTTAATTCAAGACAACTTCGGTTACTTGTCAGCAGCAAATCTTGCCGCTTTAGCCCACGAGATGAATATCCCTATGGCTGAAGTGTATGAATGTGCTTCTTTCTATGCGCATTTTGATATTGTTAAAGAAGACGAAGCGCCACCTGCGGCCGTTACCGTACGTGTATGTGACAGCTTAAGTTGTCAGCTTGCTGGTGCGCAACAGTTAAAGGCTGCATTAGAAGCGGGCACAGACCCTACTCAAGTGCGTATCCTTAGCGCTCCATGTATGGGGCGTTGTGATACTGCACCGGTTGCCGAAGTAGGTCATCACCATGTAGACCACGCCGATGCTGCAAAAGTTGTAGCGACCATAAAGGCAGAGCACTTCCACCCAGACATTCCAGACTACATTGCCTATGACGCTTATGTAGCAGACGGCGGTTATGCGTTGTTGAAAAAATGCCTATCTGGCGATTACAGCTGGGAAGACATTCAAAAGGTATTGGCCGATGCCAACCTTAAAGGCCTAGGCGGTGCAGGTTTCCCAACTCACATGAAGTGGAAGTTTGTACGCCAAGAGCCTAAGCCTCGTTACCTTGCTATTAACGGTGACGAAGGCGAGCCGGGTACCTTTAAAGACCGTATGTATTTAGAGACTGATCCACACCGCTTTATTGAAGGTGCATTGATTAGTGCTTGGGCTGTAGAGGCTGAAGCCGCCTACATCTACCTACGTGATGAATACCCAGCTGCACGCGAAATTTTGCAAGTAGAAATTGCCAAAGTAGAAGCTGCAGGCCTAGCTCCTGCAGGCGGCATTCACTTACGTCGTGGTGCTGGTGCTTACATTTGTGGCGAAGAATCGGCCATGATTGAATCTTTAGAAGGTAAGCCTGGCCTACCTCGCCATCGTCCTCCTTTTGTGGCTCAGGTAGGTTTGTTTAATCGTCCTACATTAGTTAACAACATTGAGACTGTGTACTGGATCCGTACTTTAATGGACAAGGGCGCTGATTGGTTCTCTAGCCAAGGCCGTAATGGTTCACAAGGTTTGCGTAGCTTCTCTGTTTCTGGTCGTGTTAACAACCCCGGTGTTAAGTTAGCACCAGCGGGTATTACCATGCAGGAATTAATGGATGAGTACTGTGGTGGTATGGCCGATGGTCATACCTTCAAAGGTTACCTTCCAGGTGGTGCGTCAGGCGGTATATTGCCAGCAGGCATGGCCGACATTCCATTAGATTTTGGTACCCTTCAGGCATACGGTTGTTTCATCGGTTCTGCCGCCGTAATGGTATTGTCAGACCATGACAACATGCGTGATGTGGTTGTGAACTTGCTTAAGTTCTTTGAAGACGAAAGTTGTGGCCAATGTACGCCTTGTCGCGTAGGCACAGAAAAAATGGTGAAGTTACTGCAGCGCCCTGATTGGGATCAAGTGTTAATGGCCGAATTAGGTCAGGCCATGTGCGATGCTTCAATCTGTGGTTTAGGCCAAGCGGCTGCCAACCCAGTCACCACCGTATTTAAATATTTTGACGCTAACTTGATCGCTACAGATCTGGCTGCCAGTGCGGGAGACATAACATGAGTCAAGATATTATCAATTTCACCCTTGATGGTGAGAAAGTAACAGCGAAAGCAGGCGAGAGCATTTGGCAAGTTGCCAAGCGAATGGGCGAAACTATTCCTCACCTATGCTACAAGCCAGAGCCTGGATATCGTGCAGACGGCAACTGCCGTGTATGTATGGTAGAAATTGAAGGCGAGCGTGTATTAGCCCCTTCGTGCTTGCGTCCACCTACTGAAGGCATGGTAGTTACTAGTGCTACTTCAGATCGTGCTCAAGTATCACGTAAAATGGTGTTGGAGCTATTAGCCACCGACCAGCCAGAACGTGAAGAATCACCAGACAAGAGCTCACATTTTTGGGCTATGGCCGATTTGTTGGCCGTAGACGCTACTGAAGCTCGTTTTGACGAAACTATAAAGCCTTGTGCAGATAACAGCAGTAAGGCGATGCGTGTAAACCTACAATCTTGCATTAACTGTAACTTGTGTGTTGTTGCTTGCCGCGAAGTTCAAGTGAACGACGTTATTGGTATGGCTAACCGGGGTTCGGATTCTAAGGTTGTGTTCGACTTCGATGACCCTATGGGCGATTCTACCTGCGTTACTTGTGGTGAATGTGTTCAGGCTTGTCCTACCGGCGCCTTAATGCCTTCTACTGTAACCAGTGAAGAAGGCAAGGGCGACAGTGCAGACTACGATCGCAAAGTAGACAGTGTATGCCAGTATTGTGGTGTAGGTTGTCAGCTAACTTACCATGTTAAAAACGAGCGCATTGTTTACGTTGATGGCCGCAATGGTCCAGCTAACGAAAGTCGTTTGTGTGTAAAGGGCCGTTTTGGTTCCGACTATATTCACCACGGTGACCGTGTGACCAAGCCATTGATTCGTCTTGAAGGCGCACGCAAAGGTATTCATAACGATTTTGATCCAGCCAAGCCTTTAACTCACTTCCGTGAAGCCAGTTGGGAAGAAGCGCTAGACTTCGCCGCTAATGGCTTCGTCAAAATACGTGATACTCAAGGCAAAAAAGCCCTTGCAGGTTTTGGTAGTGCCAAAGGTTCTAACGAAGAAGCTTACTTGTTCCAAAAGCTAGTACGTACTGGTTTTGGTAGCAACAACGTAGACCACTGTACTCGTTTATGTCACGCCTCTTCGGTAATGGCATTGTTGGAAGGTCTGGGGTCTGGTGCAGTATCTGCATCCTTCATGCAGGCTAAAAATGCCGATGTGGTCGTTATTACGGGTGCTAACCCAACCAATAACCACCCCGTTGCGGCAACGTTCTTTAAGCAAGCTGCAAAGAATGGCACCAAGATTATTGTTCTAGACCCACGTGGTTTGGCAATGAAGAAATACGCCAGCCATATGATTCAGTTTAATCCAGGTAGCGATGTAAGCTTCTGGAACGCCATCATGAACGTCATCGTTACAGAAAAGCTTTACAACCAAAAGTACATCGATTCTATGACTACTGGTTTTGACACGGTGAAAGACCATGTTAAGCACTACACACCAGAAGCCATGTCACCGATTTGTGGTGTAGATGCAGATCTAATTCGCGAAGTGGCACGTTTATATGCCACGGCTGACAACTCCATGATCTTCTGGGGCATGGGTGTGTCACAACACATTCACGGTACCGATAACTGTCGCGCTATGATCTCTGTAGCGTTGATGACGGGACAAATTGGTCGTGAAGGTGCTGGTTTGCACCCACTACGTGGGCAAAACAACGTACAGGGCGCATCAGATGCGGGCCTTATCCCGATGATGTACCCAGATTACCAGAAAGTTAACGTAGGTAACGTTAAAGACATGTTTGAAGAACTATGGGGCACTGAACTTTCTGATGAGCCAGGTTTAACTGTAGTAGAAATCATGGATGCCGTTCACGAGGGTTCTATAACTGGCATGTACGTGGAAGGTGAAAATCCAGCCATGTCTGATCCCGATTTACACCACGCCCGTGGCGCCTTGGCTAAACTACAGCATTTAGTGGTGCAGGATTTGTATGTTACCGAAACGGCCATGTACGCCGATGTGGTTCTGCCTGCTTCGGCATGGCCAGAGAAAGACGGCACAGCGTCTAACACTAACCGTACTGTACAGATGGGTCGTCAAGCGGTTAAGCCACCTGGTGATGCACGCCAGGATTGGTGGATCATCCAAGAAGTGGCTAACCGTATGGGCCTAAACTGGACTTACACCCATCCAAGGGACGTATTTGCCGAAATGAAGCAAGCCATGCCAAGTTTGAACAACTTGACTTGGGAACGTTTAGAAAAGGAACATTCAGTAACATACCCTTGTCCTGCAGAAGATCATCCTGGTAATGACATCGTGTTTATCGATAGCTTCCCAATTGAAGGCGGTCGCGGTAAGTTTGTTGCTGCAGACATCGTCGAACCTGATGAGCGCCCAGATGACGAATACCCGGTAATCCTTACTACTGGCCGTCAGCTAGAGCATTGGCATACAGGTTCCATGACTCGTCGTTCAGCTGTATTGGATGCTCTAGAACCAGAAGCAGTAGCCACCATAAACCGTGAAGAATTGGCTAAAGTTGGCGCTAAGGCCGGTGATATGATCCGTGTTTCTACTCGACGCGGTAGCATCGAAATAATGGCTCGTGAAGACGTAGACGTGCCCGCTGGTGTTATTTATATTCCATTCTGCTACGCTGAAGCGGCTGTAAACATGCTCACCAACGCAGCGCTTGACCCGGTGGGTAAGATCCCTGAGTTTAAGTTCTGTGCTTCACGCATTGAGTTGGTTGTTTAATTTGTGAAAGCAGCTTGGCCTGATGGGCTTTAGTAATGTTAAAAAGGTCAGCTTATGCTGGCCTTTTTTTTGCTTTGGTGCACAATACACCATTAGCTACTTACCTTAGTCTTCAATATGCCAATTTGGGTTGACGCCGACGCCTGCCCAGGCGTCATTAAAGAAATTTTGTTTCGCGCTGCGCAGCGCTCGCAAATTGCGACTACCTTAGTGGCCAATCAATTCATTGCCACGCCCTCTTCTAAAGTAATTAGTATGGTGCAGGTGGGTTCTGGTTTTGACGTAGCCGACAACGAAATTGTTAAGCGTGTGGTGGTCGGTGATCTAGTGATTACTTCAGACATTCCTTTAGCGGCAGAAGTAGTAGAGAAGGGCGCTGAGGCGCTTAGTCATCGTGGTGAATCGTATACCAAAGAAACCATACGTCAGCGGCTAGATCTGCGTGATTTCATGGAAACCCTGCGTAACAGCGGCGTTCAAACGGGCGGCCCTGCAGCCATGAATCATACTGATCGTAAGACCTTTGCTAATAAATTGGATCGATGGATTGCCAAACAGCAAAGGCAAGAGCAAGACAAGCAGACTAAAGCTCAAAGTGTGGAGACAAAGCCATGAAAATAGCAGACCTTTCGGGTTACCTTATTTACCCCAATCCAGAAAATCCAAGCCTCACAAGCCATGTCACCGGTCGAGACCACACAGGTACAGAGGTTGAGGTAGACGTGGTCACTGAACGCGGCCTTACGGTGTATTTGAACAAACAAGAAATTGTTACCTTGATGACCTTGGGTGATCACCCAGAATACTTGGCCCTAGGTTTTTTGCTCAATCAAAACATGTTGCATGCCGATGACGTGGTTACAGGCATTGATTACGATGAAGACTTGGAAGTAGCCATTGTTCGTACCCAGCGAGAAACTAACTACGAAGACAAGTTAAAGAAGAAGGTGCGTACGTCGGGCTGTGCACAAGGTACCGTGTTTGGCGACATCATGGAAAAGTTCGATACCATTAAGTTAGCCACAGAAACGCGTCTTCATACCAGCTGGTTGTATCAACTATCCCGTCAAATAAACACCACGCCCAGCATCTACCAAAAGGCGGGTGCCATCCATGGTTGTGTGTTATGTCATGAAGCGCAGCCCTTGGTGTATATGGAAGACGTAGGCCGTCACAACGCTATCGATAAGATAGCCGGCTACATGTTTCAGCATAATATCAGCCCAGAAGATAAGTGTTTTTATACCACGGGTCGCCTTACTTCTGAGATGGTGATTAAAACCGTACAAATGCGTATTCCTATATTGATCTCCCGCTCTGGTTTTACCGCGTGGGGGGTGGATTTAGCCCGTAAGTCTGGGTTAACTCTTATAGGTAGGGCCAAAGGCCGTAAGTTTGTTGCCTTGGCAGGTTATGAACGCTTGATTTACGATGTAGATGCCAGTGAAATAGAAGATGAATCGTCTCGCGAGTCAAAAGATGCAGGTCGCAAAAAGGAAGAGCGTAAAAATGCAGATTAAACCCAGTGAAATTGTAGGTGTTATTCTTGCGGGTGGCTTAGCACGGCGTATGGGTGGTGGTGACAAATCTATGCTCAAATTAGGTGGCCGGCGAATTTTGGATTATGTTATTGAATCGGCTCAAAACCAATTAGATACCGTCATTATTAACGCCAACGGCGATCCAGATCGTTTTGCTGAATTCAATTTACCTGTACAAGCCGATATAGTCCCCGATTTTGCCGGCCCTTTAGCGGGCGTGGTGTCTGCCATGGCTTGGGTGACGCAAAACCAACCTAATGCCACACACATTATAACGTTAGCTGCGGATACACCATTTTTCCCAGCTGATTACGTCACACGAATGCTAGAGTTGATGCAGCTAAAACACCAACGTCTGGCTTGTGCTAGCTACCAAGGCCGTACCCAACCCGTGTTTGGCCTTTGGCCGGTAGACTTGTTTGATGATCTATACAAAGCGTTGGTGGAAGATGATATGCGTAAAGTAGACCGTTTTACCACGCCTTATGGTGTTGCCGATGTACCGTTTGACGAACTAACTAGCAATCCGTTTTTCAACGTTAACAAGCCAGAAGATATAGACTTAGGTGAGCAACAGTTGGCGAAGGGGTAGGCTCATAGAATCTCCATATCTAACCAACAGTCAGCACCTGTGATGTAATTCCTTCTACTGCACAGTGTAGAAAAAAACTGGAGATTCACTTTGATTTTAAAAACAACAGGCCTTTTTGCATTAACCGCACTAGCCGAAATTGTAGGTTGTTTCCTGCCTTACCTTTGGTTGCGTAAGGGTGGTGCTAGCTGGCTTTTAATTCCTGCCGTGGCTAGTTTATGCTTATTTGTTTGGCTGTTAACGCTGCACCCTGCTGCAAGTGGCAGAGTATATGCTGCCTATGGTGGCGTTTATGTGGCCACGGCGCTGGTGTGGCTTAGGGTGGTTGACGATATAAAACCAACCGCTTTGGACTGGTTGGGAGTAGGTGTGGTGCTATTGGGTGTGTGCATTATTGTATTGGGTTGGCGCAACGGATAAATACACGCTAAGCGAAGGGCCTGTGCTAGTCTGGCTTATGTTTAAAGCCTTACTTTAGATGTTTCAACGAGCCTCCATTATTCTTGCTCGCTAGAACTAGGCATCGCCAATGCCAAAGCTAGCAAAGGGTATAAAGTTCACCAAGCTACCTTGGGGTAAGTTGCTTGTGGCTTCACCTACTTCCACTAGGCCATCTGCTCGGGTCATGGATGTGAGAATACCGGATCCATGGGAAGCACTGCGTTTAAGGAGTGTTTCACCATTACTTTGTACATCTTGATAAACACGTAACCATTCTCTACGGCCTGCTTTCTTTTTAACATCAAAGCCCAGCTTTTGAACATACGACTTAGGCCGTTGCCAGCCACCGCCACCTATGGCTCTGATGAGTGGGTGACCAAACATAAGCGTACAAACGTTAGCTGCTACTGGGTTACCAGGTAAACCTAAGAAGAAGGCAGTGCCCACTTTACCAAAGGCCAGGGGACGACCAGGTTTAATAGCTAGTCGCCATCCGTGCACTTCACCGATGTCTTTTAAAGCGGCAGCCACATGATCATGACTGCCGGTGGAGGCGCCGCCAGAGGTAATAATGAGCTGATGATTTTTACTTGCTGCACTTAGGGCATCACGCACTAGATTGTAGTCGTCGGCCAAAATGCCAAGGTCTGTCACTTCGCAATGTAGGCTGGTGAGTAGGGCTTTAAGTAAGTGACGATTAACATCATAAATGCCGTCTTCCGGTAACTCTTCACCTAATTCATAGACTTCGTTTCCAGTGGAAAATAGCGCCACTTTAACTTTAGTGTAAACCTTAAGTTGAGCGTGGCCTGCGGCTGCAGCAAGGCCAATGTCTTGGGGGCGTATCTGCTGACCTTTATTGATTATAATGTCGCCGGCCTTAACGTCTTCGCCTTTAGGGCGCCAGTTGCCGCCAGCCTTACAGTCACTCGGAAAAGTAACATTGGTAACGGCCGCGTTGTTGTTTTCAGGATTGGTAATGGTGACATCTTCTTGCATTACTACGGTGTCGGCACCTAAGGGCATTCGTGCCCCTGTGAGTGCTTTAATACAGTGGCCACTTGCTAGTGAAAGTTTGGCACTGCCGCCAGCGTTGGCTTCTGCTGTCATTAACGGCAAACTCAAATTATTTGAGCTGGTTAAATCATCATAGTTAAAGGCGTAACCATCTACGGCAACGTTATTGAATCGAGGGCTGTCGTATGAAGTGGTGATATCTTGCGCTAAACGTCGATGAATACATTCGCCAATGGCCAAGGTTTCACATGAGACTTGGGTTGAAACGGCATCTTGCATCCGTTGCCACACGATAGGTGCTGGCAATAGCTGTTGGTCTGGGCTGTAGCAATCGTTGCTGGCTTTTGGTGGCACGGTTGGCTCAGTCGGTTTAGCAATAAACCCTGTATGCTGTAAGACAAACTCCGCCACTTGTTGAATGTTGTTAATGTCTAATTGTGGCAGGTTGATATCTAAATCATTCTTGTCTGTTGCCACGGCCACAATGTTAGGCATTATCTCTGCCAAGAATCCGCGTTTGTTAAGGTTGCGTACCACTTCCAATTTAGGGTGCTCGGCGCCTTTATAACCTTCCACGATCACCAAATCGCAGGGTTCAAACAAGTCTAATAACTGGGTTAGTTTAGGTACCTCTTGCTCGCGGTATTCATGCATTAACGCCCAACGTTTGTCCGTGGCCAGGAGGGTTTCCGTAGCCCCCGCTGCACGATGGCGATAGCTGTCACGGCCTGGCTCATCAATGTCCACATCATGGTGGGCATGTTTAACAGACGACACTTTATAACCCATCAATGTAAGCTGGCTAATAAGCCGCTCTACGAGGGTGGTTTTGCCGTTATTTTTCCATCCGACAACGCCGAAAACTTGCATGCTGTTATTACCTGATTCTATGACCTAATGTACCGCACGATATGGGGTGATTGTACTGCATTTTTAGCCTTATGTGGCTTGGCTTAGGTCATATCTGTTGCATTAAATATGGCGACTAGATCTGGACTTATCTGCGTGCTTCTTTTTGGGTCGCAATTGAACAAGAACCAAAGGCCGGCTTTTTGCACAATATCTCAGCGAATATTAGACTCACTGCAGCATTGCACCGAACCACGTGGATGACACAATGAAAAAGTACTCAGGTTTTAGCCTTTTTAAGCACTCCCTTAGCCATCATGAAAACTGGCAGGCCGCATGGCGCAGCCCTCAGCCTAAAAAAGAATACGATGTAATTATCGTTGGTGGTGGTGGCCATGGTTTGGCTACAGCCTACTACTTGGCAAAAGTACATGGTATTACTAACGTTGCCGTGTTGGAAAAAGGCTACTTAGGTGGTGGTAACACCGCGCGTAACACTACTATCGTACGCTCTAACTACTTGTGGGACGAAGCCTCTAAGCTTTACGACCACTCCTTAGACCTGTGGAAAGATTTAAGCCAAGATTTAAACTACAACGTGATGTTTAGTCAGCGTGGTGTTTTAAACTTAGGCCACACCCTGCAAGACATGCGCGACATTGAGCGCCGCGTTAACGCCAACCGTTTGAATGGTATCGACGGTGTAGTATTAGATACTGCAGGAGTTAAAGAAATTGTGCCTATCATTAACGATTCTCAAGACATTCGTTACCCAGTGTTGGGTGCATCTTGGCAGGCTACTGCTGGCGTTGCTCGACATGACGCTGTGGCATGGGGTTTTGCCCGTGGTGCCGACAGCTTTGGTGTTGATCTTATTCAGCAGTGTGAAGTTTTAGACATTGTTACAGAAGACGGCGCTGTTGTAGGTGTAAAAACTAACCAAGGCTTTATTGGTGCTAAAAAGGTAGCTTGTGTTACTGCTGGCAACTCTGGTGTGATGGCTGCTATGGTTGGCCTGCGTCTACCGATTGAATCGCGTCCACTACAAGCGCTAGTGTCTGAGCCTATTAAGCCGATTCTTGATACGGTTGTTATGTCTAACGCGGTACACGCCTATGTGAGTCAGTCTGACAAAGGTGACTTGGTTATCGGTGCCGGTGCAGACTCTTACAACGGTTATGGTCAACGCGGTAGTTTCAACGTGGTAGAGCACACGTTGTCAGCCATTTGTGAATTATTTCCAATGTTTAGTCGTGTACGTATGAACCGTTCTTGGGGCGGTATTGTAGATACCTGCCCAGACGCGTGTCCTATCATCTCTAAAACTAGCATTAAAGGTTTGTACTTTAACTGCGGTTGGGGCACTGGTGGCTTTAAGGCTACACCAGGTTCTGGCAATGTGTTTGCTCACACCTTAGCTCACGATGAAGCCCATCCGTTGGCTGCACCGTTCAGTTTGGATCGCTTCAATACTGGCCACTTAATCGACGAGCACGGCGCTGCCGGCGTTGCTCACTAATTCTTGATAATAAGGAGACTTAACAATGCATCATATTTACTGCCCTTATTGTGAAGAAATCCGTGAAGAGGAAGAATATTCCTACACGGGTGAAGCACATATCGAACGTCCAAAAGACCCAGCATCTATTACTGATGAAGCTTGGGGGGACTATATGTTCTTCCGCACTAATCCACGTGGCATCCACCACGAAATGTGGTATCACGCTGCAGGCTGTCGCCGTTACTTTAATGCCACGCGTGACACCAACAGTTACCACATTCATGAGACTTATAAAATGGGCGAATTACCGACCATCACTGCTAAAACCATAGCTGCTGCTAAGGGAGACGCATCATGAGCCAAGTTAATCGCTTAGCAACAGGCGGTCGAATTGATCGTTCTAAGCCAATGAGCTTCACTTTCAACGGCAAAACCTTCCAAGGTTTTGATGGCGACACTTTAGCGTCTGCTATGTTGGCTAACGGCGTTAGTATTGTAGGCCGTAGTTTTAAGTACAGCCGCGCACGTGGCATCTTAGGCCATGGCGCTGAAGAACCTAACGCCTTGATGCAGCTGCACAAAGGCAATGAAACTATTCCTAACCCACGAGCAACACAAGTTGAGCTGTTCGACGGCTTAGTGTCTACAAGCACTAACGGTTGGCCTAGTGCCGATTTCGACATCATGGAATGGGTTGGTAAAATTGGTGGCAAGATGATGCCTCCTGGTTTTTACTACAAAACCTTTATGGCACCACAGAAAATGTGGATGACCTACGAGAAGTTGATTCGTAAAGCAGCTGGTTTTGGTAAATTATCCCTTGATCCAGATCCAGATACCTACGACAAAGTTAACGTTCATTGTGACGTAATGATAGTGGGTGCAGGCCCTGCTGGTTTAACAGCTGCTTTAGAAGCTGGCCGTAGCGGCAAGCGTGTACTCATTGTAGACGAGCAAAACGAATTTGGTGGTACCTTACTTGCCAGCAATCAAACCGTTGATGGCGTAGATGCTGCCACTTGGGCAGAGCAAGCTACTAGCGAGCTAGTTGGCATGAGCAATGTAACCGTAATGCCACGCACCACAGCGTTTGGTTACTACGATCACAACTTTGTGTGTGCACTAGAGCGCCGTACCGATCACATTGGCCCAGTAGCCTTAACAGGCACGCGTCAGCGCCTTCACCGTATCCGTGCCCATCAGGTGGTATTAGCTACGGGTGCTATCGAGCGTCCGTTAGTATTTGGTAACAACGATCTACCTGGCATTATGCTAGCGAACTCTGTGTCTACTTACATTAATCGTTATGCTGTAGTACCAGGCCAGCGTTGTGTAGTGATGACAACTAACGACTCTGGTTACCAAACTGCCCTAGACATTCAAGCTGCTGGCCGTACTGTTGTGGCTGTAGTTGACTCACGACATGCGCCTGAAGGTCGTCTTGTGCAAGCGGCTATAGCTGCTGGCATTCAAGTGATGGTAGGCCATGGTGTGATTGAAGCCCAAGGTGGCAAAAGAGTGTCTGGTGCTATTGTCGCTCCTTTAGATGAAACTGGCGATAAGGTCGTCGGCGCAACCAAAACTCTAAGCTGTGATTTAATCGCTGTTGCTGGTGGTTGGAGCCCTGTGGTTCACTTAAGCTGCCACACTGGTAGCCGCCCAGTATGGAATGATGACGTTGCAGGTTTTGTACCTGGCCCAACTATTCAAAACCAACACCTTGCAGGTGCTATTGCTGGTGAATACCGTTTATCACAAGCATTAAATGCTGGTGTTCAAGCTGGTGCCGCTGCATCTGGTACAGAATCTACCCAGGTATTTGATTGTGGTGACGAGTCGGAAGGCGCTGCACAAGCCCTTTACCTAGTGCCTCACACCAAGAAGATTAGCCGCGCACCTAAGCAGTTTGTTGACTTTCAAAACGACGTTACCGCTGCTGGTATAGAGCTGGCTGCCCGCGAAGGTTTCCAATCCATTGAGCATGTAAAGCGTTATACCGCGATGGGTTTTGGTACTGACCAAGGCAAAACAGGTAACGTAAACGGCATGGCTATTGTGGCTAAGACTTTAAATAAGTCTATTGCTGAAACTGGCACCACCATATTCCGTCCTGCATATACGCCAGTTACCTTTGGCGCTATGGGCGGCCGTGACATTGGTGTGTTGTTAGATCCAGCCCGTCACACGTCTATGCATCCATGGCACTTGGCCAATGGCGCAGAATTTGAAAACGTAGGTCAGTGGAAGCGCCCTTGGTACTTCCCACAAGCTGGCGAAACCATGCAACAAACCCTTAACCGGGAATGTTTGGCGGTACGTAATAGTGTAGGCATACTAGATGCATCTACCTTAGGCAAGATCGACATCCAAGGTAAGGATGCTCGTGAATTCCTTAACCGTGTGTACACCAACGCTTGGACTAAGTTAGCGCCAGGTAAGTGTCGTTATGGCTTAATGCTTAAAGAAGACGGCATGATCTTTGACGATGGTGTAACTGCGTGTTTGAGTGATACTCACTTCTTAATGACCACTACCTCTGGCGGCGCTGCTGCTGTATTGGGTTGGTTAGAGTTATGGCATCAAACAGAATGGCCAGAACTAGACGTATACTTTACGTCGGTAACGGACCAATGGGCCACTTGCTCTTTTGCAGGACCTAATTCTCGTAAAGTTCTTGAAAAGCTATGTACCGATGTAGACCTTTCTGCAAAAGCTATGAAGTTTATGGACTACCGCGAAGGCACTGTTGCTGGCATTAAGTCGCGCATCTTCCGTATCTCCTTTACCGGTGAATTATCCTTTGAGGTGAACGTTCCTGCAGACCAAGGCCATTACATGTGGAAGAAGCTCATGGAAGCCGGTGAAGAGTTTGGCATCACGCCATACGGCACTGAATCTATGCACGTATTGCGTGCAGAGAAAGGCTTCATTATTGCGGGCCAAGACACCGATGGTTCCATGACCCCTTATGACTGCCTAATGGGTTGGGCTGTAGGTAAAACTAAAGAGTTTAGCTTCTTAGGCGAACGCTCCTTTACTCGTCCAGACACCGCACGTACAGACCGTAAGCAATTGGTAGGTTTAAAGCCTAAAGATCCTACAGTTGTGATCCCAGAAGGCTCACAAATTGTAATGGATCCTAACCAGCCTATCCCAATGGATATGATGGGCCACGTTACTTCTAGTTACTGGAGTGAGTGTTTAGGCCATGGTATTGCCATGGGCACCGTTAAAGGTGGAGCAGATCGCATGGGCGAAACAGTATACTGCCCACAAGCAGATGGCCGTGTATTGGCCGCTGAAATTTGCAGCCCAGTGTTCTATGATCCAAAAGGAGATCATCACAATGACTAGTGTATCAAACAATTTGTTAACAGGGGACATGATGGAATCATCATTACACCACCGCGCAGCGCACACTAACGCTGCTGATGCAGGCGTAGTGATGACAGAAGACAAGTTTCGTGGTCACCTGAATCTACGTGGTAACCCACAAGATGCGGCTTTTATGACTGCTGCTGAGTCTGTGTTAGGTGCAGTATTGCCAACCACGCCTCACACCAGCGTAGGTAACGGCGATACAGTGGTTTATTGGTTGTGCCCTAACGAATGGTTGTTAATCGTTGCTAGCGGCACTCAAGGGCAGGTAGAAGCCGACCTAAGAGTAGCTATGGGCGATCAGCACATTGCGATCACCGATGTAAGCAGTGGCCAAACCTTGGTTAATTTATCTGGCTCTGGTTTAGCGCAATTGTTGCAAAAGTCCACTGTGTACGATTGCCACGAATCCAACTTCCCAGCAGGCAAAGTGGTGCAAACCACCTTCGCTAAAACAGGCACTACCATGTGTAAGCGAGAAGATGGCTCTATGGATCTTGTGATTCGCCGTAGCTTTTCTGATTACTTCTTTCTCTGGATGCAAGATGCCAGTGCAGAGTATGGTTTATGGGTGGCCTAGGCTTCTCGTAAATACTCAAGGCCAGCTTATGCTGGTCTTTTTTTTGCTTTTTTACTGGTCCGAAAGACTCTCAGATGATATTTTCTGTAACAGGGTTAGACATTAATAAATGAACTGTTATCCACCAGGGGTGTACATGACAATACTCGTATCTGAATTATGTTTGCAAGACAAAGCCGAGTGGGAAGCACTTTATTATGGTTATGCAAAATTTTATAAAGTGCCTATGGATCAAGACATTCTTGATACTGTTTGGTCGTGGATTTTTGATCAAGATAATGCATTTTACGCACTCGTAGCGAAGGATGATTCAGGTAGTTATCTAGGTTTAATGCATTACAGAGCAATGCCATCTCCACTTAGAGGAAAAATGGTTGGCTTTCTGGATGATCTTTTTATTAAGCCTGAATACCGTGGCAAAGGTATTGTAGACGCATTGTATGAAGCACTTAATAGCTCTGCTGCAGATAAAGACTGGCCGTTTATTCGGTGGATAACGGCAGAAAATAATTATCGAGGACGTGGTGTTTACGACAAGTTATCCGATAAAACCCAATGGGTTACCTATCAAATGCCCGTAGACTAGTTGTTTTAGGTATATCGGGTAATTTCATGCCATAGGTCCAGCAGATACACAGATTCTAGGCGTTATATAGGGCAACTGTGGGACAACGATGGGACAGCTACACTATAAGCAGGTAAAATAGCGTCCTTGTCATAGTCCTAGCTAGCCCTAGCTCTAACGATAGCCAAGTCACCCCAAATTTCGGAAGCCTTAGATGATACGCATCAGTAATCTACAATTACCCCTTGATCATGATGAGAAGGCGTTAAGCCAAGCCATTTTGACGCGTTTATCCATCC